>Ga0129342_1000963_pt1 | contig 12677 bp, 1 predicted proteins | sample CPBDNA_5_FD_94426 | JGI IMG/M metagenome (GOLD analysis project Ga0129342, IMG submission 94426) | Freshwater to marine salinity gradient microbial communities from Chesapeake Bay, USA - CPBay_Sum_15_0.2_DNA | ecosystem: Environmental > Aquatic > Marine > Coastal | place: USA: Chesapeake Bay...
AACAGCCCCGAGCACTAAACAGAATGTTAGATTTTGCTCAGACAGAATTCTTCAAAATCAAAAAAGGCATACCACTCCCCGCTATGCCAGATGTATATAGATTTGCATTAAACGCTGAGTCTACACAAGCAGCTTCTGGTGGAAGAATATTCCTCGGAATGCAAGACATCGCCATACAAATGGACGAGGGTTTTGGAATCAACACAACAAGAGTTAGGTTCAGTAATCACAACCTACTAATGAGTGAAAGAGATGTAATAAGATTTCACCACGCACTTGGTGGATTCGACTTAGACGATAAGGATCTATCAGTTTTGGGAACCTATATGTCCGATGGTAAAAGAAGGCTAGCAATGGCAATGGCTCGTCAGCCAACTGGAGCTGGCGAAATGGTGGGATTTGTCCAGTTTAAAGATATCGAAAGTTATCAAGAACTATTTGGACATAATAAACAATTCATGAAAGCCCTTGATCAAATGATAGGGGAGCAAGAAGAGATGTTGGCATATTCAGGTAGTTCACCCGAACTGCAAAGATTAAAGCTTCTAAAAACAAATTTAACAGAAAAACTAACCGCAGAAAGAATGACAGAAATTGACCAGTCTCAGTTAATAGATGATTTTGAGCAAACGATTATTGATGTTAGAGATAGATTGTATCAGGGTAAAGCTAGAAAATTTGATAGAGCATATTTTGAATCTCTAGGAGTATTAAAGAAGGGCTCAAATCAAGTAGACTTTTTTGCCGGAACAAAATTAGTAGATCTTGCTGGAGTAGATCCCGGTTTAGCAATGCTTGGTTTTCAAAAACTAAAAACAGAAGTCTCTCAAATGAACCTGGAATCAAATGTTTTTTCTGCACTTCAAGACTTAATGACTGATCAGCAAAGATCTCAATTATCTGCTATTTTAAGCGATATAGAACAATTGAAGCCGCAAGCCTACGCTGGAATGTCTATACCGGGAGAAATTTACGATGACCTAGACGCACGACGAGCATTAGAACAGGCTCAACAGTCTTTATCTGATAAATCTAGTTTATTTTATAAAACCTTGGACAGTTTTAACTTAGATAAAGACAAAGCCGCTGTCGCATTTAATGAATTTTATTTAAATATTACAGCTCAAGCTCAGATGAAAGAGGGTGGAAACCTAGGAAAGCATGTCAACAGAGCTACGTCAATAGCTGATGGAATTAATCAGTTTGAAAAAGCCTTTGGAGATGATGCAGAAATATTAGCAAAACTTAAAGACAAAGGTTTGCTAGTTGGATTCCCTTCTTCAGAAACCGCAGTAGACATGACTCAGACATTTACTTCTGGTAGGCTAATATTAAAAATGGAATCAGAAGCGGCTGCAGACGAAGTTTATGGAATGGACATATTTAGAAGAATGTATGGCAATAATTTCGATCTTGAAGACCATGGACTTAAAAGCGTTTCTCAATATGGAGAGATGTTTGGATATCTACAGGGCAGAGGTGGCAATCAGTTCATTATTGATAAGGCTTTAATTGAGTTTGGTAAGCTTAACAAAGAAGACCTCACTGCATTTACGCAGGCCTATATCACTGGTGCTAGGGCAAGGATAGCAGAAGGAATTACCGGTGATGAAGAAACGTTGGATAGACTATCGGCATTATTCGCGGGAGAAGAAGATCCAAAGAAGGCAAAGCTTATAGAAGCTTTAACACAATCTGGAATCATAGGTGAAGGAGATTTGTCCAGAACTGTTCAAGTTGGTAGGTCTAGTGCAATATTCATTGAGGCCCAAAGAAAAAGAGTATCAGATAATTATGACGTACTTAAAAATACTTTGACTAGAGATATGGGCGAAAATTTTATTGAAGCTCAGGAGGCAGCCAAAGCCATATTAGATAGAAACAAAGATGGTCTAGATGAATACTTGAATCTTAATAGGACTATTCGACAACAGGCACAAGATCTGGCTAAACAAATCCTTGAAGAAGGGCAAAGCCGTCAAGAGCTTGAGGCGGCAATGGAGATGAATACTGTCAAAAGAGAAATTTTAAGAACGCAACTTGGTGATACTTTTCTAAAAGAAATAGATGAGGTTAGAGGAAGCTTTGCGCTAACGGGTTTTAATATTATGAGTGCTCTTCAATTAGAAGCTATAGATAGGGGAATGGGTCAATACTCATTTGAAGGACTTGCTGACCTCTCTATGGGAGGTGATGAAGAATTTCTTGATCTTTTTTATAGATTAAATCTAGCAAAGCGAATGAAAAGTAATTATCAATCATCTGTCATGGACGCTCGCGTGAGACAAATGGTCGATAACTTCTTTCAGGCTAGTAGTTCAATGAGAGATGTTCTTATATCTGATATTGTCAGCGGAAATGTTTCTGGACTAGATCAATACGGTGATATTAGTGGGATATTTGACGGATTTGACATTCAACAATTAAGGGCGGCAGTGGCCGACGCATCACAGGGTCAGTTTGATGATAACATATTGACGATAGCCAATGCAATTAGGTCAAGAGCTTTTTACGAGCAGCAGATAATGGATCCGGCTATAGATGATTTCCTAAATGGGATGATAACATCTGATAAGGTCGCTAAACCAGGCTCTAGGGCTTCTGGAGTTGTAGGCGAAGTATTAAGGAACGTGGCTGATTCTTCAGCAGCTACAAGTGTAAGGCCCACTAAATTTACTCCAGTAACCATGGACTATCTTAGGGAGCAGTTTTCTAGGCCAGGAGTTGTCAAGAGTGCGATAGGCGCAGGGCTACTTATAGCTGGTAGCTTCCTTTATCAAAATAAAAAAGACAAGACAATAGAGGACGCAGCAGGACCACCACTGCTGCCTGGAGGGTCTGCATACGAAAATGATTACCCAACCGCTAATGTCTCAATCCCAGGAATGCCCTCTACGGGCTATTCCTCTGGCATGAATTATAAAGTTTCTCTATATGGATCAAGGCAAGAAGTAGAAAGATTCCAACAGGCAGCTTCTGGACTTACTAATGGCGCAATTAACAGTACTATGTATAATAGGATTCCCGATGTAAGTTCTGATCCATATCAGCAACTGGCTAGCTCTTTTTAAGGCTCTCAAATGATACTAAGTGTTAAAGATCAAAATAAATCTCTAGCTAACGCTGCAAAACAGTCAAAAGATACCTCACATAGAAGTTTGACGGCCAACAAGTATGCAGCAAAAGTAGCTTCTAGTAAAAGTCCTTCAAGAAACGTGGTTTCTGAATCACGCCAAAAAATTCAAGCTGCAGGACAATCTGATAAAGTCAGAGGATCCTTTGAAGGTTTAGAGAACGCATCTCCTGCCCACATATTGATGAATGATACAGGTTACGCAGCCAAAAAGCATCAGAGGGCTAGATATTCAAAAAATATTAAAACAAAAATAGGTGGGAGTTTTGATTTTAATTCTTTTACAAATGAAACTAAAAGTAGTATAATAGACAATTATAGCTCATCTACAATGAGAGACTCTTCTAGTGATAGATTGTCTAAAATTATTAAAAACAACATGATGTTTACCTAAGGTATTATATGTCAAATGTAGAACAGTCTGAAAATGAGCAGGAACAGAATATAAATTCTGGCGATCCACTAGATATCAATGCTAATATGGCAGCATTTCTTAGGTTACTTGAAGTAGGGCCTATTGGCGGTATTGAAATTTTTGATGGCGTAAGCAACAATTCTGAGTCCGCTATAAAAAGATTTTTTTCTTTAACTAGACCTGACATTGTTCCTGATATAGGTCAAAGCCTAGAAAACGAAGATCCACTAGGTGACTACGGGTCTGACGTACAAAATTTTGCAAAGAGGATAGAAGCTACAACAAGGGTTTTTGTATCTCAAGGTGGATCATTAACGTCTATTGTAGACGATACGTTTTTATTGGTAAATTTATATAAAAGAATTGAATCTACAGGGTTACTCTACATAGCAGCGTTTGCCTACGAGATAGCTGAATTCGGAAAGAAAAGATTACAAAATGTTTACATGACTCAGAAGTCTTTAGATTTCCATGTCGATCCAGCGTCTGATGTTGAGTGGTTAACACTTCTGAGTCAGGTGGTCTACAACTTGCAAGCGGACCCCATATCATTTTCAATTATAAATCACTATATGCCAGGACTATTGACATTTGTGTTTGACGCCCTTGCTGTTACTGGCGACTATTCCAGAGCAGGAAAAGGTGGAGGAAGAGAAGACACTCTCAATAGAGTTGAGGATGCAATTGAGGAACTAGAAAAAGCTTTTGGCGTAGCAGAAAATGGTGAGCCGATATTTACAATGGCCTTTAAAATAGAGAGTGGTAATACTTCTCAAAGAATTCGTAAGGCTATTGAAGATTTTCCATTTAGGGCAAATATACCACCCAAAAAACCAGACATATTTCACCTAAGACTTGGCGCAGCCAATTTTTATGTTCCACCAATTTCCGTTACTCTTAACTCTGCATTTAAAACAGGTTCTTTAACAGGCGGAGCAATTAGACAGAGGAATACCCCAAAGTACAACGCTGGTTATAAAGAAACCACAATTTCTCTTAGGTTGTTCTTTCCAAACTATGAAGAAATTTGGGGAATGAGCATTGACGATGTGTCAAGTATAAATCTTAAGGAAAGTTTTAAAATAGATTTCAAAAGCTCTGGTGATTCAGAAGAAAAAATAGATAAGTTTCTCTCGTCCCTAAGAGGCCTAATTGCCGCCTTTAAGTATTCGCCAATACTTCCCGTAAAGAATCAGTACCTTAACTCTGTTCATGGAATTACGGCAGTTGCGCTATCAAACATGTCTATATCAACAGTTCCGAATTACCCATTCTCTGTTGTTGTTGATCTTGAACTTATGAATTATAATCATAAACCTTTCCTTCCTATGATTAAAGATTTTAATCAAGCAATTCATTGGGGCAAGTATCGTCAGTATATGGGCAAGGCAGCGGGGGCCATGCATAGGTACGCCAATGAGAGTTTTTTGATAAAAAGAAATGACGATAGAAATGCGGAAACTAATGATGGAGAAGAAACAGGCTTACTGAGAAGTGGTTCTCAGGTTTATGAAACTAGTCGATACGGAGCTTCAATAGCAAATGAATCAGCTCTTGTAGATTCTTCTTTGACAGACGACGTTGTCGAAGTTCTAAACGCCTACGAAAATGACGTGATATACACCAACATAGTTTCACAATGGAGAGATGGCAGCAACCTAACGTTTTATACTCCAGCAGAAACTCAAACTAAAATATTCTTACCAGACACAAGTTCATTTAGAAGTGAACAAGAAAAAATACTAAATCAACAGAGCGCTGGTCTGTGGAATGATCTATTATCAAAATTTGGAATAAATATAACTGATAATAATCCACTCGTAAAAGATGTATATCAAATGCGTTCAGTTTCCTTGGAGAGAGCGTTTCCCCCATCAACTAGAAGCAGGGCGGTGCAGTTAGTCGATATTATCACGGCTGGAGTAAGCCAATCAGACTATAGATCAGGAATATATGCCTATAAGATACAGTCTTTTATCTCAAGTAACATAACAAAGCTTACAGCAGAAGAAAAAGATTGGTTAGAAAAGTATCTCAGTCCAGACGAAATGCCATTTGAGGCAGACTACTTTACTAAGTTTCCAGCAGAGGGCTCCTATGTATTAAATGATCCAATATTTGAAAATGTAGATGGAAATACTAATTTAAACTTTATAAAGAGAAGCATATGGGATTCTACCTATAAGTCTGGAACAATTATAGACTCTTTTGTCCAAGAGGAAATTGAGAGAAGAAAGATTCTTGGAGTAGAAGTAGACATAGTCAACTCTAACAGGGAAAAAATCGAGCAACAAGCCACAGATGCATTCCTGCTCGCCCTATATGAAAGATTCTTTTCTGATGGTTACATTAAAAATATAATGGAAGCAAAGAGGCTACAAGAGGGCGACTACCATTTCCAAGAGTGGGAAGTTCCGATGATTAAAGTCGACCTAGATCCTCGCTATGCAATTGTAAACGGTGTTAATGTTACGTTAGGAAATAATTTAGCTAAATTGCAGGTTCAGATGCAAGATGAGCCAACCTATCAATATATAGGCGGAAGAGATTCCTATATCAATATATCTCTTACTGTTTTTGGGGAAAAAGAATTATACAAGATAAGAGCGATATTTGATCATATCAATTCGTTAGCTAGATTAGAGCATTCCACCGGCGTAATAGGCTTTTTGGGTATTAAAAATATCATAACCGCATTGTCAGGAATCAAGTACGTTATACCGTTAAATCTTAAGATTGACACAATTCCAAATTATCCTCACGTTTACAATGTTGAGCTTAGTTTGGTTGACTTTGATATATTTCAGCAGCAGAGAGAGAAGCTGTCATCTAAGCAGCAAAAAGATTTTATTGAACATTTTGGCTCTAAAAGAAATCCGTTCTTGCGCATCAAACAGCTTTGGGGAGCGTTTAACGCCTACCCCGACATGCCACTAGATGTCCGTGATTCCGAAAATGAAATCGTAGGAAACCTAGATCCAGATTTTTACTTTAGAAGCTTTGAAATGTTTGATAAAGATGTTATCAATAACTTCATATATCAACCTGACCTAACTAAAGATTTTAAATTTGATTATTCTGATGACTGGGCTAAGGTAGGCGATGCCAGAGCAATAGACATTAGAAAGAATGCTATAAAAAATAGAATAATAGACTTTCTTAGACAATATTCATATAGAGATGTTGGAGGTGAACCATTTGCCGCCGCTCAAAGAGCCGTTAATAATAGTGTAATCATTCAGGAAATGATAGATTATGTTAATGGTACAGGAATTAGTGTTCATAACTTTATTAGTTTATTTCAAGAAATAATTCAGACAGAAAGTTCTGAATTTGATATATCTAAAAAACAAGGACTTTTAACTGACTACATTTTTATAGCATCTCAATCTACTGAGGATTCTCAAGTATTTCACGAAATAAACTCTGCACCGTACTCAGTGGGAAATGTTTCATATAAGAGCGCGGAAACATTAAATCTAATTAAGCAGACTTTGGCCAATGCTCACCAAAGTGGTGAAGATGAAGTTAGCTTTAATCCAGATGAGGTAGAGTTTCATAAAGTAATATACATGATTCCTGCAACTAATCCGGAGCAGACAACAAACGAAATTCCTGCGATGATGCAGTCAGCTCTAGGAACACATTTTGGTTATATCAATAAAGACAATGGAAGGTTTTATCTTACTGTAGATGGATCAAACGTCAAAATAGATTCAAATGGTGATAAGACATTTGTTGAGAATCAAGTTGAAGACACGCAAACGCCTGATCGTGGCTGCACAAACGCTCTGACGGGTGTTGACGGAGTGCAGTCGTTGGATCAGTATCAAAAAGCGTATGATGGATCTTTTGGTGGCCACATTCAAAAAATGATGAACGATGTTCAATATCGAGATATATCAGGAAGAATGATCAGAGCATTTCCAACGTACATGCTGTGGCTAATAGATGAGGGTGGTTTTTTTGCAGGAGTTAAACTATTTGATAATTTCTATGGACTTCAATCTATAGTTGATTTCTCAGTTGTTTCTTCTGAAGATTTATTAGGTGATACATTAATATTTAGAGTTTCCAATATGTATTCTAAGCTAACAACTAGGCCTTCTACTGAAATATTTAACAGCAGAAGGGAAGGAATGGATGATCAGCCGATTGACTTTAGTCAAGGAATTGAGTCAATTGTAGACAGAACTTTAAATATAGCTAAGAATATCGTTTCTGGCATGAGAAATGATTATGTAGTTGATATAAATAATATAAGATTAAAGCCAGGAGTTCGTGTTCACCTAAGGTGTGGATACGGATCAAACCCTAACTCTCTTCAAACAATATTTAATGGTGTGATAACAAATGTTGAACAGGGAGAAATAGTTACTGTTACTGCACAGTCAGATGCGATAGAGCTCGGCGCCATAGTTAATTCAACAAATAAAAAAGGCGACACTGGAAAAATAGATGGTGGAATAGATACCGGAATGTATTTATCTGAGCCAAGAGATTTGATGGTTAGATTACTGTCAATGGGCGCATCAAGATTTAGGGAAGCTTTTGCTCGTGCTACTAATGGAACTGTTTTCTCTGAAAACCGATTTGGAATCAGGCACTTTGGGTCAACATTGTATGAGCCTCTGAGCGCTAGTGAGCAGGCCAGAGCAGATGGAATTAGAAATGTTGTTGCCAGTGTTTATTCTAATTTAGGAGAGGGAGACGTAGGAGGTGCTGCAAATGCAGCAACCTTTAAACTTGCAACTAACGTATTCACAAGAAATCCTGTAAGTACTTTCTTTGGCGATGGCAGAATAATGACTAGTATGGGTCAGTTAATGTCAAATTTCTGTGCAGAAGTAGATCTTGAGATATTTAAGAGAAATATCTACCCAGGCAATGGGACAGGTTTTGCGCAGTTCCTTGGTGGAGACATAGATGACGGATGGCTAACTGCCTCTTCGTTGGTTGAAGAAGATGAAAAGAAGCTAAAAGGTCAGGCTTATCTAGAGCGAGGAACAGATCGTTCTTGGAATAGATTAATAGTAGAAGCTCAGAATGAATCTGTGTCTGCAAGAACAGCAATCGGAACATTAACTTCCGGAAACGAGCTAGTCTCTGCAGATGGACGAGCGAATACTACTAAAAACATACTTATGGGTGGACTAGCAGTTGGAATCGGCTTGATACCTGGTGTTAACTTTGCGGCAGGTGCGACGATTGCTGGTGGTGGATTATTTGGAATCTTACGAGGTAGAGGTGGCATAAACCTGTTTCAAACCATGGGAATTCTAGCGCCAAATGCTGATGATGATCTACCTGGTTTTGATGAGGTTTCCTTTAGGGCACAGACTTACATGAGAACAGTGTGGGACTTGTTCCAGGTTTGCGCACGCTTGCTTCCTAATTATATTGTAGCAATTAGACCATTCGAAGATAGGTCAACCATATTTTATGGAAAGCCTCATTGGCTATATACCTCTGGTGTTGTTCCAGTAACAACGGGATTCCCCAGCGTTGATAAGGCATCAGAATTGAATCTTCCAGGATATCCTAAGTATCGTTCTCCTCAAGAAGATATTCAAAATATAATGGATAATATTAATAGGTCCAATAATACGCTAGCAGATTATGAGGCTTTTAAGAGGTCAAATGAATTGTCTGACACAATGGCAAGTCTAGCTAGTGATCAAGTTAATTCGCAGGGGATATATAAGCCTACTTCATTTTTAAGAGAAAAATTAATAAACTTTAACTCACCTATGGCAAATGTGTTTCAAGAAACACCAGAGGGAAGTAAGGATCCAGTAATTGTTTCAAAGCTACCTACTATTTTTGGTCCAGCCAGAGTTGGTTTCCACTTGCCAGTTGGTGATCCATCTGCGACAATAGCACCCATGGGTGACGCTAGGTCTCACGCACAACTAGATAACCTGCCTCCAAGATTTAAATACCCATTCTACACTATCAATGAAAGCGTTATACTTGATTCAACGTCCTATGCCGTCAGAGACGGTGGCGTATTCAAAGAGGCCTCAAGTCATTTTAAAGACATTGGCAAATCCGGAAGAGCCTTTTTAAAAAATGAAGGCGGAGTTCCTATGGACGCGGAAGAGTTTGAAGGATTCATTAAAGAGGCTCAAGCAGAAGATCGTAGGGCTGTTGGCGGAGCAACATTCGTAGCAAACTTGTTTACTGTCTTGCAGTATGAAAGTAAGTTCATATTAAACAATGAATTAACGCTAGTTCCTTCGTCAGGAGTACTAGAGTTAGACAGACCTTTAGGCTTTTCAACATTTCTAGATAATTTAGTAGATGTTGATGGACTATCCTTTATAGGCGGCGCAACAACTAGCTACGTCAGAATGCCACTTCCCTCAACGGCCAATAATAGACCAAGCCTGTTGTTGGACCAGGATGCCTTACTCAAATATACTATTGGTTCAAATGAGGCCGAAAGAAATTCTGAGGACTATTCATTCGAGTACGAATTGTCAACTCAAATATCCTACGAAGAATGGGGATCTCCACAAGATCTTCCAGCTTCTCAGCAAACGGCGGAAGAAGCAGAGCAGTTCTACATAGCAATGAGATGGCCCTACAATCCAGGCAATAGTCAAGTTCAAGTTGGAGATGAAGCTTTACAGAAGTTTAAAGAAAAATATGGTTTCGTAGATTTATATGGAACCGCTCAAGATTATAAGAAGAGAAAAGTTCTAGTATTTAGCCCCTTTACAGGAAGGGCCGTTGTATGTGCGCCAGCATACTTCATGTGGGGCGATGAAGACGAAGATACTACAGCTATTGTTTCTCCAGATGCAGCCTGGTATTTGGGCAATTACATATCTCCAGATTTAGATTTTAAAATATCAGCTGATGACGCAGATTCTAGCTTTATGGACTCTCTTCCATCATTTGTTAATACTCTAGCTGAACTTCAAGCTAATGTTATTGACTGGACGATAATTAAACCAGCAAAGGTAGTTCAATGGGTAAATGATCGCTTTGGAGTAGCTTCTAAGATATGGAATAGGTTAGGAATAACTTTATTTGGAAATGAAGATGAGTTAAATTATGAAGATGAAAGTGGAATAGCTTTAGTTCCAAGGTCAGTCAACTGCATGTACGCTTTTGTTCCAGATGACGTTCCTGTAGGCGTTATTTCATCAGCCGCTGCACCAGTTAAAAAGTTTTTTGCAAAAGATGGCCCTTCAATAGATAGTAATTACATTATAGGTTTTGGAAATTACGCACTTAATTCTGACGGAACAACATCAGCGCTTCTTGCAAGAAAAACTACTTCTCAAGATTTTGTCACCGAAAGAAACCCAGATGGAGATGGTTTGGATCAGCAATTGGCTGGCACAATATTTGGAGAGTGGGTCGCAGAAAACGCTGAGATAACATATAGTAGATTTGAATTTGGTGGAAACATTTTAGCTACTCCAGAGGGAAGAGATAAGCCTTTTATTGGCTATTTTCAAACTTTATTAGATGTATCAAACTTTAATAATGTAGATGTTTCGATGGGTTTAAATCAGTCATTTGACGACGTAGTAAATAACAATTTACTAAGTAGAAGTTATCTGTATCAAATACTTGATGAAGAACTAGCAACTACAGGCGATACAGACTCCGCTAAAGGCAGAGCCGGATTCCTCAGCGTTTACGATCCTCTTGATCCAGTGGGTGTTGAGGCTAGATCATATTATGACGAAAATTTTGATCCAAATGTCTCTGTCATAGCTGGAGACGGAAGAAATCTTCAAGAAGCTAACGATATATGGGATCAGTTTAGATTTGGCTATCATACTTACGACAGTGTTAAAGCAGTTTTCTCCAGGGTTTATGGCATGGATCCAGATTCAGTAGAGCTATTCCCCGAAGAGTTTGCTAAAATACTAGGATCTTCAGATGAAAATACGTTTCAGAATTTTCAAGACGTAAACTTGCCAATATCAGGTTTGTCAAATACGGAAAATACTGCAGTTGATGAATTAGCCTTATTGCTAGGAGCCGACTACTTTAATGCTCCAAATAACCCCCAGCTTGGTGGTCAAGGAGTTCCTGTAGCAAACTCTGCCACTAGAAGAGAAGCAGTTGAGTTTATAAGAAAAAATTATATAGACTTGATCACTCCAGATAGCAGCAGTGAAGCTGGAATAATACAATATTTCAATTCAGTCATATCTAGATCTTTATCTAATATTCGAGAAAACTTTTTTGAATCACCTTCGGTAAACAATCTTCTAAGCTTCGCTTTAGAAAACAAAGAAAACCCTGAAGAAGCAATCAAGTTAAACGAAAAGATTAAAACACCAAAACAACTCTTCCTTTTGCTAGTTGGTTTATTTAGGCAAAAGCTCTGGAATTCTCCATATGGAAGAGCTTGGTTAGTTTTAAAGCCAAATAGAAAAAGAGGTTTATTAACAAGTGGTGGCGGCGGGTCTGAAGGCCAATGGTCATTTAGGCCTGTTGATAAAGTATTTGAAGCGTTTATTAGCCCATACGGACAGTACGCAAAAGACGGTACAAAATTCATGCAACTGTTAGTTTCTACAAAGGGAGAAGGAACTGGGGCTAGCACTGTTTTAAGCGGAACGATTGAAGATATCGGCAATTTTTATGACCGCAATATAGGGCCTATAATGACAGCAATAGGAGACGGTCTATCTGGATTGCTCGGCATGTTTAAGTTAGCCATGATGCAAATGGGGTATGCAATATCTGAAGTAGGAAACTTTAGTAAGCAAGCTCATATTTTAAACAAAGTTTTAAATGATTCAATTTATTATTCACTGGGCAGACCGGGGACTCTACTTAGAGCTGTAGACAATCCTTTTACTAGAGAATATGGCGAGCCAGTATTAGAGGTCAGACAGCCTTTCCAGAGGTTGCATTATCTAAGTTCTTTCTCCCATATTGTAAACAATCAAATTCAAGAAAACTTAAATGGAGTGGCAACAGTAGTGACAGCTGTTTCTGATGGAAAATATCCTATAACAGTTGCTCTAGACAAAGGTGCTCCAGCAGAAAGGCAGACTGAAAAAACAGTAGAAACTGGAATATATTATGACAATTTTGTTGGTTCTGGATTCCTTGGAATACTTCACCCCCTAATGCACCCAATGGAAACAATAA
>Ga0129342_1000965_pt1 | contig 12670 bp, 21 predicted proteins | sample CPBDNA_5_FD_94426 | JGI IMG/M metagenome (GOLD analysis project Ga0129342, IMG submission 94426) | Freshwater to marine salinity gradient microbial communities from Chesapeake Bay, USA - CPBay_Sum_15_0.2_DNA | ecosystem: Environmental > Aquatic > Marine > Coastal | place: USA: Chesapeake Bay...
AGACGGGAGCTTACAGACGCGGAGTGGGAAGCACAGCTACCCAAACCCACTGGCTATCGTATTCTGATCGCACTGCCAGACGTGGAAGAATATTACAAAGGCAGCACCCTACTTAAGACCTCAAATGTGATGCACAAAGAGTACATCATGTCGATTATGGGGATCGTTATTGACATGGGTCCAGACGCTTATGGTGATAAAGAACGGTTTCCTAACGAGCCGTGGTGCAAAGAAGGTGACTATGTAATGTTTCGCATGAACACGGGTACGCGGTTCAAGGTGAACGGTAAGGAGTTTCGTTTGATGAACGATGACTCTGTTGAAGCTGTAATCCCTGATCCTACCGGTATCATGGCAGTATAGGAGATAAGCAAATGCCATTCCAAAAAGTAGAATTTGAATTTCCTGAAGGGGAAGACGACGTAAAGGCTGCAAAGCTGGAAATTGAACGTTCCAGTGCGCAAGAAGTGGACATCGGTGGTAGGAAAGCTAAAGCGAAAGCTGCACAAGACGAAGTCGTTGTGGACGACGAAGACGAAGTGGATGCTTACGACGAAGTGGATACTGACGATGACGGGTATGAGATTGAAGTGGTTGATGATACGCCGAAAGCGGATCGAAACCGTACACCTTCTGACCCGCCTGAAGATGTTACTAACGAGGAGTTAGAAGACTATTCCGAGAAAGTCCGCAAGCGTATACAGCACTTTAGTAAGGGCTACCACGATGAACGCCGCGCCAAAGAACAGGCTTTGCGGGAACGTGAAGAGCTTGAACGTCTGTCCCAGCAGCTCCTTGAAGAAAACAAGCAGCTAAAGACCAACGTAAACAAAAATCAATCAGCTTTACTTGAGCAAGCTAAGAAAAACGCGGCTGCTGAAATGGAAGCTGCTAAGAAGGCATATAAAGATGCCTATGAGGCAGGTGACTCAGATGCCGTCGTAGATGCGCAAGAAAACCTAACAAATGCAAAGATAAAGGCTGATAGGTTAAATAATTTCAAGTTACCAGCTTTACAGGACGTAGAAACTCCTGTTAGAGTGGAATCTGAAACCGCCCCTGTGCAGGTTCAGATTGATTCCAAGGCAGCGGCTTGGCAAGAAGCCAACCCTTGGTTCAATCAGGATGCAGAGATGACGAGCTTAGCGCTTGGGCTGCATAATAAACTCGTCCAAGAGGGAGTAAACCCTCAAAGTGATGAATACTACGAGCGAATTGATGCTCGTATGCGACAGTTATTCCCGGATAATTTCGAGGATGACACGGAGGTAGAAGAGCAAAAGCCACGAAAGCGAAAGTCAAATGTGGTTGCTCCCGCAACGCGGAGCACAGCGCCTAAGAAGATTAGGCTCACGCAATCACAAGTTACAATCGCAAAGCGGCTTGGACTTACCCCCGAACAGTACGCCAAACAGGTTGCATTAGATATGAGGAAACAAAATGGCTGAGAATCGTATAAACCGAGACCTTGAGTCCCGTGAAAAAACGACCCGCAAAAAGGCTTGGCAGCGCCCAGAGGTGCTACCGTCACCCAATCCCGAGCCGGGTTACGCATTTCGTTGGATACGTGTTAGTTCGCTAGGTAATACCGATGCTACTAATGTTTCTTCTAAACTACGTGAAGGTTGGGAGCCTGTAAAAGCCTCAGACCATCCAGAAATCACACTTGTTACCATTGAGAATGATCGGTTCAAGGACAATGTGGTGATTGGTGGATTGATGCTGTGCAAAGCTCCAGAGGAGTTGATTGATGAGCGCAATGACTACTATGGTGAGCAAACCCGCTCGCAGATGCACTCCGTTGACAACAACCTCATGAGAGAAAACGATCCTCGTATGCCCCTGTTTAACGACAGGAAAACGAAGGTTACATTTGGTAACGGAACTTAATAGGAGCTTAAAATGGCTTATCCTACTGTAAGTGGCCCTTATGGCCTAGTTCCGGTAAAACTGTTGAGCGGCTCTCCTTTCGTGGGCGTAACTCGTCACTTCAAAATTGCAAGTGGCTACGCTACATCCATTTTTTACGGAGATGCTGTCAAACTAGTTACCGGAGGCACTGTTGAACGTGATACGTTCGATGCTGCCATGACACCTGTGGGTGTCTTCCTTGGTTGCACGTACACTGACCCTAACCTTGGCTACAAGGTATGGCGTCAATCGTACCCTGCAAGCACCGTCGCATCTGACATCGAAGCATTCGTTGCAGATGGTACTGACATTCTGTTCAAGGCTGCTGTTGTATCTTCGGGTACGACGATTGGTGACCTAGCACAGACTGACATCGGTGCAAACGTCGCAGGTGTAGACAATACTGGTGATTCTACTTCGGGTAATTCTCGTGGTGCTATCTCTGATACGTCTGCAACTACTAACACTCTTCCTTTCCGTATTATCGGTTTGGTTGAGGAAACCAAAAACAGCTCGGGTGGTTATACCGAAGCCTACGTTAAATGGAACGCAGGACATCAGTATGACAACACGACTGGCGTATAAGGAGGAGTAGACAATGGCTATTTCACGCGCCCAGTTACTTAAAGAACTCCTTCCCGGCCTGAACGCTCTGTTCGGAATGGAGTACGCAAAATACGGTGAAGAGCACGCCGAAATTTATGAAACCGAATCTTCAGACCGCTCATTTGAGGAAGAAACCAAATTATCGGGCTTTTCAGCAGCACCTGTTAAAAACGAAGGTGCCGCGATTGAGTACGATAATGCGCAAGAGGCGTGGACTGCACGTTATACGCACGAAACTGTTGCAATGGGTTTCAGCATTACAGAAGAAGCAATCGAGGACAACCTCTACGATTCTCTGTCTGCTCGTTACACCAAAGCGCTGGCTCGTGCCATGGCGTACACCAAACAGGTTAAATCTGCTGCAATCTTGAACCAAGCGTTCACAGGTTCTGGCAACCCAACCTACGGTGACGGCAAAGTATTGTGTGCGACCGACCACCCTCTGGTTTCTGGTGGAAGCAACTCGAACCGTCCTACTGTTGCGGCTGATCTTAACGAAACTTCCTTGGAAGCGGCTGTTATTCAGATTGCAGGTTGGACCGACGAGCGCGGTCTTTTGATCGCTGCTAAGCCTCGCAAGTTGGTTATCCCACCGAACCTACAGTTCGTTGCAACTCGTTTGCTCGACACTGAAGGCCGCGTTGGTACTGCCGACAACGACATCAACGCCATCCGTAACAACGGTTCGATCCCAGAAGGTTACACTGTTAACCACTATCTGACCGATACCGACGCATGGTTCTTGATGACCGACGTTCCTAACGGCTTGAAGCACTTTGTCCGTACTCCGATGTCTACGTCCATGGACGCTGACTTCGATACTGGCAACAGCCGCTATAAAGCCCGTGAGCGTTATTCGTTCGGGGTTTCTGACCCACTGGGCATCTTTGGTTCGCCGGGTGCTTAATAAAGAGGGGGGCAATTTATTTGCCCCCTTTCTTTTTATATGTTATAAGACTTTAATCCCTGACAGTTCTATTGTAGAACTGACACTAGCTAAGACAGGAGATTCACATGGCTACTACAACCTTTTCCGGTCCTATTAAGGCCGGGTCCGTCCGTGAAGGCGCATCTGCCAACGTGGGCTTTGTTCTAATGTCGCAAAGCGGAAATGTTACTTTTGCTGCTAATGGCACAGAAACAGTTGTCGCTACAGTTCCAGCAAACAGTCAAATTTTTCAGATTACTGTAGACGTAACTACAGCGTTTGACGCTGGTACAACTAATACTTTTGATATTGGTGATGGCTCAACCGCTGACCAGTATGCAGACGCATTGGCTGTTGGCGCTCAAGCGCGTGTACTTGCTACATCTGACGTATCTCAGATCGGTAACTTGATTAATGTTGGTACTACTGACGTAGATGTTACTGTGACATACAACCAGACAGGAACTGCTGCTACCGCAGGTGCTGCCACTGTAACGGTGCTGTATTTGCAGAACCGCAACCTCTCATAAGGAGGTGACCTGTGTCTAATTCAGACGTTCGCGCCAAACGAGTTACCGCCGCAGCCTCTCTCGCAGTAGGCCCAGCGCGTATCCGTCAGGTGCAAGTGTTGACAGGGGCAGGAGCAGGACGTTTGACCATTACCGATGGTGATGGGGGTCCGACTGTTCTGGACCTTGATTTCCTTGCGTCTGATTCCCACTCTGTAAACATCCCCGATTGGGGCATTCGTTGTCAGTCTGATGTGCTCATCACCGCGATGACCAACATTACGGCGATGACTGTGTTCTACAGCTAGGGGGCTACATGCGTAGTTATTACAAGTCAGGTGGCAAAGTTGATAAAGCCAGCATGGCTTGCAATAAGCCGCGCCGTACTCCAAGCCATCCTAAGAAATCACACGTCGTAAAGGCGTGTGAAAGTGGCAAAGAGAAGATCATCCGCTTTGGTGAACAAGGTGCAAGCACCGCTGGTAAGCCGAAAAAGGGTGAGTCTGCCCGCATGAAAGCTAAGCGCAAGTCATTTAAATCACGCCATGGCAGAAACATTGCCAAGGGCAAAATGTCTGCCGCCTATTGGGCGGATAAAGTGAAGTGGTAATGTCATGCCTGCAAAATCTGCAAAACAGCAAAGGTTTATGGCAGCAATAGCAAACAACCCCAAGTTCGCTAAGAAGGTCGGGGTTCCTCAGAACGTAGGAGAAGAATTTATGAAAAAAGGTTACAAAGCGGGCGGTATGCCCATGGTTCGTGGCAAAGACGGGAAGATGGTTCCTGAGTTTGCTGCTGATGGCAAAGGCAAAATGATGGCTGGCGGTAAAGTCAAAAAGTACCAAATGGGCGGTATGCCTATGGCTGACGAAATGCCCATGACTGACAAAATGCCAATGAGACGCAAGAAGAAAAAGCGTTCTATGGACGACATGATGGCTGTCACTGGCACAGGCGCAGGCGCACCTCGCCGTGGCATGAAATCTGGCGGTAAAGTCCGTGGTTGCGGTGCAGTATCGAAAAAGATGCGCCCAACTAAAATGGTAACAATGAAAGGTTCCTGATGCGTAGATACTACCGCAAATCAGGCTGCGGCTGCTCTGAATGTAGTAAAGGCTACAAAGAAGGCGGGACGGTTAAGGACGAGTGCTACCGTAAGGTAAAGTCTCGTTACAAGGTCTTCCCGTCAGCCTATGCTTCTGGAGCAATAGCTAAATGTCGTAAGGTAGGCGCTAAGAATTGGGGCAATAAGTAATGGCTGTTCGTAAGACCAAGAAAGGTACTGCACTAAAACGCTGGTTCAAAGAGGACTGGAAAGATGTGCGTACTGGCAAGGCTTGCGGACGCAAAGAAGGGGAAAAGCGAGGAACGCCATATTGTAGACCTACAAAAAAGGTATCCAGTAAAACCCCTAAAACAAGCGGCGAGATGAGCGCTTCTGAGAAGCGCAAGAAGATTGCGGAAAAGAAACGGTTAGGGCAACCTGCGGGTAAACCGCGTCGGGTATCCCCCACTAAGCGAAAGGAGAAGAAGTGATGGAAATTTTCCAGAACGGTAGGTTCTCTTCAGGTGAACCAGTGTACCAGATTGGCACAAAGAACGCTGATGGTACATATGAAGTTAAGGTCTTTGATCTGATGACAAAAGCGCAGGCGGAAGCTAAATTAAAATCTATGGGTGTTAAGCCTGTGGCCTCCCCTAAAAAGCCTAAGTATGACGACATGTCTAAGTTAGAGCTTGAAGCGTTTATGCTCGAACAAGGTATTAAATTGGATCGACGCAAGTCAAAAGCTAAACTTATAGCCGAAATCAAAGCGCATTCTAATGGCTAAAGGTGTTAAACACTACTTTGCTGATGGTAAGGAGCATAAAGGCGGGATGCACAAGCACCCTGACGGAACGCTTATGACTGGTAAAGGAATGTCTAATACTTCTAAAAAGCTGTATCACTACGGTGATCTGTCAGCTAAAGCCAAGAAAAAAGCTCGAAGTGAGTGGAAAAAATGACAACATCAGGCACCACAGCGTTCAACATGGACTTCACGGAGATTGCCGAGGAGGCATGGGAGCGTGCAGGTCGAGAGTTGCGATCAGGCTACGATCTACGCACAGCGCGACGTTCCATGAACCTCATGACAATCGAGTGGCAGAACCGTGGGATTAACCTCTGGACGATTGACGAAGGTATTGTCAATCTGGTGCAGGGTACGTCTCAGTACGACTTGCCAGCAGATACTATTGATTTGCTTGAACAAGTAATTCGTACCAACGAAGGTAACGCGGCGACACAATCTGATCTTACAATAAGTCGTATTAGTGTAAGTACCTACGCTTCGATCCCAAACAAGTTATCACAGGGTAGGCCCATACAAGTTTGGATAGAACGTCTTCGTGACCAGCCACGTATTAACGTATGGCCTGTTCCAGACAATAACGGCTACGTTTTCAAATACTATCGTATGCGCCGTATTCAGGACGCTGGTAGTGGTGTTCAAACCCCTGACGTGAACTTCCGCTTCTTACCGTGCCTTGTGGCTGGGCTGGCGTACCACATTGCAATGAAGGTGCCAGAGCTGGCCTCGCGTGTGGAAATGCTAAAAGCAGAGTACGAGTCTCAGTTTATTTTGGCGGCTGGTGAAGACCGTGAAAAGACACCGTTTAGGTTTGTCCCAAGTATAATGAGGCCGTAAATGGCTACACGGTTTGCATCAGGGAAGAAAGCGCTAGGGGTCTGTGATATTTGTGGGTTTACCTACAAACTTCGGGAGCTGAAGAATTTAATCGTGAAAAGCCGCGATACAAATCTTAAAGCGTGCCCTGAGTGTTGGAATCCTGACCAGCCACAGTTGAAACTCGGCTCGTTCCCAGTGGACGATCCGCAGGCTTTGCGTAATCCGCGTCCTGATAGCAATCAGTATGCGAGCAGTCGAGCACTCATAGAGCCAGTCAGACCTGTTGTCGGTACTGGATTTATAGGGCAAGTTACGATACAAATTATTTAGGAGTGATACAATGCGTAAGAAAATAGCAAAACCTAGTAAGAAGAAGATGCCCAAGACCGCTATGAAAAAGGGCGGCGGTGTCAAAGTTCGTGGCACTGGGGCAGCAACTAAGGGTCTGATGGCCCGTGGACCTATGGGTTAAGTAATGAACTACACCGAGCTGAAAACAAATATCGAAGATATTACGGAGAATACGTTCACCGAAGATCAGCTCGCCATGTTCACGCAGCAGGCAGAGCAGTCGATCTACAACTCCGTGCAGATTCCTGCTCTGCGTAAAAACGTTACGGGTACTTTGTCTGCGAGCAACAAGTATTTGGGTATGCCGACAGACTTCTTGTGGTCTTATTCACTGGCGGTTGTCGATGGTAGCGGAGATTATCACTTCCTTATCAACAAGGACGTGAACTTCATTCGTGAAGCCTACCCAAGCGCGTCATCAGAAGGACTCCCGAAACACTATGCCTACTTTGACGATAACTCTTTCATCCTTGGACCCACTCCAGACAGCGCCTACGCTATGGAACTGCATTATGGATACTATCCTGAATCCATTGTTACTGCTAATACTACATGGCTTGGGGACGAGTTCGATTCTGCTCTACTTAACGGTGCTCTCATACAGGCAATCCGATTTATGAAAGGCGAGCAGGATGTGGTTCAGATGTACGAAAAACTGTACTTACAGGCAATCGGGCTACTGAAGAATCTGGGCGATGGTAAACTTAGAGAAGATGCTTATCGTTCCGGGCAATATAAAATAGAAGTGAGTTAAGGAGGCTATCATGGCAATTACTCAAGCAATGTGCACGTCATTCAAAAAAGCCCTTCTCGATGGTGAGATGGACTTTAGCTCGGATACGTCACAAACTTTTAAAATCGCGTTGTTTACGTCGAGCGCTACGCTAGGTGCGTCTACGACTGCGTACAGCACCACAAACGAGGTGACTGGTACAGGGTATACGGCGGGTGGCAACACGCTTACCGTTGTAGCGCCTACATCGTCTGGTACCACAGCGTTCCTAGACTTTGCGGACACAACGTGGTCTACAGCTACAATTACGGCTCGTGGGGCTTTGATTTACCAATCTGGCGGCTCTAACCCAGCCGTAGCAGTAATTGATTTTGGTGCGGACAAAACGTCCACTGCGGGTGATTTTACGATCCAGTTTCCGACTGCGGACGCTTCTAACGCCATTATCAGGATTGCGTAGATTGAATAAATGCCGTCATCGACTACGTATATAGGATGGGGTTCTACCGCTTGGGGCCAAGGCTCTTGGGGTACGGACCTTATCGTTGTAGGAGTTGATGGCGTTCAATCTACGGGTGCCGTTGGTACCGTAAATGTTGTTGCGGAAGCCGTTGTATCACCCACTGGTGTAGAAGCTACTGGTGCTCTAGGTACCGTAAATGTTGTTGCGGAAGCCGTTGTATCACCCACTGGTGTAGAAGCCACTGGTGCTCTAGGTACTGTAGAGGTTTCTACGGAAGCCAATGTCTTCCCATCTGGTGTAGAAGCCACTGGTGCTCTAGGTACTGTTTCTGTCAGCAGTGCAGCCACCGTACAACCATCTGGATTGGAAGCCACTGGTGCTCTAGGTACTGTAGAGGTTTCTACGGAAGCCGTTGTATCACCCACTGGTGTAGAAGCCACTGGGGAAACGGGCACTGTAGAGGTTTCTACGGAAGCCGTTGTATCACCCACTGGTGTAGAAGCCACAGGCGCAGTTGGGTCAGTTATTGTTGTTGCGGAAGCCAATGTCTTCCCATCTGGTGTAGAAGCCACTGGTGCTCTAGGCACTGTAGAGGTTTCTACGGAAGCCGTTGTATCACCCACTGGTGTAGAAGCCACTGGTGCTCTAGGTACTGTTTTTGTCAGCGGTGCAGCCACCGTACAACCATCTGGATTGGAAGCAACCACAGGGCTTGGTACCGTAACTGTTGTAGCAGAAGCCGTTGTATCACCCACTGGTGTAGAAGCCACTGGGGAAACAGGTACTGTTACAGTAGCCGACGACACGATTGTTTCTCCTACAGGCGTTGAAGCCACAGGTGCTATAGGTTCTGTAGATGTAACCGCCGACGCTAATGTCCCAGTGACAGGGCTGGGGGCGACTACAGGGCTTGGTAGTGTAACAGTTGCTGCGGACGAAAACGTAGCGGTGACTGGTAACGCAGCAACAGGAGCGGTGGGAACCGTATCTGTCGCCGTTGGAGCTACAATACGAGTTACTGGCATTAACGCCCGTGGACAAGTTGGCAATGTGGTGACAAAAGCCGATGCAGATGTATTGGTAACAGGAGTAAATACAACAGGTGCGATAGGTACGGTGCTCGTTTGGGGTGAGATTGACGACAACCAAAACCCGAATTGGCAAAATATTACTAGCGCACAGACACCAACTTGGGGTAATGTTTCAACAGGACAGACTCCGAATTGGCAAGATATTACTGGGGCACAGACACCAACTTGGGGTAATGTTTCAACAGGACAGACTCCGAATTGGCAAGATATAGCCGCGTGAGGATTAAAAAATGACGACACAGTACACTTCGATACTTAAATTAGCCCTTCCTGTACAGGGGGAACTCAGTGGTACGTGGGGCGATGTAGTTAACGACAACATCACCTCGATGGTCGAAGAGGCAGTCGCTGGACGTGCCGTCGTCAATACATGGACTACCAACTCGCATGTGCTGACCACAGCGGACGGAACGACTTCTGAGTCCCGCTGCGCCATGCTTGAGTTCACGGATACTGGCACTGCGCTGACCGGAGCGGCTACCGTTGTATGCCCTAGCGCCTCTAAACTGTATGTCTGTAAGAATGACTCAGGACAACAAGTTACTGTAAAGACGGCGGCTGGCACTGGCGTTGCTATTCCTGACGGGCAAACGATGTTTGTGTTCTGTGATGGTACAAACGTCGAACAATGCACAACTAACTTCAATTCACTCAGCTTTAATGATTACACACTAAATTTTGGTGGCGCAGTCACAACTGCTGGGGCGTTTACAACGTCTGGCGCGTATGCGCTGACTCTGACCACGACTGGCGCGACTAACGTAACGCTGCCCACGACTGGTACGCTGGCTACGCTGGATGGTACGGAAACTCTTACCAATAAAACGCTAACTAGCCCGACGGTTTCATCGCCCACTCTTACTGGGACTATCTCCGCGACTGATCTGACAATTTCTGGTAATACCACGATTGGTGACGATCCGAGTGATACCCTGACAGTTAATAGCACAATTACGTCTAATCTTATCTTTACTGACGACACCTACGACATTGGTGCTGTTGGTGCGACACGTCCACGTAACCTTTATCTTTCGGGTAACGCCACGATTGGCGGTACGGTAACGTTGTCTGGCGGTGTTGATGTTACAGGCGCATTAGGCGTCGATGGTGATTTTGACGTAAACACTGACAAGTTCACAGTAACATCAGCCACAGGCAACACGGCTGTCGCAGGCACTCTTGGTGTCACAGGCATAACCACTGCGACTGGTGGCCTCAACGTCGATACGATCGGCGAGATTACTGCCGCTGGTGGTGTGACTATTGACGGCGTTTTGTTGAAAGACAGCCAAGTAAATACTGACCAGATCAACGAGAAGACCGCTGGTGTAGGTGTCACCATCGACAGCGTGCTGTTGAAGGATGATGTAGTAAACGCCTCTGATATTGAAACATCTACGATCTCAGCCAACGACGGCACTGCGGCGGGTTCGATTGCAAACAGCACCGGTGCCGTGACGATTACGTCGTTCATCTCGAATTCCGTTGATATTGGCGGTGGAGCAATTGACGACACCACGATTGGTGGCACTACTCCAAACAGCGGTGCGTTTACCACGCTTTCGGCGTCGGGCGATCTGACTGTTGATACCAATACACTCTATGTGGACAGCACGAATAATCGTGTAGGCATTGGCACGACTTCGCCTTCATACGAATTGTCGGTTGGAGCTAACAATAACGGCATATATTCAGATGCTGACGGAATGTATGTCGTTCAAAACACATCAAACCTAGATGTTCTGAGTTTGCAATCAAAAGGCATTGTTGAATATCGTTCTGACGATCAAAACAACACCGTCGAAACAGGTCATATTTTTTATACTGATGGCTCAGAAGCAGCGCGAATCAACAACAGCGGTAATGTCGGTATAGGTGTATCAGTTCCAACTTCTAAGCTGCACGTCCGTCCTGTAGATGAGACAAACTTTAGAGTCTTTGAAGAAAGCACAAATCTTGTCCTTGCTTCAGAAACAAACAACGGCAGGGATTCTAATCGTGGGATGGACTTGGAAAGTTCCACTTTAAGAGCCGTTATTTCTGGAACCACACAACTTACTGTGAATAGCAGTGGTCTCAATATAGGTGGAACATTTACTGCGCCATCACAACCAGCTTTTCACGCCTATAACGGCGCGTCCGATGATAATGTAACAGGTAATGGCACTGTAGCTACAGTCGACTTTAATAATGAGAGTTTCGATCAGGGCAGCAACTTTTCCGCGGACACGTTTACCGCGCCAGTTGATGGAAGATATCAGCTAAACACAACTGTCAGGCTGGATGATATGTCTGGCAATGGTGGTGTCGATTCTGTCGAGTTGACCATAGTGACCTCAAACGGCAGCTATCAGTTCAGCCGCAGCGTTAATGCATTTGCGGAGCATTTCCATCTAAGCGTTCTGGCCGACATGGATGCAAGTGATACGGCTTATGTGACCATCAAGGCTACCGGCCAAACTAGCGATACTACAGACGTGTCCGGTGGCTCAAACAATACATATTTTTCAGGCTTTCTGGCCTGCTAGCGGAGATGATAATGAAAATTGAAATTGAACTTTCTGATACAGAAATCAAGATTTTAGAACACGATTTACTTGATGTAGAGCAATGGGTTCGTCAGGCTGTAAAAGGCAAAATTAACAGTTGTAAAAAAAGGATGATTTCACCTTACAAATCACCCCTAGTTGATCTGTCGGATGATGAAATTGTTGATCAAATTCTTCAAGACCCAGAATATAAAAACAGGGTTGAGCGCGATGAAATTATTGTCACCGAAGCGCTTGATTGATGGCTTGTTAAAAAATGGAAAATCTCTGGTCAGGTGTCTTATCCGCAGTTCTTGTAATCGTCTCTTTTGCCATGCGTCACGCTTTAGCGGAGCTGTCTAGGCTGTCTATTTTGCTCAATCGCACACGAGAAGAAACGGCGCGAGATTATGTAACTAAAGGTGAGCAATCCGCAGCGATTAGTCAGTTGCTTGCTCGCTTTGACCGCCTAGAAGAAAAGATTGATCGCATGGTGGGGAGCCGCAAATGAGCGAATACGCGCTAAAAATTATCACTATAGAAGAAGGTTTTGAGCCTCGTCCTTACCTATGCTCTGAAGGATACCCTACAGTGGGGTATGGTCAGAAGATCGGCAAGAAAGATGCTGACCTGAAGATGTTTGATTTTGAGATGCCAGAAGTTGTCGCTAGTGTGTGGATGCAACAAACCATTGATTCTATGCTAGACAAGATGGAATCCGATGATGACATTGCCGCAGCACTAGAATCCTGCAACGAGGTGCGCGAAGCCGTTCTGATTTCGATGGCATACCAGATGGGTGTCACAGGTTTGTCTAAATTTAAGAATATGCTGACTGCGGTTGAACTAGGCGATTTTGATGAAGCAGCAAACCAAGC
>Ga0129342_1000970_pt1 | contig 12655 bp, 9 predicted proteins | sample CPBDNA_5_FD_94426 | JGI IMG/M metagenome (GOLD analysis project Ga0129342, IMG submission 94426) | Freshwater to marine salinity gradient microbial communities from Chesapeake Bay, USA - CPBay_Sum_15_0.2_DNA | ecosystem: Environmental > Aquatic > Marine > Coastal | place: USA: Chesapeake Bay...
ATCCCAGGCTCCTATGTCCTGATTGAACTCCGTGTTGTAGAACAATCGATTCATTTTCGTGACAGATGAGACATCCCACGACCCAATGTGTTGATTGAAGAGCGAGCTTCTGAACATGAACGCCATGTTCGTGACGGACGAAACGTCCCATGACCCGATAGAGCGATTGAAGCGAGAACTCCTGAACATGCTTTCCATATTCTCAACCGAGGAGACATCCCAAGTCCGAATGTCTTGGTTGAAGGGAGTTCCTCGAAACATCTGATTCATATCCGTCACCGAAGAGACATCCCAGTTTCCGATGTCTTGGTTGAAATCAGAATTAAAAAACATACTACTCATATCTGTCACATTACTGACACACATCTTACTTAAGTCCACTTCTTGGTCCCGTCTTACAATGAGTGAGTCACGATTCACCACCTCATATTCATCCCCAAAGATGGATTGTTTGGTTCCAATCTCAACATCCTTACAACGGACGATACCATCATCACCGATGGTAATGTCTTGACCAAAGACAGAGATAGTGGTTAATAATAAAAGAAAGGGAAAAGAGAATATCCGAAGAGTCATAGAAGTAGAAATATGCTATAAGATATAATCAATTATAAGAACTCTATGGGGTAGATACAATGAAGGGAGAGTTAAGACTACTCACCCTGTAAAACAGAGTTTATTTCTTTCAATCTGTTCTTGGTATTCAGTTTCCTTGATTGAGATATAGAGAGTTCTTTAATGGTATGTAGGTAGTAGTTCTCAATCGTTTGAATCTTATTCCTTGTCATCTGTGATAAATCAACAAAGGAGGTCTTCTTTGTATGTAATTCATAGTTTATCATCATATCCCTCAAATCATGTGGGGATTTGATTCCATAATCCTCCAACCCATTCTCTTTGATAAGTTCCTTTCTGAAATACTTTCGTAGTGTATCGACATAAGTTGGTATAAGGAGTATCTCATCTGAGAACATAAATACTATCGTATCAATTATGTTGGTTTGATAAGTTGGTTTCAGGTGGTGTATTTCAAGGTATGTTTCTTTGTATGGGATATAATCGGGTGGTTTCACCCACGAATACACATCAAAATCAACATTGACAGAACCCCACTTTCTTTTCCAATATATATTGAAGATATACCCATTTTCATCTGTCTCTTCCAAGAATGAAAACCCACTTTTCGTAGTGTGTGTGTCCTCTTTTATTGTTTTTGACTTATATGTAGTTGTTAGTTCTCCAATACGAAAACCATATACAAGTTGAAGGAATGAGGTGAAGAATATGACCTTTTCTTTTTGGACTATACCTGTTTTGATATACTCTCTCCAAGTATCTCTCATCTCTTTACTACAAATCTTCAATAGGTTTATGTATTTCTCTTCTGTGTAGAAATCAGGACGAACTTTATCCCTAACACTAACTGAATACTGATTTTTGATGAATGTAGATGTAATGGGGTGGTATGGTATAACCTTTTTTCCACTTCTTGGTTCTACCAACTCATCAAGAAACTGACGGAAATGAACAAGAGTCACTCTTATTGTTGAAGGTTTTAGTCCTATATCTACCAACCACGATATGTAGTCATTCGCATACTCCCTGAAACTCTCTCTTTGTAAATCTTTTACTGAAATTGGATTCAAACCAACATACTCCCTGAACTTTCTTATATGGGATATGATGTCCTGAATAGTTTTCTTTGTCCTTTCTACTCCTCTTTTATTGTCGGAACCTTCACTTCGTAGTTTGAGTATGTAATCATCAATGATTTTGATAAGAGAGGTTCCTTTCTTGGTATATGTTCCAACCCCTTCCCTTGTTTTCTCTTTGAGTATTTTGGTTGAGTAGATGAATGAGTTGGTTTCTTCTCCTTTCTTATCAACAGGACAAAGATAGATTAGACGATTGGACCCCTTTGATTTATTGAAATACCAATAGTGTTTGTCCCCTCGTTTGATGATTACAAACGAACCCTTGGGGATTGTTTTTTCTGTGTCTTGTAAGTATCTTTGGAGTTCGTTTGAGAAACCGAATTGTTCTTTCATAACTCTGTAATCGTAGTCATACAAGGAAGTAAAGAAAAACCCCAAATGATTACAAGAATGATTACAAATGGAACTGACAACTCCATAAGTTATTGATAAACAATAGTTAACACATGGTCCGGTAGTTCAGTTGGTTAGAACGCCTGCCTGTCACGCAGGAGGTCGCGAGTTCGAGTCTCGTCCGGATCGCTCACGTTGGCAACCCTCTTCTAAATCTCATGAAGAGGCATCGTAAGACATTAAAAAACAGTCATTTATGAACGCTTACGATGTTGTGGTCATAGGGGCTGGGCATGCTGGTTCCGAAGCCGCAGCTGCAGCCGCAAAAACAGGATCAAGGACACTGCTCATCACGATGAGTCTCGAAGCCATTGCCAGGATGTCTTGTAATCCTGCTATGGGTGGTGTTGCAAAGGGTCAATTGGTGCGAGAAATCGATGCGCTTGGTGGCCTGAGTGGCATTGTCAGCGATAGGAGTGGTGTCCAGTTTCGACTCTTAAATCGAAGCAAGGGGCCTGCAATGTGGTCCCCACGCTGTCAAAGTGATCGACAACTCTATTCTCAGATCATGAGAGAGGAGCTGGAATCGATAGATAATTTAGATTTTCGACAAGATGATGTCACTGAGCTCATTTTTACTGACGACGGGAGCGCTATCAAAGGGGTTCGGACCCTAACAGACTATGAAGTCCATGCGAAGGCTGTCGTAGTGACAAGTGGCACATTTTTAAATGGGTTAATTCATATTGGGGAGAAACAATATGGCGGGGGGCGCTCAGGCGAACGAGCCTCCAAGGGAATCTCGGCTAGCCTGGAATCTATGGGTTTCGAATTGAGTCGACTCAAAACGGGGACACCGCCACGTATTGACGGCCGTAGTGTGAATCTTGATGCTCTAGAAATTCAATATGGGGATGATGACCCAGTGCCATTTTCTTTTATGACAGACAAGCTGCCTTCGCAACAAGAGCAGCTTACGTGCTGGATTGGATACACGGACCCCACAGTACATGAGGCTTTGAGAGGGGGCTTTGATCGAAGCCCGATGTTTAATGGACGCATAAAATCGGTTGGACCGCGGTATTGCCCAAGTATTGAGGACAAAATTCATCGATTTGCAGAACGAGATCGACACCAGCTCTTCCTAGAGCCAGAGGGATGGAATACCTATGAGATGTATTTAAATGGTTTTTCAACGTCACTACCAGAAGAGGTTCAAATTGAAGCGCTGAACAAAATCGAAGGCTTTGAAAAGGCTCGTATGATGAGACCCGGCTACGCGATAGAGTATGATTATGTGCCCCCACATCAAATTAAACGGACCATGGAGACGAAAATCATCTCAGGTCTGTTCTTTGCTGGGCAAATTAATGGAACCACAGGTTATGAGGAAGCCGCTTGCCAAGGACTAATGGCAGGAGTAAACGCTTCTTTATCGGTTCAAGGCAAGGATCCCTTTGTTTTGCTACGATCACAAGGGTATATCGGGGTGCTGATTGACGACTTGATTAGCAAGGGGACAGAAGAGCCTTATAGAATGTTTACTTCAAGGGCAGAACACAGAATATTATTGAGGCAGGACAATGCCGATCAACGATTGACGGAAATTGGACATGCGCTTGGCCTTGTGACCGAAGAGCGGTATGCCCGCTTCCAACAAAAAATGGAAAAATGCCTTGCATTAGAGCAGTGGATTGAGTCTACATCGATCAAGCCTGAGCAAATAAACCCGCTGCTTGAATCAATTGGAAAGTCCCCCATTAAACAGTCTGTAAAGGCAACAGCGATTATTGGTAGACCTGAGGTGTCACTCGAGATGCTCATCGATGCGGCAAGCGATCGCGAAAGATTAGACGCTATAGGGGCAACTCATCCAGAGATCATGCATACGATTGAAACACAGTTTAAGTATGCAGGGTATATTGAAAAGGAATTTGAAATGGTTGAGGAGCTAAAAAAACAAGAAGAGCTCACTATCCCTGAGTCCATCCATTACAATAAGATCAAAAGTTTGAGCTCAGAAGGAAAATCTAAACTTGAGCATGTGCGCCCAGAAACCCTAGGACAGGCAAGTCGAATCTCTGGTGTATCGCAAAGCGACCTTGCGGTGCTCTTGGTCTATTTAAAAGGATAATGTTTCACGTGAAACAATCAGACACGCTGCGTGCTTGCAAGAAGCTGGCCGCAGAGCATAGCATGGCTCTAAATCACTATGCAGACAGACTGCTCTGGTGGAATGAGAAAGTGAATCTCGTCAGCAGGGATGTTTCACGTGAAACAATCATGAGTCACATTGAGCACTCATTAACACTGAATGCGTGGCTTAGCCCCATATCTCATTGGGTGGATGCAGGCACGGGTGGAGGGTTGCCTGGCATACCTTTAGCCATTGTGAATCCAAGCCTATCGTTTACGTTGAATGACATTGTCCAGAAGAAATGTACAGTCTTGAAATCGATTGTGAGGGAGCTGGGGTTACCTAATGTGCAAGTGCAAGAAGGGTCCATTGCCGATGTTCAGCTTGACCCTAAGACTGGTATTTGCACCAAACATGCATTCAAAATACCACAGCTTCTAAACTTAATTGGAGGGCAGTCGTCTCAGCCAGGTGCAATCTTATGGCTAAAAGGGTTTGAGGAAGCCGTTCAAGACATTGAGAGCCAATCCGAACAAGCATCTTTTGAAATTCTCAGCCTAGACAGCGGGGAAGACCCATTCTATAAGGGAAAGGCTATTGTGAGGTGGACACCACGCTAATGAAAGATCTTAACTCTACAGAGCGTGTGATGAAAATGTTCTCGTTGATGCAATCTTCAACGAAACGCCTCACTATCAATGAGCTAGCCACATTATTTGGCGTATCTAGACGAACCATCTTTCGAGATCTTAATAAACTAGAGGCAATCGGCCTTCCTATTACCCACGATCCAGTGGAGGGGTATGGCGTAATGAAAGAGTTTAGAATCCCCCCCATCCAGTTTAATCCCAAAGAGCTATCAACCCTCATGGTTGGCATTCAGTTTGTGAAAGCTCAAGTCAATCAATCGTTAAGTGAAGATGCGACCATGGTTGAAAGTAAAATACGCCAGGTTATTAACCCAGAACTGCGGGCGTTTATGGATCTAATGGCTGAGAGAATGATCATCGATCCAAGCATGACCTTCCAGTCTGAAAAACAAAAAGGAGGAGATTGGTACACACTTTCAGGTGCTATTGCTAGTCAGAAAACAATCACATTTTCGTACCGTAATAAAAAAGGCATCACTGAGGACAGAAAAGTAGACCCATACTTACTCGTTTTTTATACAGACCATTGGAATCTTATTGGATATTCACATGAACGTGAATCGATACGCAATTATATACTAGAAAAAGTAACAAATCTTGTTGTTACAGATGAAAGCTATGCGCCCAAAGTCAAACTTGACGCCAGGGCCCTGATATTTGATTCTGAGAGCGCAGAAACCATGGTTGATGTGCACGTCGACTCGAAAGCATTTAAGCGGTTTAGCGCAAATTTACCCACGAAAATAATTAAGTCTAAACCGGAAAACCCCAAAATGATTAAGGTGACTTTTGGCTTCGATAATCTGGACTATCTTAATGAATGGCTTCTCCAATTCGGAGCAGATATAAAGGTGATCAGTCCCAAAGAGCTAGTGACCAAACGCCAAGAACTTCTTCACAAGATGATTTCATAGATTAGCAATAAATCACGGAAAAGTCACCGCCAACTTTAGGATTCTTCCTCAGTCGTTTCGATCACTTGTGCACTATCCTCATCATCATTCGCAACGCGTGTTACAGCTCCAATTTTGCCGGAGTCGTCTAGCCTCATGATTCTTACACCCTGAGTGTTGCGACCCATCGTACGGATTCCTTTACATTGCATGCGAATCACTTTTCCACGCTCTGTAATCACCATTAGATCATCTTGATCAGAAACTTCTTTTAGCGCAATCAATTTTCCAGTCTTGCCTGTAATCTTCATGGTAATGACTCCTTTTCCACCACGACTTTGTTCGCGATAGTCATCAACCAATGAGCGTTTTCCGTAACCCTGCTCTGCGATGGCTAAAACAGTCGATTCGTGAGTATTCTTCACTATCACCAGATCTACTAAGTGATCATTAGGCCCAAGGTTCATGCCTCGCACCCCTGATGTATTTCGTCCCATTTGTCGTGCTTGCGATTCGTGGAAGCGAATGGCACGTCCATTATCGGCTGCCAACAAAATGGTACTATCCCCATCGGTTAGACCCGCGCCCAACAGACGATCCCCTTCACGTACATTTATGGCAATAATCCCATTACGACGCGGTCTCGAGTACAATTCAAGAGCAGTCTTTTTAATCACACCTTTTTCTGTTGCCATCAAAATGGATCGGTCTTTAATGTACTCTGCATCATCAAGTGATTTGACAGGAACAATGGCCATGACTGAATCTTCTTTCTCAATCTCGATCAGATTCACAATGGCACGCCCTCTGGAGAGACGAGTTCCCTCAGGAATTTCATACACTTTGAGCCAGTAACAACGACCATTTTTGGTGAAAAACAGCAAGTAGTTGTGGTTGGTGGCCACGAATAGATGCTCTACATACTCTTCATCCTTAGTCGTCGTCCCTTTCATCCCTTTGCCACCACGTCGTTGTCGTCGATATCCACTTACGGGCATCCGCTTAATAAAGCCCATATTGGAGATCGTCACTACGACATCTTCGTCAGCAATCATGTCCTCAACATTGAAGTCCTCAGCCGAGTACACAATTTGCGTACGTCTTTCGTCGCCATACTTTTTCTTCAATTCCTGAAGCTCTTCCTTAATAATGGCCGTTTGAGCGTCACGACTCGATAAAATGCGTCGGAAGTCTGCAATTTTATCAACAATCTCACGGTATTCAAGGTCTACCTTGTCTCGTTCAAGGCCTGTGAGTTTCTGCAAACGCATTTCCAGGATCGCTTTTGCTTGGATATCGGTGAGCGCAAATTTCTTGCGAAGCTCCGTATTTGCAATCGCTGGATTCTTGGCTGCACGAATGGTTTTGATCACCTCATCTAGATTGTCTAAGGCAATTTTCAACCCTTCTAAAATGTGAGCACGTGCTTCGGCTTGATCCAGGTCATAAATCGTACGACGAATCACAACCTCAATACGGTGCTCAATAAAGTGACCGATGATCTCTTTGATTGGCATCACCTTAGGACGACCCTTGACAAGGGCAAGGTTGATAATCCCAAACGTACTCTGCATCTGCGTATACTTATAAAGCTGATTCAAGACCACGCCAGAGTTGGCCCCACGCTTTAGCATGATGACAATACGCATTCCATCACGATCCGATTCATCGCGTATCTCAGAGATCTCGGTGATCTTATCAGAGTTAACCTGCTCTACAATTTTTTGGATCAAGACCGCCTTATTTACTTGATAAGGGATTTCGGTCACAACAAGTTGTTCACGCCCTCCACGTAGCTCTTCTGTATTGGCCCGAGCACGCATAACGACGCGTCCACGACCAGTCTCATAGGCCTCCTTCACCCCTTCATACCCATAGATGATTCCACCTGTTGGGAAATCGGGTGCTACCAAGTGCTTCATTATCCCAGCAGTGTCAATCTCAGGTTCATCCATTACCGCCACGACCGCGTCTATAGCTTCAGTTAGGTTGTGGGGTGCCATATTGGTAGCCATTCCCACGGCAATCCCTGATGATCCATTAACAATCAAATTTGGGAACATGGATGGCAGGACGGTTGGCTCTGTGAGGGTATCGTCAAAGTTGTACTGAAAATCGACCGTCTCTTTGTTGAGATCTGTCAGCAACTCTTCGGCGATTTGCTTCATTCGTACTTCGGTGTAACGCATCGCCGCCGCGCCATCTCCATCCACAGATCCAAAGTTCCCTTGGCCATCGACCAGTGGGTATCGAAGTGAGAAGTCCTGAACCATCCGCACGATGGTATCATAAACGGCGCTATCCCCGTGCGGGTGATATTTACCCAACACTTCCCCAACAATACGTGCAGACTTTTTGTATGGACGATTGTGAAGCATTCCCAGCTCACTCATCCCATACAACGCTCGGCGGTGAACAGGTTTTAACCCATCACGCACGTCTGGTAAGGCTCTGGAAACAATGACCGACATCGAATAATCGATGTAGGATGATTGCATTTCATCTTCAATGGTGATAGGAATAATCTTTTCTCTAGACATACGATTGTGTTTGGTCAAGGAATCAACCGTAGGTTGATTCCTTAACGATGGGTGTCAATGTGTTTAGATATCGAGGTTTGCGTATTTCGCGTTGCGCTCAATGAACTCTCTCCGAGGCTCTACAAGGTCTCCCATTAATGTGGAAAACACCTTATCGGCAGTGGCAGCTGATTCTACAGTCACTTGTTGTAGCGTTCTTGTCTCAGGATCCATGGTTGTCTCCCACAGCTGTTCTGGATTCATCTCTCCAAGTCCCTTGTAACGTGAGACATCAACCTTGCTTTTGTTTTTCTTGTACTTGGCAACAATGCTTGATCTCGTCTCATCATCCCACGCATAATCCACATTTTTGCCCGCTGTGATTTTGTACAAAGGAGGCGTTGCAATATAAATATGACCCAATTCTACTAAAGGACGCATATATCGGTAGAAGAACGTGAGAAGCAGGGTGCGAATGTGAGAGCCATCCACATCGGCATCGGTCATAATGATGATTTTGTGATAACGTAGCTTTTCGATTTCAAAGTCTTCGTCGCCATGCCCTACGCTCGTCCCAAGAGCCGTAATCATGGCTTGAATCTCTTTGTTCTCGAGAATTTTGTTCAGGTTTGCTTTCTCAACATTCAAAATCTTGCCTCGAAGTGGCAAAATAGCTTGGAAACTACGGTTCCGTCCCATTTTTGCCGACCCGCCGGCTGAGTCACCCTCCACTAGGTATACTTCGCAGTGTTCGGGTTCATTAATGGAGCAATCAGCCAATTTCCCGGGCAACCCACCACCACTCATCACACTCTTTCGTTGAATGAGTTGACGGGCTTTCCGTGCCGCTTCTCGGGCTTCAGCAGCAAGCACCACTTTATCTAAGATTTTGCGCGCTACTTTTGGGTTTTGCTCAAGAAACTCCATCAATTTTTCGTAGATAATCACTTCTACAACACTCTGAACCTCAGAATTTCCCAGTTTTGTTTTGGTTTGCCCCTCAAACTGCGGTTCAGCCACCTTAACACTGAGCACCGCTGTGAGACCTTCACGAAAATCTTCACCTGAAATGGTGATTTTAGATCCTGATTTAATGATTCCGCTTTTCTCGGCGTAGGTTTTAAATGCCCGAGTAAGCGCACGACGGAATCCAGAAATATGGGTCCCTCCCTCGCGCGTGTTGATGTTGTTCACATACGAACTCACATTTTCACTAAAGGAGTTGTTGTAGGCCATCGCCAATTCAACAGGGACATTCTCTTGCTCGCCCTCGATGTGAATGGGCTCATCCATAAAGCTTTCACGGGCTTCATCAAGGTATTTCACAAAATCACGGGTTCCTCCTGAGTAATGAAACGTCTCTTTGAGCAGTTCACCTGTATCTGGATGGGTATCACGCTCATCTATGAGCTCGATTGTAATTTGTGAATTCAGAAACGCAAGCTCGCGTAGACGATCGGCAATAATATCAAACTTGAATTCGACGGTTTGTGTGAAAATTTCAGGATCAGGCTTGAAAGTAATCAATGTGCCTTGTAAGTCGGTTTTTCCTGTGACTTCCAATTGGGTTTTGGTAATGCCGCGCTCAAAGGTAATCTCATGCTTTTTGCCACCTCTCCAAACCTCTGCTTTGAATAGGGTTGACAAGGCATTCACACAGCTAACACCCACACCGTGAAGCCCCCCTGAAACCTTGTATGAATCTTTATCAAACTTTCCGCCAGCATGTAGCTTGGTAAGTACCACCTCGATGGCAGGAATGCCCATTTTGGGGTGAATATCGACGGGAATACCACGGCCATTATCAGAAACGGATAGCGATCCATCCTCGTGAATGGTTACTACAATGTGGTCGCAATGCCCTGCTAAAGATTCATCAATCGAGTTATCGACAACTTCATTAATCAGGTGATGCAATCCTCTGGGGCCGACGTCGCCAATGTACATCGCAGGGCGTTTTCGTACCGCTTCGAGACCTTCAAGTACTTGGATATTGGATGCTTGGTATTCAGAACTTGATGTCTTGCTCATGCGTGTGCAGGTCTCTTTATTTTTGGAATACTAGCGGGGTTTCCACCCGTCTTTTTAACTTGCTTAAAATAGCGTTTGAGGCGTCAAAAAACAATGAATGGTCCAAGAAACACCACCTGTTTTTTAGGCTCATTATCTGCGCAGAGAGGCGTCTGGAGCAATCGTTAACTTTAGGTTGATTATCAAGCGATTAAACGATAATTTATCTGTCTTTCAGTATTTGTGTCAGTCACATTTGTCAGTAACACAGTAGGATAAACCAGTTTGGACACTCATGTCACGTAAAGACGATATTACAGGACGTACGCCACTGTCAGGTTACCGCTCCTCAAAAGCGAACAACAAGACAAAGCATACGTTTCACCTAAATCTTCAGAAAAGGAGATTTTACATTCCTGAAGAGGATCGTTGGGTTACGCTTAAAGTAACGGCCAAAACTCTTCGCACCATCAACAAGAACGGCATTTCTGAAGTCCTCAAAGAGGCTAAGAAGCAAGGTGTCTTAAGTCCTAAGGTGTAAGCATGGCAAAAGGTAATCGTATACAAGTTATTCTAGAGTGCACAGAGAAGCCAGGCACCTCCCGTTATGTGACGATGAAAAATCGTCGTACAACAACCGACCGCATCGAATTAAAGAAGTACAATCCCGTGTTGAAAAAGCACACGCTTCACAAAGAGATTAAGTAATCATGGCAAAGAAACAAGCATTTGGCGCAGACGCAGCAAAGCTCAAAGAGTCTCATCGTAAGATGGCCAAGGTCATTGTACCGTACAAAAATGAGTCTGGAAAGATTTCGTACAAAACGGCGATGATGGACCAGGAGTCTGTCAAAGAGTATCTGAACGCCAATAAATAACTCACGGGGGGCGATCCCATGAACGTCCTCGACGGATTTATACTGTTCCCCCTTCTTGTAGCCCTTCTTTTAGGGCTAAAAAACGGCATTATTAAAGAAGTCTTTGGCCTCTTGGGTTTATTCCTTGCGGTAGTGATTTCACTTTGGTTCACAGGACCTCTCTCTATTTTTGCGATGGAGATGTTGGGCATGAGTGAATCGTGGGCGAAATTAGCCACAGGCGTGGTCTTATTTGTGTTTGTCATCCTGACCGTACAACTCATTGCATGGATTCTGGAGAAGACGATCAAAGCGGCTCAGTTGTCTTTTATCAATCGTGCTCTAGGGGGTATTTTTGGATTGGCAAAAGCAGCGTTTATGGTAAGTCTATTGTTATGGGCCCTTTCTTTTGTTGATTATCCCGAGCAAACGGAGACGCAGAGCTCATTGACCTATTCTTATGTGCGCCCTATAGCTCCCGTCACATTTTCTATTTTGGCCCGTTTTATACCCAATACGGAGGATGCGCTTCAACGCGAAGATCCCTCCAAAGGGAAAGAGTCCAAACCATCCGACTCTCGTGAGTCCGAATCTCCATTTATTTAAACCATCCGACTTATGCACTGGGCACCGGTTGAAGAGCAATTATCGTTAATTAAGCGGGGAGTGTCTGAGCTAATTCCAGAGGAAGAACTTCTTGAAAAGCTAAAAAAAAGCGCCCAAACGAATACACCCCTTAAGGTGAAGCTTGGATGCGATCCAACGCGACCCGATCTGCATCTTGGCCATTCGGTCATTTTGCGAAAGCTTCGACAGTTCCAGGATTTGGGCCATGAAGCGGTGCTCATTATTGGGGATTTCACAGCGTTGATCGGTGATCCCACAGGTCAGAACAAAACAAGACCTCCCTTGACTGAGCAAGAGGTAAAGGAGAATGCCAAGACCTACCTTGAACAGGTCTACCAAATCCTCGATCCGGAGAAAACAGAATTAGTCTACAACTCAGAATGGCTTGGGGGGCTATCCTTTATGGACATCATTCGTGAATCGGCTAAAATTACCGTGGCACGAATGATTGAAAGGGATGACTTTTCGAAAAGATTCCAGGCGAATGAGCCTATTTCGTTACACGAGTTCTTGTATCCGCTTGCGCAAGCCTTGGATTCGGTTCATCTGCATAGCGATGTAGAGCTTGGAGGGACAGATCAAAAGTTTAATCTACTCATGGGTCGTGACATGCAGCGGAGTGAAGGTCAAGATCCTCAAGTTTGCATCATGATGCCTTTGCTTGTGGGAACCGATGGAGTCCAAAAAATGTCTAAATCGTATGAGAATACGATTGCGTTGAACGATACGGCCGAAGAGATGTACGGGAAGGTGCTGAGCATCTCAGATGAACAGATTATGCCGTGGGCCGAACTTCTTTCAGAGTATTCAGAAGAAGAATTATCCGCCCTTCGCGAACAGGTCAACGCAGATCCAAGAAACGCAAAACACGACCTCTCGTGGCACATCACAAGTCTTTTCCATGGGGAAGAGGG
>Ga0129342_1000971_pt1 | contig 12643 bp, 10 predicted proteins | sample CPBDNA_5_FD_94426 | JGI IMG/M metagenome (GOLD analysis project Ga0129342, IMG submission 94426) | Freshwater to marine salinity gradient microbial communities from Chesapeake Bay, USA - CPBay_Sum_15_0.2_DNA | ecosystem: Environmental > Aquatic > Marine > Coastal | place: USA: Chesapeake Bay...
AGTTCGGTCATCTCAGGGAGAAGTGATTTTTATGGCTTTATGTGTTTTAGGGTTTGGGTTTAGCGCATCGGGCCATCCAAAGATTTTTTCATATCCGAATAGCGCAAGGCAAAACACGATCACTGAAAACACAAATATGACCTGTTTGAGCGAAGGCGGATGCCGTGCCCATTTGGCCATTTTAACTATGTGACGATAGCTTAGCATCCCAACCTGCAACCTCACCCCATAAGACACAAACTATGCCACAACTTGTATCATTTGAAAAGTTCGAGCACTAATTAAGGTCGTGACCTAGGTTAACCTGTAGCTTCCACGAAGTCCCTTACCGTGCGATAAGAGGTCCTGATTGACAAGGCTTTTGAGCGCGCGGAAGACAGACGGACGTGAGAACCCTTTGAGAAAGCGATGCGAAAGAATGTCTTTGGTGCGTGCTAATTCGTTCGTATTGATCAAATCAGCACAGGCAAGCAGTACTTCGCGCTCAAGACCGGAAATTTCGGTCAGCCCTGCTTCTTCCTCAATGTCAAACATAAGGCCCCTTATTTGAGCCAAACGAACGATTGCTGACATTTACAACTCTCATCTTGATAGGTCACCCTTTCATATGTTGTGATTTTGAAACGCTCAACCGATCAGGCAACTAGGCGGTGAGGTCAATCGGGCGCAAAAACCGCCAAAAGAAAGTCAAAGTATCAAAAGGTATACGTGAATTGATGTCAAAATGCGGTTTTGAATCGTCTAAAGGCGTTTTGAATTCGTCACATTCAGCCATTGTTTAAAGCAATAAATCAGAAAAGGATCTGCTTCTTTCACCTTTTTTTCAAGGATGTAATCTGGAATGATAAGGACTTCGCTGGGTTTAGAGGCGGTGGCGGTAAAGTTTCTTTTTTTGTTTTGATAAAGCGCCTTCCAGACGCCAAAAACTTCGCCTTCACGCACCACGTGAATTTGCATCGCGTCCGATTGACCAAGCCGTCGACTGAGTTGGATTTCCCCCATGGACAAAACATAACCATCGGAGCTTTCATCGCCCGCTCTAAACAGAATTTCGTCTTTCGCGAGTGAAACGTGTCTTAAAGTTTTTTGTAGCTCTTCAAGCAATATAACCCCTCAAAGATATAAAGTTTAACGTCGACCCAGTGATATAATTTATATCAAGACTAGGTTGCAATTAAAATAAAATTTTATATTTCTGGTGCCACGATCGATCTGCTTTTACGGCCATTAAATGCCATATCCAAATGACAAAGACGTAAAGCGATCACAAAAAAAGATAATCAAAAAGATCAAGATAACGGTCCGTTTAAGGGCATCGCCTTGCTTGAATGTGTTCCCAATGCGGGAAACGGACTTGCTGCACTTGAAATTCAGAAAAAACTTAACGTCTCATCCTCAGCACTTGAGATCAAATATCGCATTAGGACTGGGAATTTTCTGGACCTGCAGCGGAGTAAAACTTGTTGGTTTGTAGTTCGTCTTGTGATGGATAAATTTAATAATTCTATCATTGGGAAATGATGGCGGCCCCTGAAGGACTCGAACCCTCAACCTGCCGATTAGAAGTCGGCTGCTCTATCCAGTTGAGCTAAGGAGCCGCGAAGAACTGAGACAGCTTTAACTGACTCGCATACGGATTACAAAACGAAAAATCACCCAATTCGACCATGCTTACCTAGAGAGGCAAAAAGATCTAACATTAATTGAGAGAAGATAACCACTCTTGCCATTCCTCAGGTGTATCGAGATCTGTTTTCGCGTGCGAATAGGGAAGTGGGACGGGTTGGCGCAGATGTGCATTTGCTTTGATAACACTTCGCGCACCCTGATCTCCGCTCAGTGATTTTAATTGCTCAAAAGTCCGTCGCGGAAAGACGACCGGATGTCCAAAACTTCCTGTTGGGGTTGTTGCTTGAATAATGGCTTTGGGATTTTTGTCAAATGCCTGAGCGACCGTTTGCAGATCCATATCTGTCAGTTCTGGCATATCCGCGGGTACAATCATCGCCCCTTTGATCGACGGGTCCTTGATTTCTGAAACTGCTGTGGCAATAGAGCGCCCCATGCCGAGGTGGGCTTCTGGAACTGGAACAATCTGTACGTTTAATCCCAAGAGGAGACTGGCCCTTGGATGCGCTACATCAGGAAGCGTGATAAAGACATTTGGGCAGGTTTCGCATGCTGCGCAAACAATCCGGCGCAGCTGCGGTTCTCCGCGCACGTTTTGCGTAAGTTTATCTTTCCCGCGCATCCGGGATGATTTGCCGGCGGCCAAAATGATGATAGCTAATGAAATCATGCCTTAGTGTAACGCATGTCGCCAATTGCTAAAACCCTTTTCTAAAGCAGGGTTGGTGTGTCCTTCATGTGGAAGATTTTATGATTGCTCAAGACACTTCGATTTCACAGGAATGGCGTGGTAATCCTCTTGGCTGAGTACATTTTTCCAAGAATTTCAATTTCAGCTTCAAGTGTATCCGTGATGCATTCGCCAGGCACGAGCGCCATAGCAATTGATTTCTGTGCATAATGTGAATAGCCTCCGGAGGTGCAGAATCCTTTGACCTGACCGTTAATCCATACGGGCTCATAGGCCACGACATCTGCGTCATCGGTATCCACCTCAAGCACAACAAGCTTTCGATCGCTACCATTTTGACGCTCGCGAACTGCGGCGGCCTTGCCGATAAACTCAATCTCTTTTCCCCATGAAATGAAACGATCAAGACCAGTTTCTGCCGCGGTATAGTCGGGCGAAAATTCACGCATCCAAGAACCAAAGAATTTGTCCAAGCGAAGGCTCATCATAGCGCGCATCCCAAAGGGGCGCAGTCCCATGGGTTGACCTGCAGCCCAGAGTTGGTGCCAAAGCGCTCGTTGATCCGTCGGATCACAATATATTTCATAACCCAAATCACCTGTATAACTTACCCGTTGTACAAGGCACTCCACCATGCCAACCACCATGGGGCGTACGTCGAGAAAGCGCATCGTTTCGGGATCGTCTCGCGTTACTTTTTGCAGCAACGCTGTTGCATTAGGTCCTGCAATTTGAAAGCCTGTGCAACGATCCGAAATATTTTCAACCCTCACGCCATCTGCGATATTTTTATCAAACCGCCGCATATGGAAGGCTTGGCTGCCGTAACTTGCGGTGAGCTGAAATTCATGCTCGCCAAGACATGAGACGGTGAAATCCCCGATCAGTCGTCCCTTTGGGGAGAGCATCGGTGTTAGGCTTAAGCGCCCCTTTTCGGGAATACGTCCTGCCATGATATGGTTCAACCAGTCACGGGCGCCTTCGCCGGTAACGCGGTATTTCCCAAAATTATGGGTTTCATTGATGCCCACATTTTCACGCACGCCCATGACTTCGCGGCGTGTCGCTTCAAACGCGTTGGAACGCCGGAAAGAAGGTGTTTCAAAACGTGGTTCTTCTCCTTCAGCAAAATAATTGACAACCTCAAGACCATATTGCGCGCCCCAGACAGCCCCCATATTATCAAAAATGTCATACATTGGAGTGGTGCGCAGCGGTCGTGCGGCGGGGAGTTCTTCGTTGGGGTAGGACACCGAAAACCTCTTTTGGTAATTTTCGATGACTTTTGGAAGCGTGTAGCCGGGATTGATCCAGTCGCCGAAACGGGCCACATCCATGGCCATTGTATCGCGCTCTGTTTCACCTTCGATCATCCATTGGGCAAGCATCAAACCTACACCGCCCCCCTGACTGAAGCCCGCCATCACACCGCAGGCAGACCAGTAATTCCGTTTTCCGGGTACTGGACCGACCAAAGGGTTTCCGTCTGGCGCAAAGGTAAAGGGGCCATGGATCACGTTTTTGACACCTGCCTTTTCAAGCACAGGAAAACGTTTATATGCAAATTCTATGCTTTCCGTGATCTTGTCGAAATCATCGGGCAGCAGTTCATGGCCAAAATCCCACGGCGTGCCATTCACCGCCCAAGGGCGGCAGCGTTGCTCGTAAAACCCGATGCACAATCCGCGACCTTCTTGGCGAAGATAACTTTCCCCTGCCGGATCCATAACATGGGGATGTTCGCTGTCACGTCCATAAATCTCTGGGATGTCGTCAGTCACTATGTATTGGTGTTCCATGGGATGGAGCGGTAGATAAACACCCGCCATAGCAGCGACTTCGCGCGCCCAAAGTCCGCCAGCATTGACCACATGTTCGGTGTGAATGGTTCCGCGCTCTGTTACAACATCCCAAGTACCATCGCTGCGCTGGTTGGTTTCAATGACCTTGGTATTAATGTCAATTGTCGCCCCTCCCATACGCGCAGCTTTGGCATAAGCATATGTGGTTCCTGATGGGTCCAAATGTCCATCGAGTGGGTCATATAGCCCCCCCAAAATCCCCTCGATATTCGTAACAGGTGCAATTTTGGCGATTTCTTCCGGGCTGACGATTTCAGTTTCTAGGCCCATATACCGATGCTTTGCGCGTTCAGCGAGAAGCATGTCAAAACGTTCCTGATTGTCAGCAAGCGTGACGCCGCCCACATGGTGCAATCCGCAGGACATGCCCGTAATCTCTTCGAGCTCTTTGTAAAGGCGGATCGTATATCCCTGCAGGGCCGCCATATTGGTGTCCCCGTTCAATGTGTGAAATCCCCCTGCCGCATGCCAAGTTGATCCTGAGGTGAGTTCAGATCGCTCCAACAGCATCACATCTGACCATCCGAGTTTGGTCAAATGATAGAGCACGCTGCACCCCACAACTCCCCCACCAATAACGACGACCCTGCTGTTCGTTTTCATTGTTCCATCCTTATTTGTCTGCCTCATCTGGCGTTATTCAGAAGTGATTCACAATCCTTACTGCGACACAATTTGTCGGAAAGTATAAGCCCGTTGTCGTCATTGCGTTTTGCGCAAGGCTTTGAAATCGGTAACCTGATAGGCAACTAAGCTCTGATCGGTACAACAAAACAAAGGACAAGACCGTGAAAACCCATGCGCAGGCTGTCGTTATTGGTGGAGGTGTCATTGGATGCTCCATTCTCTATCATCTTACTAAACTCGGATGGTCCGATGTTGTCCTCTTGGAGCGTGATGAACTGACATCGGGATCCACATGGCACGCCGCCGCCAATATTCACGGCCTGCACGACAGCACCAACATCAGCCGTATTCAGCATTATACGATGAACCTTTACAAAGAACTGGAGGCAGAAACGGGGCAGGGATGCGGTGTCTTTCAACCGGGGTCGCTCTACCTTGCGCAGACGGAAAACCGATCTCACCAGTTAAAACTGCAGGCGGCAAAGGCCAAACTTTACGGCATGAATTTTAGCGAAGTCTCCCGCGCCCAAGCAGAAGAATTGCACCCGCTCGTGAATTTTGACGGAATACGTACGATTATGTGGGAACCCGATGGGGGTAATGTGGACCCATCGGGTGTGACAGCAGCTTACGCAGCTGGCGCACGCCAAAAGGGCGCGGAAATCTATCGCTTTACCCCTGTAACTGCAACTCTTCAACAAGCTGACGGGAGTTGGATTGTCGAAACCCCAAAAGGGAATATACATACCCAATGGGTGGTCAATGCGGCGGGATTATGGGGTCGAGAAGTTGCGCGTATGGCGGGATTGGAATTGCCCCTGCAACCGACTGAGCATCAGTATTTTGTGACCGAAACCATCGCTGAAATAGCTGCAATGGATCGTCGTTTACCCTCTGTGGCTGATCGCGATGGTGAATATTACCTGCGCCAAGAAGGTCAGGGGCTTTTGGTGGGGGCCTATGAGCGCGATGTTCGTTTCTGGGCTGAGGATGAAACACCGTCTGGCTTTGGACATGAGCTGTTTGATGATGATCTCGAACGGATCGAAGAAAATATGATGCGTGCCATTGACCGCGTTCCCGCCGTAGGTGAAGCGGGTATAAAGCGGGTGATTAACGGCCCAATGATCTGGTCGCCTGATAGCAATGTTCTGTTTGGTCCAGCGCCGGAGTTGAAAAATTATTTCTGCTGTAACGGAATTATTCCGGGCTTTAGCCAATCTGGCGGTATGGGTCTTTTGGCGGCTGAGTGGATCATCGAAGGGGAAACAAAATACGATATGTTTGCATGGGACATGGCGCGTTTTGGCACTTGGGCCAGCAAAGAGTTCACAAAGTCGCGCGTTGGCGATCAATATGCCCATCGGTTCAGCATTCATTTCCCCAACGAAGAGCGCGCAGCAGGTCGCCCCGTTCGCACCCGTCCGATTTATGAGTTGCAAAAAGAGATGGGCGCCGTGATGGGCTTGAACTATGGCTGGGAACACCCGCTCTGGTTTGCCGATACTCCCGGCGTTGTGGATACCAACGGATTTACCCGCCAAAACTGGTGGGGACCTGTCGGTGAGGAATGTAAAATGCTGCGCGACAGGGCAGGGATCATCGATATTTCGAACTTTGCCAAATATGTGGTGCGCGGGGAAAAAGCCCGTGACTGGCTTGATGCTGTTTTTGCGAATAAAATGCCAACTGAAATCGGGCGATCTTGTCTGACGCCGTTGATCTCCGTGCGTGGGGGATTGGCCGGAGATTTCACAGTGACTTTGCTTGCCGAAAACGAATATTGGATCTTGGGGTCTGGTATGGCGGAACGGTATCACAAACGGTTCTTTAATGCTGTTCCTTTGCCTGAAGGTGTCATCTTTGAAAGCCGTACCGAAGCGGTCTGCGGGTTTAACGTGGCGGGTCCAAAGTCGCGAGATATTTTGCAACGTTTGACCAATGCATCACTGAACACTGAAGATTTTAGATTTATGCGCTCAAAACGGATTGAGCTTGCGGGGATTGAAGTCACAGCGCTCCGCGTATCCTTTACGGGTGATTTGGGATGGGAAGTTCATTGCAAAACCGAGGATCAGAAAGCGCTTTACAGTGCACTTTTGGAAGCGGGAAAAGAGTTTGGCGCAGGGCCAGTGGGTAGCCGTGCATTGATGTCGATGCGCGTTGAAAAGGGCTATGGCAGCTGGTCGCGGGAATATAGCCCAGAATATTGGCCGCATGAGCAAGGTATGGACCGCCTCTGCAAATTGGACAAAGACTTCCTCAATAAGAGTGCTCTGGAAAAGGTGCTTGCAAAAGATGCACGCGAACAGATGGTGATTTTGCACCTTGATGGAGCCGCAGTAACGGCGTCAAACGCGGATGCCACTGGGGGCGAGCCAATCTTTAAGGACGGCAAGGGGGTCGGGCGTGTAACCTCTGGCACATATGGTTACACTGTAGGCATGTCGCTTGCGCTTGCTATGGTCAAAGGTGTCGGAGCTGGCGATGAGGTTGAGGTCATGGTGCTGGGTCAGCCCCATAAAGCCAAGATCCTCCATGAGCCGCCGTTCGATCCCAAAGGTGAAAAGCTGCGCGCGTGATCTGCTAAAACTTAGTCGCGCTCATGCGACGGGCGCAATTTAAGTTCTATAATCCGGTTGCCTTCACGGCCCGTGACTTCGAAGCGAAATCCGTGAAAGCTGAAGACTTGACCCACAGTGGGGATCATTTGGCTTTCATGGATCACCAGACCTGCCAGCGTATTTGCTTCTTCGTCGGGAAGATTACAATCAGTTGCCCGATTGAAATCGCGAATTGTCATGCCGCCTTCGACGACAAAATACCCATCTTGAGTGCGTTCAAGCGTGCTGCCTTCTGCATCATCAAATTCGTCCGTAATTTCACCGACAATTTCTTCTAGGATATCTTCGAGTGTGATCAAACCCTGAAGGCTTCCATATTCGTCAACCACGAGGGCAAAATGCGTATGCAGCCGCAAAAATTCCCGCATTTGATCATCTAGAGTAGTGGTGTCTGGCACAAAATAGGGTTTTTTGGAAACTTCTGTGACATCGAATTTTCGCAATGCCGTTTTAGGGTGTTTGCTGGCGCTGATGATCCGATATATTGTGCGCGCCAAATCTTTGGCATGAAGAACACCGATAATATTCTCCTGATTATCCTTAAAGACCGGTAGGCGGGTATGATTGCTCTCGAGGCATTGATCCAGCATCCGCAGAGGATCATCATCTGCATTGACCATTTCTATGTCAGAACGATGAAGCATGATTTCATCTACGGTTCGATCCGCCAGATCGAGCGCTCCAAGAATTCGGTCTCTGTCTTCTTTTTCAACGATGCCTTCGGAATGGCCAATCTTTAGCGCACCGGCGATTTCCTCACGCACGGCAAGAACATTTGTATCCGGATCGGTCTGGACGCCGAAAAGACGCAGGATCACGCGCACGACCCAACGAACTGCAGAAACAATTGGGTTGAAAATGAGCGTGACAATTTGAATGGGTCGGCTGACCAAAGAGGCCGCCCGCTCAGCATTTGTTATAGCATAGGTTTTTGGCAGTACTTCCGCGAATATCAAAACCAAAACGGTCATCACCAATGTGGCGAGCACCACGGCGCTTTCACCAAAGCTCCGCGCAAGCAACGCTGTTGTCAGGGATGTCGCCAGAATATTCACAAGATTGTTGCCCAAAAGAACAGATCCGATCAGGCGTTCGCTGTCTTCGGTGACGTCAAGAGCACGCTGCGCGCCGCGTGATCCTTTATCTGCCTGTGCACGTAATTTTCCACGTGAGGCGGCGGTCAGAGCTGTTTCGCTTCCTGAGAAAAACCCAGAAAGAATAAGCAGAGCAGCAATAGCTGACACGGAAATCCAGAATTCGGCGTCTAAAAGAAGGGCTGTTTCGTCCATAGTCATATCTGTTTTGTGATCTTTTGTTATATGACGGGATTAGGGCGCGTAATCAAGTCACAGCGTTTGTGAAATTCCGCTCTGTGTTCAAAGGGTGCTTTTGTCTCGCTTGGCGAGGGGATGATGATCTTCCACAAGGCTTTGAAGTTTTTCATCCAACACATGAGTGTAAATTTCCGTCGTTGCCACATCTGCGTGACCAAGCAGGGTTTGAATAATCCTTAGATCTGCTCCGTTTGCCAACAGATGACTGGCAAATGCATGCCGTATGGTATGCGGGGATATCTTGCTAGGATCGATGCCTGCCGTTTTAGCCCAAAGTTTGATTTTACCATAAAACCAATGGCGCGTCAGATGTCCAAGCTGCCCGGAGGATGGAAAAAGATAGGCTGAAGACGCATGGCCAGATTTAACAGAAAGTTCGTCTTTTTGATCGCGTTTGACAATCCATTTTGCCAAAGCATCCCTTGCAGGTGTCGATAAAGGAACCAGTCGTTCTTTGGAGCCTTTCCCTTTTACAAGGATCATGGCGGGGTTTCCCCGTGTCGCCGCAACGGGCAATGCCATCAGTTCACTCACTCGCATGCCCGTCGCATACAACAGCTGCATCAAGCAGGCATCGCGCAAACGCTCTGCTGCATTTTTGCCGGAGTGCATTGCAACGTCCAGTAAACGATCCACTTCCTCAAGCGAGAGCGTTTTGGGAAGCTTTTTTTTCTTGCTACCACCCCTTATTTGTAACGAAGGGTTGTCCTTGCGCCAGCCTTCTTCGACGCAAAACTGAAAGAATTGTTTGATCGCAGAAAGCCGTCTGGCACGCGTCGCCGATGAAAGACCTTCGCTACTGAGGTCGACAAGATATGCTTCAATGTCGGCGCGCGATAAGTTTCGTAAAGTTTCTGACCGATTGGCACACCAGAAGGAAGCATGTTTCAAATCACGTGCATAAGCGGCGAGCGTATTTTCAGCCGCCCCTGCTTCGGCGGCTTTCGTTTCCAAGAAAAGAGCAACATCATTGAGATCAGTTTTCATGATCCCCCACAATAAGGAGGTGAAGTGTAGCCCGCTGTGCAGTTTCGTTCAGCCCGAGGAAACGCAGTGTAGAAAGGCTGTCCATCAGATCCTGAAGGTCACCGCGACTGCCTTTCTCAAACTGAATGATAGCCGTCAAAATGGCCTCTCCAAGCTTATGTTGTTCGATCAGATTGCTAACCGAAAAAGGAACGCGTCCGCTCCTGAACGCTTCGGAAACCACACTGCCGATTGTGGTGTTTGGCACAATGTCGGAAAAATCATTCATTGCTACTGCTTTTATCAATGCATCATGGGCGTTGTCTGGTGCCATCATTGCGGCAACGGCCGCAAAATCTTCTGAGAGCAACGCCAATCTTAATGCGGCTTCGCGATCGTGTGGAGAAAGATTCATCGATAAAAAGGCATTTGCAAAAAGCCTGCTTGTTGGCGCGATAAGATCTTTAAATTCGGGTTTGGCAAACACATCTTGTAAAGTTTCACCCGCCAAAGCCGCGTCCTTTGCGTTCACCGCTTGTTCAAATTGTTGGATCAAGCGGACTTTTTCCCATATTCCCCCAGATGCGGAGGGAGGCCTTTCTGTGAAAATTCCAAAAAAACGATTATCGGCCAGTGCCCCGCTATTTTTCAAGCGTTCCGCTGCTTCAAGTTGAGCCTTCCAGCCATGATCCCCAGTAAGATCATTGACCGCAAATTCAAGCGGGAGGCTGGCTGTGGCCAAAGGTTCACCGATCGCCTCGTAGAGCCGGAAATCCAACGGGGTAGGTTTGAGAGGCGGTGGAAGTTCCTCCAAAGTTTCTTCGTATTCATAGGCATCCAAAAACCGGATCAGTAAGTGTTCTTGACGATACTCCAGTCCATCAAGGGCAGTTGCTGTTTCCAGCATCAAATGGGCTGTCATCCAATCCCCCGTTCGGGCAGTGCAAAAGATACGTTCCGCGTCTCGGGCATAGGAACTTCCAAGAGAGAGAACCTGTTCACACGCAGGTAGCAACGCTTCGCTCAACATGCTGAGGTCAAACAATGTTGGAACAAGCTGAGCGGGCAGGGGCGCGGCCCGCTCTAACAGGGCAAGTGCGGGATCAACGGCGCCGTATTTCACCAAAGTCGCTATTCGTGCCTTTAAAAATTCATAACTGTCATCGCTGTCAAAGGGGGCGTGACCTTCGGCTAAAAGGAGGCGAAACAATAAACTTTGAATCGCAGGGTTAGTCGAGACGTCGATATTGCGCAACAACATTACCAACTCCGACGATGTACTTTCGTGCCAAATATTTACAGGAAAACCTGTCACCTGTGCCGGCAGTAATCCCACAGCATCCAAACGCGTTTCACTGAGTTTTGAAACCGCCACTTTTGGAGCTTCGGCACCAGATGTGGTGGGCGGTTCTTTTCTGATTGTTTTGCCGATGTCTGAAGAATTTGTGACGTTTCGTTTTTTATTCAACCAGTCAATCGCAGATAGCGGCGCCTCGGCATGGCCTAGGTAAGGAAACATTAAAAATGCGATCAGCAACCTAATTTTCATTCAAAACCACCGGGACACGTTCAGTTGTCTGGTTTGGTTCAAAAGAAATACCAAAGAATGGCCCCAAATATGTGTAAATCACGAGGGCAATTGCGCCAGTGATCGCCAAATATATCAAAAACTTAAATACTCTTTTCATAGTCCGCCTCAATTCGTTATACCAGTTTGGGGTCGATTTATTCGATTTGATCGACACCAAGGCTGGCATGAATTGAAATTTATCAAAGGATCGCCAATAACGGAACCATGATTCTTAGATTAAAAAAGTCTGTGGCCTTTGTGGGTATGATGGGAGCTGGAAAAACCGCCGTGGGCCGTGCGGTTGCGGAAAAGCTAATGACATCATTTCTTGATTCAGATCAAGAGATCGAACAAGCGGCGAATATGAGCGTGGCAGAAATTTTTGCACGCGATGGCGAGGCTTTTTTCAGGGACAGGGAAGCGCAGGTCATCCGTCGTTTATTTGAAAACCAAGTCTGTATTCTTTCGACGGGTGGCGGCGCATTTATGAGCGAAGAAGTTCGCGAAATAATGACGTGTTCTGGAATGTCGCTATGGATAAATGCGGATCTTGATCTTCTTTGGTCACGCGTAAAAAGCAAAGACACACGACCGCTGCTGCAGACAGCGGATCCATACGGAACGCTTAAATCCATTTATGAGGCACGTAAAAGCACTTATGCGCTTGCTGATATGACAGTAAAGGCCAAAAAGGGTCTGAGCATTGACGATATGGCTGAACGGGTCATTTCCGCCATGCGTTCGCGCCCCGATGTATTGGAGAGCATAGATGAATCATAAAGTGCGTGTCAGTCTTCAGGAACGGTCTTATGATATTTTGATATCGGAAGGTTTGATCGAAGAAAGCGCGACTCATATCGCACCACTTTTGCGCCGAGCGCGTGTTGCGATTGTTACTGACGAAAATGTTGGGGCATTGCATCTTGGATCATTGCGAACAGCGCTGGTAAATTCTGACATTTCTGTTGATGCGCTAACGTTGCCGGCAGGAGAGGCCACAAAATCCTGGACCTACTTGATCCAAACTGTCGAATGGCTACTGGAAAATAAAATTGAACGCCATGATATTGTTATCGCCCTTGGCGGCGGCGTGATTGGAGATCTCGTTGGGTTCGCAGCTGCTATTTTACGCCGCGGAATTCGCTTTGTTCAGATTCCAACATCACTGTTGGCGCAGGTTGACAGCTCTGTAGGTGGAAAAACGGGTATCAATGCGCCGCAAGGGAAAAACCTTATTGGAGCCTTTCATCAACCCAGTTTGGTTTTAGCCGATATTTCTGTTCTTGGAACGCTTCAGTCGCGAGATTTTCTTGCCGGGTATGGCGAGGTGGTGAAATACG
>Ga0129342_1000972_pt1 | contig 12641 bp, 22 predicted proteins | sample CPBDNA_5_FD_94426 | JGI IMG/M metagenome (GOLD analysis project Ga0129342, IMG submission 94426) | Freshwater to marine salinity gradient microbial communities from Chesapeake Bay, USA - CPBay_Sum_15_0.2_DNA | ecosystem: Environmental > Aquatic > Marine > Coastal | place: USA: Chesapeake Bay...
CCATCTGATGCACTCAAAAAATCTAATTTTAGTTGATCTAACTCAACCTCTATTTCATCAACACAATGAAAATCTGCAACCAATCTAGCTTGTCTATATTTATCAAAATCGTAAATTATTGCACTCATTTATACCTCTTATCAATAAATTTCCCTATAATATTATTATACCAAAATACAACATTATAGTCAAATGCAAAAAAATGTAATATATTTGATACGTTATTTAATATCTTACATTAAATTGAATTATTATTTCTTTTGTTCCATTTGAATATACTTGGGTGTATAAAACACACTGAAGATTATAATTTGTGTTTATGTGGTCTTTTAATCTCCTAAATATTTCATATTTTTCTTCAAAATGTGTTAGGTCATCATTTAAACTAACATATTTGACTATATATCTTGAATATGTAATGTGACGTTGTTGTTCAATTTTGGTAATAAGATTTAAATTTTCTGCTTTATGCAACTGTTCCAAAAGTCTTTTGTGGGAATAAATTTCTATGTACATTATCAAAAATAAATGTATAGCTTATTTACTTTTGGTTCATTTTGATTTAAGTGAGATCTACTATGATAACGACCGCCTGCTGTAATTTCATATACATGATTTTTTATAAACTTCGTTCGTACCTTATATTCTTCATTCAAAAATTTACAAAGATTTTCTGCCAATGTATCTATTTTTGAAGCTGATGTATAATATAGATATACCAGCAAATAATCAGATCGTTCTTCAACTGAATGTATTAAATTTCTAGATTGAGCGATAAAAAACTGTGATAATAAATCTTTTTTTAGATTATCATTCATGAAGTCAATTATTTAACTTGTCTATCTAAGTCCACTTTAGTTGAATTTTTAGAAAACTTTTTTTCATGAAATTCTTTTAATTTTTTAACGTGCAATTTTTTCTGCAACTTTGGCATAATATCATTTGCTACTTTTTTAACTGCGTCTGGATTTAAAACTGATTTAAATTCATCTAAAGTACCTTGAGGATTTTGTTTTAAAAATTGAAAATAACAAGCATCGTATGCTATACTTCCAGCTCTTTCTAATAATGATATTTCATATTTCATGAGAAGCTGTTTTGTTAAGTTAAAATCTCTCATATTTTCTGGCAGGTCTATTTCAATATTTAAGATACTCAAATCGTAAGCATATATTAATTTTCGTACCTTATCTGCATCTAGTATTTTTTTTCTTGTCATTTTTACCTTTGATTCTATTTGACTTGCATATATTTATTGTAAAAAAGAATATCAAATTTTTTTATAAATACATTAACACTTCATTATTATATCATATGTATAAGAAAATAAAATCATTATTACAGTATTTATTTCAAACAAATTGCATAATAGATAAATCTAAATTTGGATTAAATGCATTTTTTAACTTACCCTTGTTTGAATCAGAAAATATCAAAAATCAAGCACTTGATATAAAAAACAATTTGAAAGTTAATAACATTAGGGTTTTATTATCTTGGAGTGATGATATACAACCAACACCAGATTCTAACATATTTTTTGGATTTATTGACGATGTATTAAATAACATTCCAGTTGGAATGAATGTTATATTAGTCATAGGAAATGTTCCTTCTTGGGTTCCAAAAGACTCTCACAAAGTTAGAGACTTATTTGAAGATTTTTGCAAAAAAATAATTTTAAGATATAAAGGACATAGAAGAATACTAGGGTTTGAAATTTCTAATGAACCTAATACTGATATGTTTGTTGAAAATAAAAAATTAGGATTTGTTGATGAACCTTACATATATTGCCTATTTTTGGGTAGAATTTACAAATATGCTAAATTAATAGGTTGTAAAAAATACATAATCTCTGCCGCTACTACATCAATAATACAAAATTATCCTAGCACACTGAAATATTTTGAACATATGCTAAAAATTGGAATTGAAAGAAATTGTGATATAATTAATATTCATTGGTATGGAAACAATTTATATACAATGTTTAAAAAAAATGGAGCACTAGATTTACTAAGAACGATTAAAAAACCAATATTCATAACTGAAATTGGAACTAAAGTTGAAAGTGATCAAATAAATTATTTACAAAAAAACATGAATTTTTTACTAGATGAAATAAAAAATATCAAATTAGTTTTTTGGTATCATTATGATGGTGATGATGAGTATGGAATGAGAAAACCTGATAAAACCGTCACAAAGTTATACAAACATATAGAAAAAAATTGATTATAGATCTATCCAGATTAAGCTACCATTTGTACTTTTTGTGACTCCATATACTTTATACTCTTCTAGCAAATAATTTTGCAATTTAATAAACATATCTTCTGTAATAGGATCTGGAAAATAAACCATAATGTATGGGCAACTGTCGTGATATGGCTCGTAGTGGTTTACTGTAACATAAGATAATATTAAACCATTTGATTTACACTTTTCCAACTCGTCCATTAATTTGTACATTTTTATCACAACTAAACTTTTATTAAAAATATACGAAGGGTGGTGATTTTGTCCTCATCGACATAAACTGTAATATTTTTTATTATTTTTTTATAATTTTTTGTTATGTAATTTATGATGGTATCTATTTTGTCATTATCTTTTATTTTAAATTGAATTACAAATTCCCAATTTTGATAAGGTGTATCGTAACAATTAATAGAATGTCGAGTTAATGTTAAAAAATTATATAACTTAGGATTGGTTAGTTCATAACTAAATTTTTTTAGTAAATCCCGTTCTTCTTCTGTCAACATCTATATTTCAATTTTCAAAAATTTTATTCCAAATAAAAACAGTTCTGTCATCTTTTTCATCTCTATGAATATGAACCAATTCACCATATTTCATATTCATATGTTGTAAAACTATATTAACAGTATACTTTTTTAAGTTTTGATTAAAAGTTACTTTTATTTGATGAGAAGATGATGATATATCAGTTATATAATTTCTTTCAGATGCTCTAATTAATTCAGATTCTATAAATTCCATCACGTTGTTTGCATCACAAATACTCATTTAAAATCCTATAATATTTCTTTCCATTGTAAAGATGTCCAAATATTCGCATAATCATTAACTCCAGTTGGAAGTGTCTTAACGATTATAACATAAACTTCAGAATCTGTCGAGTCATAATTTTGCGTTATGATATTTCTTTTTGACTTTATCAAATCATTTGGACTTGCGGCAGTTTGGCTTCCTTGAGCAACACCAGATGAAATAAATCCACCATTAAAAGATTCAAAATCTGTTAAATTTATTCCAGTTGCATTTTCACAATATTCCACAGCAGAGTCATCATTCACTGAATTCCACACTAAAGGAACACCAGCAGATAATGATGATGCGGAAGTTAATTTTCCAACCTTAAATGACACTGACTTTAAATCTGCATAGACACCCACAGCTTCTGGTAAAAACAAAACTCTATTATCATAACCATTAAAAGTATTTTTTAATCTTAAAGCTAGTATTGGAGTCCATGTACCTCCAGGCTGTTGTGTCGGCTTAACAGTAGTATTTTGAACTTCCCAATCTTTACCGGCTTCAATATATCCACCCTCGCATATTACAGTGGAACATATCATTTGCATACTAGCACCAGAATTTGCGGCAGTGTTTAGTAGTTCGCCTCTAATTGGAAGATTTGGATTACTCCAATACACGACATCTAAATTATTTGAATGTAATTCTTGATGTGCAACTATAGCAACACCATCATGAATAAATCCAACTCTAATTCTACCAACTCCAAGCCATTGAAAGTCTAAAAATAATAACTGTGTTTTTTCTATGTCAAGATTGAACCCAGAATTTCCTGTGCCGTCACATTTATCTAAATTCCATTGATCTTGAGGTATTTCAACATCAACTACAGAGCCACTTACATTAGATCTTATTACAATTTTTAGAGAAATGTTTCCAGCATCATCAATTTCTTTTTCAAAGAAAATGCCATTATTATCATCAAAATATCCAATTCTTTTTTTGCAAGATAGGTCAGAATCGTTAAAACAAAAAGACGCAAAAACTAATTGACTTTTACCAGGCAAATAATGGTGATATAACTTACTTTGGTGTACTACTTTAGATGTAGCAAGGTTTGATGTTTGTAAAACAACATTTGCATGGTTTGTAGTATAAGAAACTGTGCCACCATCTACAGAATGTGTTAAAAAATCTTTAGAGTCTCCATATGTATGTTTATAATCAGCAAGAGTGAATGGTTCACTAACTCTACCCCTACCAAAAGCATCTGCACTAGTACCAGAAAATTCTACAGGAGTTCCAGAATTTGAACTTACTGGCTGTCCATCTTTATCAGCAAGCATAACGACTTCAAACAAAGTTTTTGCTTGAGGTAAATATTGTTGTGTATTTTTATTATATTGTGCCATTTTATTTAAATAGTTTTGCTATCTCTTTTACTCTTGGTGCATTTTCAGAAACCCATCGAAACAATTTCTCTTTGACTTGCTTATCTAATTCTTTTATATTAATCAAAGGTCTCCCACTCTTTTTTAAAGTTAGGTATGTGAAGTCTTTGACTAATGATAGCACTCGGCCACCAGCACTTTGTTTTTCATAAAAAGTGACTTCATCGGGATTATTTAGAATAACTATTACACTACCATTTATATTATGTGGTAATGCATTTAAATTTAATAATTTTCCTATTGTGGTTGCCGCACCAGTATGTGTCTGTAAAAGGATATCTTCTGGAACAACTCTTTCTCTACTTCTATTTCTAATAACTGCAACAGAATAATTTGCAAGAACCCAAGTTATGTGAATATTTTCTGGTTTATATCCTACTGAAATTAAAAGTGGAACATACTTATCAATTTGAGATAAGTCTTTCATAGTAATATCAAAGAGTATATTAGGCAAAGTTTCTGGATATTTCATTCCAGAAATCCAAGACATTAATTGTCTATCTGGAATTCTTTCTTTTTTTGCTATAGAATGTAATTTTGCTACATCTTCTGGATTTTTTAAAGAGAGTGATGAAATCTCTGGATATTTCCTTTTAATAGATGGCATTTGCATCATTTTTAACTTCAGCTCATCTACATCTCTAATTTTAAACTTATTTTTGTTTATAAAATTAGATATAGAAAAACCTTTTCCTGAACCTGCTCCACCAGCAAAGAATACTATTTGACCATAATTTGCATCATTATTATATAATATTAGCTTCTCATCTAGAGACTGTTGATAAAATTCAAGGAAAGTTTTCATCAATCTATTTATCGAAGTCTAATATTCAACTTAATAGATTTATTTGGATTCTTTTCTAGATATGCTTCTATTTTATATCTCTTTATTTTGGAATTTTTTCTTATCTTTCTTCTAATGAATCCTAGATTATTTGTGGTTAAACGATATATTTTTCTATTAATTTTTAATACAACAGTTTCTCCAGAAACTTTAGTTCCTGTATCAGATTCCACTGTAACAAATATTTTTCTCTTTTTTCTCGTAAATTTTAATTGTGCATTATTCAGATTTATAGGTAAATCATCTTCATCTATACAAGTGGCATAATTTTTTATAAAGCCATCAATTTGTTGAATGCTATTATCACTCAAACGCATTGGATCACTAGAAATATAAGGATACATTAAAGTGCCAGGCGATTCAATATCATGACTAGCGCCAAGATTGTGTCCAATTTCATGAGCAAAGATTTTAGCAGTTAATGTGCTGTATGATTGAGTTAATCCATATGAATATCTTTTACACACACCCCCAATATATGCTATTCCAACCACACTACCACTCAGATCTTTTCCAGTAAATAAATGTTTTAAATCTGCTTCTCTATTGGTTGTTAGTGAATTATTTGTAAATTCATATAACAATTTTGATGCGTTAATTTCATCAGACATACTTAATACATCTTGAGAAAGAACATCAAACCTAACCCTAAGTTGAGAGTTATATAAAACTTCTGCATCATTTACTATAGTTAAAATTTCATCATTATATGATGATCCATATTTGTTAATCCATTCTGAGTCAGCAAATGTTCTCAATTCAACTATCCTAACTCTTTCAGTTAAAGTGGAACTACTAACTGTATTTTTTTCAGATTGTAAACTCTCACTTTGATCACAGTAATTGTTGCTTAATATATTGCTTGGTAATGTTAATACTTTGTATTGGTTTAAATCGTTAGATTTTAAAATGAATAATTTTCTTCTTTGGGTAGAGCCAGTCTTTTTTCCAAAAAATTTAAACTTCCAATTATTATTCACACGAGATGCTGAAACAGGAAGTTGTTCATTCCTGAATGTAATCATTCCCTGATAAAACTTAGATTGAGATTTAGTTGAAAAGTTTTTTTCAAAATTTAATTTTATTGAAACTTTTCCGTGACCTCTAACACTTGTTTTAATTGTAATTGGTGGATATAATCTGTGCAAATTAGTATCAGAATGAGCATTGTGAATTCCGATAAAGTTAAGAATCAATAAAAAAATTGTTGCAAATATAACATACCATACAAGTTTAAATAAAGAATAAGATATTTCAATGACAAATCTTATCAAAGGAATAAACAACAATAAAAATATGAGTTTTTTCATAATAGTACCAAAAATAACCTTATAGTATTATTATAACTCATTATTTTATATTATGCAAGCATAATTCAAATAATTTTTTTCAATATATTCAATAGTATAAGAGCTTCACTTGAATTCTTTTAGCACCAAATTTTTACTCTTGTATATGCTGTATGTACAATTATATGTTGACATACAATGTTCTCCGACATCTTTTAAAATATCTAGATCAATATTATCGACGAATTTTATATGTAAAGATCTATAATTTGGCAATTCATCAGAGTTTTCTATTTTATTTTTTGAAACTATTTGAAAATTTTCTACTGTCTCTTGTTTAAAAGTTATAGTATCTGGATCAAAATACACTTGAGTATGATCATCTAGTTTCATAGAAATTTTTTCTATGAAACCACTATCTTTGGCTAATATAAACTCATTTATTATATTCAATTTATTATTTTTTACTTTTTTAACATCATTCATTGTAATACACATTGATTCCATGATTTTTCACATAGAAACAAGCTCTCAGTTTATACTTAGTTTCAATATAATTAGCAATCTTAGTTGCTTGAGTTTTAGATATATTTGAAGGTAAACTTAATTCTACACCACTAGAATTTTTCATGTAAGATATAGATCTAATATATCCTTTTTTGTAAATTTTGTTAATATCAGCTTCAAATAAAATTATTTTTTCAATGCTCATAGTCTATGTACTCCCCATTTCTTCAATTTCTAAATTTTCCAATTCTTTATTAAGCTCTAAAATTTTTTGTTTCAAAGTAACGATTCTACTATGTTGTAGCCAATACAGGTCTGCTTGCATATCATTTTGAGAGTATATATCAGCTATATCATTTTGTAAAGATTTTATTTTTTTTCTTATTTTAAATTTTTTAAAGTTGTATATTTTTACCATGACTAAAACAGTGTTTTTTTCTGATCATATTCAAAAACAGCAATATAATACATATCCCCAGAATTTAAAGACATCTTTTGATTTTGTTGAATTAATGTAAAATTATAATGCTTTTCCATATACTTTATCATTTTTTTAAAATTTGACATTTTAGAGTGAGTTGTCGAAAACTCTATATGCAACAAGTATATATCATTTTTACACAATTCATGTCTATATGATTGAATTACATTAGAACAATAACAATTAAATAATTCAGTTTTTAGTCCAACTGCGTTTGGGAAAAACTTAGGTGGCTCAGATATGCTAGTAACCACTTTAGACATATCATCAAGTTTTGTGTTACTAGGAGAGTCTTTTACTTTAGAATTTGCACAATTTAAAGTCCAAGTACCATCTGGAAATATAGTTATAGACTGATGCTTTGATAGTATGTTTTTTGGTTTTCTATCAAAATACTCAAAAACGTAAGATAAAAAATCTAAAAATTTGCTCATTCATCATTACAAGAAAATACTACCATTACAACCTGTTTTACATCATGAATCTCTCCACCATTTGGACAAGTTTCTTTCAAAACCTTGCCACAAGATACTGGATCTGATTGATCACATACAATATGATGTGGAACAACTTCTTCCAAAGGAACCACCTTTTTTGCACAAGCAGACAAAAGAGATATAGACATTACTAATAATAATTTTTTCATATTCACTCCTTTCATTTTAGTAAATTTATTTTTTTGGTTTGATTTTTGTTTGTTTCATCATCAAGATATTGATTTATCTTATACTTTATATTTCTTTGTGCATTTTCGCAAAAATCTATTTGTGACTTAATACTTACAATTTTTTCTTCTAATTTTTTGAGATCTTCCTTCAAAGAAATTTTACAATCCTCATGTTTTCTCAAATCTGATATTTTTTCTGCAATATCTTTTGCAATATCTACATTATTTTCCATATCAAACATCTCCATTTTCTATTATTTTTTCATCTTCATACGGAGCAGTTTGTCTTCTATAGAACTCTTGTTTAGCACATTCTAGCATACCAATAGCAGAATTATGATCTGCGTATGATAATACATCTTTTTTAGTTACCATTTTATAAGTATTCTTTATCAAAACTGTTATACAATAGTTTAATATTCCCGGCAAAGCTCGAATATCATTTTGTGATACTTCGACCACAGAGTTTATCAAGCTATTCAGTTGTTCATCGACTTGTTTTCTTTTATCTTTTATAATATATGGCATAACAATTCTCACAGTTTTGAATGTTGACAAAATAAAGATTTTTTATTTTCTAATTCACACACCATTAAAAAACTCAAATCGCCTGACATAATTTGATCTTGTGTTGCATAAAATACAGGAAGATTTAAAGATTCAGCATACTTTATTTCTGCTTGTACACCAATACTTTCTTTCCACCCATCTAACATTAGAACAATGATTCCGCCATCACATCTTTCGACAAAAGATTTATCAAAACATTCCCAAAATTCCCAATTTCCTGGCAAATCATATTTTTCCCACGGCTCATTGTAAGCTATTGGAGCAAATGTAAAAACATTATGTTTCAGCAATTCAACTGCACATTCTGTTACATCTTCAGCACGTTTCTTTTTTATGCTAGGATCTTTATGTGTGTAGGGGGAAGCAAGATAATATATTTGTTGAGTTTTCATAACTAATCTCTCATATTTTTTAAAAGAGTATATAATTCATACTCTTCAAAAATTTCTTCTAAAGTATCATCAAAAGAATCTTCGAGTTGTTTTTGTTTTCTTTCTCTATTTTTCTTTTTCTTTTTTTGTTGATCTTCAGAAAGGTCTTTATCTTTATTTTTCATATTCCTTTAATAATAAAATAATGTCTACTATTTTATATAGTACATCAAATAATAGTCTATGTCTAGTTTTTTGGTTAAATAGTAACGATATTTTTATACTCTTCTATCGGATCTCTAGATTCAATATCACTAAAGAAAGAATCTTTTATTAATTCTAAATTAAGCCTGTATTCTTCAGCCTTTATAATATGTGCTACAGAAACTACCACATATTTACCCTGAATGTACTTATCTAATTCCTCTCGATTTCTACCAACAGAATCTCCAACATTTCCCATATTTTCTGGAATATCAAATTGAATGGTACATCCAGCTTTTATTCTTGGATCTCCAGAAACAGTTGTGGAGACAATATGTTTCATGAACTGAGTTTTGTTTGAAATAGTTTGAAGAAAAAATTCTTCTGGATTGTATGGATTTATCGTATTATCTCTTTCCGATATATATTCTTGTACATCTTGAGCAAAATCAGTAACAACTACAGATAAATTTGTTAATGGGTGAACAAACATTTTACTAGTATCTTTCCACGGTTTTGAGTTATCAGTATGAGTAAAAGAGTCCCAAGATGAATTTGGCAACAATTCCATGTTATGTGATTCTTTTGATGCTTCACCTCGCAAATCAAATGCTTTTAATTTAAACTTTCTTCTTATGGGATCTACCGTCAATAAACTTCCCGAACCTTGACCAGCTTTAGCATCTTTTAAAATATCAAAACCAGCCTCAAAATCTACCTGTTCAACATTATAAAGTTCTTTTGCAATATCTTTTGGCTTTTGAGAAATGCCTTCTGTATCTTTTGAGATGTTTTTAGGCAAATACTTGTAAGTTCTTATAGGTTCTTGCTTTGATAGTTTACCCAAAGTCACAAAATTAAATTGATCACGATCTTCATAAAAAACATAAAAATATCCATTTCCTTCATTTGATATAGATCTATTAGCTAATTTTTTTATTGCCTTAACTGGAGCTATATTTTGAAAACAATAGGTCATTGTATCTTTTGTATCTTCAACTACAATTTCTTTTTTGCTATTTAAAGTTGAAAATATTTTTTTTACCATCTCAGAATACGGCATATTTTTATAAGTCTTAAATAATTTTGTATTTAAGTTACTATATGCTTCATCAGAGCAATAATATAAAGTATATGTTTGTCTTTTTTTAGAACCACTGTCTTGATTTTTACCATCCATTTTGTAAATGGGCATTTCAAATACTATTGGATCGAGAACATCACCTTCTTTTACAGTTTCATCTTGTCTAGTAAAAGAAATTCTAATTCTTTCTTCACCAATCATGGGCAAAAGTGTGGGAAAGTCTATAGAGTCTAGTGCAAATAGAGAGCCGTGAAGACCAACCTCAAATATACTCTCTTCAAAACTAAATTCTACATATTGTCCAGCAAAATTATACTCTTTTCCATCATGGGAAATAAGAGTCATTTCATTTAGAATATAATCATTTTGATTTCTTATCTTTAAATTATTTTTCATAATTATTTGAATAACAATTTCATTTCATTTGTTATTGTATAGATAAATGAACTATCTAATATCAATATATTTCTTTTATCCTCATTTTTTAAATTTTCATATTCATAAATTGAAATTCTAGATATATTTTTTCTATCATCATCTGAAGTAACATTCACATTAAAATTCAAATATTCATTGTAAGTTTTTTCACTTATTACATACTTTATATTATTTTCCAGAAGTTCATAGTGATGAGTAGTTAATTTAGTCTTTTCAATACTTCCATATTTTTTAATTAGATAATTATTAAAATTTGCGTAATCTAGAGGCCAGTCTAATGTTGGATGAAAAATATTATTAGCATAAAAAATTGCCCAAGTGTATTGAGGGTTTCCATAATATTTTGTTGCTATTATATCTGCTCTTTCACCATCTTTAATAGTATGTTTATAATATAAAGCATTTTTTTCTAAAATTACATCTCGTATTTTACCCCTAACAAGTATATTAACAGATTCTTCATTACCATAGTTTATTTTTGGATAATATGAGAAGTGTTTCATAATTATTTATCTTAACTCATTTAATGTAAAAAATAATAAACCTTAGTAATCGTTTCGTATTTTTTCTTTAGTCAAAACCGATAATTCCTTAAAGTCTAGTGACATTTTTATAGCTACTGGTGCGCCAGTATTTTTAAAAAAAGTCGTTGCTCCAGTACCACCATAATCTACATCCATACTAGTCAAAACACTTTGAGCTATATTGAACATGTACCTATGACTGGGTGATAATAAATATATATCAAAGTTATTTGGATATACCCAAGAAGCTCCTGCGCCACCTCCGGGATGCATAGCCCATTTAAACATTTTTATTATTTGTCTAATTGACTCACTCTCTTTTACACTTCTGGCATAAAACTCAAAATTAAAACTAAAAGTTCTAAAATCAACATTTTTAAATAGTAATCCTTGTGCAGGATTTGGTAATATTCTAGTTTTTATTGAGGCTTCTTCTCCTAAATTTCCACCAATGCTTTTAGATATTGCAGCCCCAATCGTTTTTTGTGCATAAGCACCAACAGTTTGTCCTGTGGTTTTCATGTCACCAGAAGTCATATCGGAATAGAAATTTATTAATTGATCAAGTGATATATCAGCTTCTTCCCAATTAGCTCCATATGATGCTTTAATCTCTGGAGGCATATATAATCCAATTCTTTTTAAAACTCTAGAGCTATCTAATGTGGGATCTCTTACGACAAAAAATACATATGCTTGATTTCCAGTACTAAACAGATCTTGTGGATAAGTTAATGCTTCTCCGTTTTGAAACCAATCTTCACTTTCGGTCTTTTCAGCAATTACTGGTTTAGATGGCAAATACTGATCGATTACTGTGCCAGGAGTTTCCCCCAATGTATTTGGATTATCTGGAATATAGTTATAAATATCTCTTGCAACATCTACATATGTTCCTAATGATTCTAACAATTTTAAAAAGTTACTCATAATGCATCAAGGTAAATTTAAAGCTAAAAATCCCCAAAAATATATAGGAGATTATAATAGTATTTATTACAGATCTTCATGGGAATTATCGGTAATGTTGTGGTGTGATAATAATCCAAGTGTAATAGAATGGTCTTCTGAAGAGCTAATTATACCATATTTATGTCCTACTGATAATTCATATCATAGATATTTCATTGATTTTACAATAAAATTTAATAACAATGAAATATATTGGATAGAACTAAAGCCAGAAAAGTATACAAAATTACCAG
>Ga0129342_1000973_pt1 | contig 12635 bp, 8 predicted proteins | sample CPBDNA_5_FD_94426 | JGI IMG/M metagenome (GOLD analysis project Ga0129342, IMG submission 94426) | Freshwater to marine salinity gradient microbial communities from Chesapeake Bay, USA - CPBay_Sum_15_0.2_DNA | ecosystem: Environmental > Aquatic > Marine > Coastal | place: USA: Chesapeake Bay...
GATTGCCTCCCTGGTTCGTGTCGCTGAGGCACTTGCAAAAAAAGGGATCCAAGTTGTCCCCCTTAGCGAAGATGGGTGCAAGTCTCACATAAATTATGCTGCGAAGCACGGCATCCCATACATCCTGGCATCAGACCCTGACCATTCCTTTGCACAAGCCACCGATTCCATGGTCGAGAAGAAGATGTATGGAAAGGTGTTTCATGGCCCCTCAAGAAGTGCCTTTTTCATAGATACTGATGGGACCGTTTTGGGGGTCATCGAAAAGGTAACACCCGCCTCACACGGAGAGGAAATCCTCGCTCTCGTTTCGTAGGCAAAAAAAACGTACTATTTAGTGCCATGAAACGACTTGTAATTGTAGAATCCCCGACCAAAACGAAAACAATCAAGCAGTATTTGCCTGACGATGTGATTGTGGATGCGTCAATGGGACACATTCGAGACCTTCCCTCCTCCGCAAAAGAGGTTCCCGAGAAATATAAAAAGCTCCCTTGGTCCTCGCTCGGTATTAATGTCGAGAATGATTTTGAGCCACTATACGTCATTCCAAATGACAAAAAGAAAGTGGTGAAAAAACTCAAAGACCATCTCAAAGGGGTGGATGAGTTGATCCTTGCAACGGATGAGGATCGCGAAGGGGAGGCTATTTCATGGCACCTGCTTGAGGTCCTCAAGCCCACCGTTCCTGTAAAACGGATGGTGTTTAAGGAAATTACTAAGGAGGCCATTCAAAGCGCACTAGAGGAGACACGCGAGCTTGACCTGGACCTTGTGCATGCGCAGGAAACCCGTCGATTGCTAGATCGCCTCGCTGGATATTCCATTTCCCCACTACTTTGGAAAAAAATTGCCCCCGGCCTTTCTGCTGGACGCGTACAGTCTGTCGCAGTGGCACTTATTGTTGCGCGTGAACGAGAACGACTAGCCTTCCGCAAAGGCACCTACTTTGATCTCAAAGCGATGCTTCAAGCAGGCTCATCATTTGAATCACAGCTGGCTACATTAGACGGAACCCCTATTGCTAAGGGTAAAGATTTTGATGAGCAGACGGGCGGGCTCAAAGATCCATCCTCGGTAACGTTACTGGATCAAACTACCACAGAGGCCTTAAAAGAAGAGTTTGAAAAAGGAGTCTGGACGGTTAGTAGCGTGGAAAAAAACCAACAAAAACGGACCCCGGCCCTCCCTTTTATTACTTCCACGCTTCAGCAAGAAGCCAACCGAAAACTTGGTTTGTCAGCACGGGATACGATGAGCGTCGCCCAAAAGCTTTATGAAAAGGGGTGGATTACGTACATGAGAACCGATTCACCTGCGCTGTCTGATCAGGCGGTTCAGGCTGCACGAGAGGGCATTCTTGAGAAATATGGCGAGGCCTATTTGGCAAAAACCATTCGTCGGGCCAAAGGAAAACAAAAATCAGCCCAAGAGGCTCACGAGGCGATCCGCCCTTCTGGATCCTCCTTCAAAGATCCCGATAAAACAGGTCTTTCCGGACGGGAATACAAGCTCTACGATTTGATTTGGAAGCGCACCGTGGCATTTCAAATGGCTGATGCTCAGCTTGAATTCACCAATGTTGTTGTAGAAGCCAGAGGAGATAAGCATGTTGGCGAATTCAAAGCCAGCGGCAAACAAGTTCTATTTCCAGGGTTTTTTAGGGCGTATGTAGAGGGATCTGATGACCCAGAGGCGGCTCTCGACTCACAGGACAGCCCCTTACCCACGTTGGACAAAGGTCAGTCATTGGACTGTCAAGATATTGAGGCCGTTGGTCACGAGACCAAGCCGCCTGCGAGGTTTACAGAAGCGACATTGGTGAAAGAACTCGAAAAGCAGGGCATTGGTCGCCCCAGTACATACGCTACCATTATTAGTACGATCCAGGATCGTGGGTATGTCGTCACTGAGGGTAAAGCACTTGCTCCAACGTTTACCGCATTTGCTGTCACCAAGCTTTTGGAGGAGTACTTCCCAGACATCGTCAACACGGAATTCACCTCCATATTGGAGCAAAAACTTGATGGGATCGCGCAAGGTGAAGTAGATCCAACACTCTATCTCCGTGATTATTATCTAGGAGATCGAGGTTTAAAAGAAGTGGTCGAGAGTCAGGAATCAAAAATAGACGCCGCATCAGCCCGCCGCATTCACCTGCCTATTGAGGGGCTGGAAGAAAAAGAGATCTTAATTGGTCGCTATGGTCCCTATGTTCGCACCACATCGGATGGAGAGTCTATCTCGGCATCTATCCCCAATAATTTAACCCCTGGCTCCCTTGACGCAGCAACCCTTGACAAGGTGATTCAAAACGAGAAAGATGGGCCCGTTTCCTTAGGAAAAGACCCAGAAACAGACCTCGATATTTTTGTATTAAGCGGTCGTTTTGGACCCTATCTTCAACTTGGCGAACAGACTGATCCTAAAACAAAGCCAAAGCGTGTTTCTATTCCCAAAGGAGTCGATCCAGCGTCTATTGATTTAGATACAGCACTGGGATACCTATCCTTGCCTCGGTTGGTGGGGAATCATCCCGAAACAGGAGAAGAGATACGGGCAGGAATTGGTCGATACGGTCCTTTTGTCGTGCATCAAGGAACTTTTAAGTCCCTCACTAAGGAGGATCATGTTCTGGATGTCTCGCTCGATCGTGCCCTTGAGCTCTTATCACAAGCACCACAGCGCGGAGGAGGTAAAACGGTTTTGCTCGATTTAGGGAAGCATCCAGAAAAAGAGACTCCGATTCAGGTGCTCGATGGGCGTTATGGCCCCTACATTAAGGCTGGCACGAAAAATATCTCTATACCAAAAGCGATAAATCCATTAGATTTAACCTTAGAACAAGCCCTTGAGTTGATCAAGGCAAAAGAAGGATCTAAAAAGAAAAAGCGTACTTGATGACCGCTTGACATAACTTTTTGTCACAACTGTCGGCCTTATGCCAAACACTTCGGACCTCATTCGGAAAACGACGTTTGTCTATCCTCCCAATCTGCATGAGCTCGATTTGGCCTCGATGGTCACCATGTATCGCTCAAGAGGGGAGCCCCGCAAAGCGGCTCCTGGAAAAATGTTGGCCTGTGCATTAACCAAAGAGCTTATCCGTGAAGGGAAGTGGTGGTTTGGCCTCTATTATAGTCAATCCTCTTGGGACTCCTTGCTTACCAAAAATGCAAAAGGTGTTCCCATGACGCCTACAGAGTTTCTGGCCATGGGAAAAATTGCCACTTCACAAGAACCCGTGTATAGAGAGTTTTTGGAGGTTCAGCTTGATGTTTCGCCCAAACTTTCTTACTTATTACTCAACGACTTAAAGCAGTTTGGGTTCGTGCTCGAAGATCCTCAAAGCGTCCTAACTTTATCCCTAGATGGTGAGAAAGCATTGGATGGACTAAGCCGCAGGCTCTTTGAGAAACGCTTTCAACCTGACCTCCTTTTTGACACCCTCGATGCAGATTCATCCTCGTCGAATACTTCTCGCGCAAGCACCGTAAATCAAGTCTCTCTATTTACGTAAACCTTCGAGAGCTGCTTGCCTTTCCTTGAAGCATAACTGTGGCTGCTTCAAGCGTCTATCTGCCGCACCCCTTACTCATTCAATCATTACACTCCATGAACATGAAGAAGGACTTCTTCAAGGCTGTGTTGACCCATGATCAAGACACCTTAAATTCACTTTTGCCACGACTCACCACTGAACTCCAACAATACCTGCAGCGACACTATCAAGCAGATCCTCCGGATGCTCAAGATGCTGTTCAGTCTGCCTTGCTCTACGTCATAGAGAAAATCCACAGTCAATCACTTCACACGCCTGAAGCTGCCCTTAAATACCTCTATCTCACGTCAAGGCATCGCTATCTTCGAACCATCTATCAATCAAAGAAACTGGTGTTTATGACAAATGAGCGTCAAGAACCCTTTGTGAATGACTCGCAAGTAGACACCCTGATATTATTGGAAGAACGAGAGGTTTTGGAAGAATGCATTGCCAAGCTAAACGTTGAAAGCCAACGATTTGTAAGGGCCTTGCTTCAATCTCCTCCGCCCTCGACAGAGGCTTTGGCTCGGGAGTTTGGGTGTCGTGAAACCACGATTTGGGTTCGAAAACACCGGCTTACGGCATTGCTCGCACGATGTGTTGAAGGGTCGATGTAATGGGCTAGGACTAGGCTGCTCAATCCCTTGCTGCACCCATCGGCAAAGGTGCAAGCTGTTCTTTGGTATGGTGCATCAAGGTGGGGTGACTTGCAAGGGTGGGCTCCCCGTCTTGTGGTCTCACTTTATGATAGGACCCATCAGGCTTGCAGACCCAACTTTGGTGATTATCCTTGAGATAGACCTCCATCACGTATTGTAAGTAGCGCTGGAGCGCAGGAGAGGTAATTGGCGTAATGGCTTCAATCCTTGCATCAAGGTTTCGGTGCATCCAGTCTGCAGACCCTATGTAATACTCTGGTTGGCCATCATTGGCAAAGATGTAACAGCGTGAATGTTCCAAAAAGCGCCCTAAAATGGACCTTACGCGAATTCGCTCTGATAGTCCCGGCTTTCCTGGGACGAGTCTGCAAACACCTCGAACGATAAAGTCCATTTCTACCCCTGCCTCCGAAGCCTCATACAGCAGTTCGATGAGCTCTGCATCTTCTAAGCTGTTCATTTTGGCAACAATACCCGCAGGCTTGCCTTGCTTTGCATGGTCGATTTCTCTGTGAATCATCTCTACGAAACGGGACCGCATAGAGCGTGGCGCAACGAGCAGCTTGTCGTACGTTTGGGTCAACGCATAGCCAGTGAGGCTATTAAATAGTTTGGTTACATCGTCCGCCAGCACTTCATCTGTCGTAAAGAGGCCAAAGTCTTCATAGAGATAGGCTGTTTTGGGGTGATAATTCCCCGTACCAATATGGACGTATCGGCGCGGTGCTCCGTCCTCTTCACGAACGACAATTGTTAGTTTGGAGTGAATCTTTAGCCCCGCCACTCCATAGGACACATGGACGCCTGCTTTCTCAAGCTGCTGGGCCCAGTAGATATTTTGCTCTTCGTCAAAACGAGCCTTTAACTCCACCAACACAGCAACTTGCTTGCCCGCATTGGCCGCCCGTATCAACGCATGCATCACAGGGGAGTCGCTTGATGTGCGATAAAGAGTTTGTTTGATCGCTAGGACCTGTGGGTCGGCTGCCGCTTCTTCCACAAATCGTTGTGTTGACATCTCAAAGCTATGGTAGGGGTGATGCACAAGGTAATCCTGCTTCATCGTTTCAAAAAACGACCCCTGTTCTTCTTGTTCCTCATAAACTGGGTGTGGCAAGGGGTGCCACGGGTGCTCTTTGAGTGAGTCAAACCCCTTCATGGTGGCAATGGACATGAGGTCAACCAGTCCAATGGGCCCCTCCATGCGGTAAATGTCCCTCTCCTCCACACGTAATTCCCTCTTTAGTAACTCTGTAATATCATCCGGGGTCTCCGCATCCAGCTCAAGTCGCACAATTTCAGCAAATCGCCGCTCCCGTAATTCATCAGCGATCATCTCGAGAAGGTCTTCAGCCTCTTCCTCATTGCGCTCTATATCCGCGTTTCTGGTCACTCGGAATAGGTGTGTTGCCTCTACCTCCATCCCTGGGAAAAAAGCACTCATGTTGAGCCTTATAAGCTCACTTGTCGACACCATAGTGCGAGATGAGTCCGTTTCCTCCATCACAATCCAACGAGGCCTGTTGGCAGGCACTTTAATCCTTGCGTAGAGATTCTCCTCTGTTTTGGGATGTCGCAATCGCACCATATAGGAGCGACTTTGATTGGAGATCGTTGGGAAAGGGTGCGCTTCATCAATCGCCAACGGCGTAATGATGGGATAGATCTGTGTTTTGAAATACTCCTCTGCCTTGGCCTGTAGGGCCGGGGATAAATCTGCAAACGACTTCATTTGAATGCCCTTCTCTGCCATCTGCGGAAGAAGTTCTTCAAAATAACAGGAGCGATAGGCAGCGATCATCTTTTGAACATCTTCACGGATCAAATCGAGCTGTTGATCAGGCGTTAACCCATCAACAGACAAATCTGTAACCCCCGCAAGCAGCTGTCTTTTAAGGCCACCCACCCTTTTTTGGAAGAACTCATCAAGATTGGAGCAGACTATGGAGATAAATTTGACCCTTTCCAGTAGCGGCCTGTCACGATCTTGTGCTAGCGAAAGGACGCGCCAGTTAAACTGGAGCCAGCTTAATTCGTAATTAAAAAAGTGATCATGATGGGTTGCCATAGCCTAAAAGTTACTTAGAAAGCGACGACTTTATGTGTTAAATTCTTCTTACGATGTCCAACCCACTCCTCGACCCATCACTGCCAGACGATACGCCACTAGAAGAGGTCGATAGTACAATTCGTCCCTCAAGAATGGATGAATTTATGGGGCAGCACAAAGTGGTGGAAAACCTGAATGTATTCATCCAGGCTGCCAATAAGCGAGGGGAAGCGCTTGATCATGTCTTGCTTTCTGGGCCTCCAGGACTTGGAAAAACGACCCTTGCGGCCATTATTGCAAAAGAGATGGGCGGGCAGTTTCGTCCCACCACCGGGCCCGTGTTGGAAAAACCCGGGGATTTGGCTGGCATTCTTACACAGTGTCAACCTGGTGATATACTTTTTATTGATGAAATCCACCGACTTAATACGGTGATAGAGGAGTATTTGTACTCGGCGATGGAAGATTTTCGGCTTGATATTATGATTGATTCTGGCCCTAATGCACGCAGTGTTCAAATAGACCTAAATCCATTCACCCTCGTCGGCGCTACCACAAGAAAAGGGCTCCTCACCGCCCCTTTGAGAGCACGTTTTGGGATCGACATGAGGCTTGATTATTACGAAACAGAGCTCTTACAGCGCATTGTTTTACGCTCCGCATCTATTTTGGGCTATGAAACCTCCGATGAAGGGGCGCATGAAATTGCCCGGAGAAGCCGTGGCACCCCAAGGGTCGCAAACAGACTTTTGCGGCGAACGCGTGATTTTGCCGATGTCGAAAACAAAGAAATCATTGACGCACAGATTGCCGATAAAGCCCTCAATGCCCTCGATGTAGACATGCACGGGCTCGACGACATGGATGCGCGTATTTTGCGGGCGATCATCGAGAATTATCGGGGTGGACCTGTTGGTCTTTCTACCTTGGCTGTCGCCGCTGGAGAAGACAAAGGGACGCTTGAGGAGGTCTACGAGCCCTATTTAATCAAACAGGGCTATTTGCAGCGCACCCCAAAGGGTCGGGTTGCAACAGATAAAGCATACACCTTGCTTGGGATACCCCCACCACCGGCGCCTGGGGCAAATGAACCTTCTTCAGGGCCTTCGTTGTTTGATACATAATGCTTGGCGAGGTTCAGTGTTTGAACCCTCCACCACTGGTATTGAATCATTCATTGTGTTAATCCACCGTGTTCATTTTTTGCGTAATTTTATTCATCAACCCTAAGAACCTATTTCAAATCCATGTCTACCACGTCTCTTTTTACCTCTGAGTCCGTTTCCGAAGGGCACCCAGATAAAGTTTCCGATCAAATCTCCGACGCCATACTAGACGCACTGTTAGAGCAAGACCCTAACTCTCGTGTGGCTGTAGAAACGCTCGTCACTACAGGGCTTGCCGTTGTGTCTGGAGAGGTCACCACCAATGGATATGTCGACGTTCAGGACGTGACAAGGGATGTGATCAAAGAGATTGGCTATACAAAGGCTTCATACCGTTTTGATAGTGAGAGCTGTGGGGTGATTACGACTATTCACAAGCAAAGCCCTGACATTGCCATGGGTGTCGACCGCGAGGGTGCCGGTGACCAAGGAATTATGTTTGGGTATGCGACTCGTGAGACTCCCGAGTTAATGCCCATGACACTTCAATACTCTCATGACATCCTCAAAAAATTAGCGCACATCCGTAAAGAGACCTCTTTGATGCCTTATTTGGGGCCAGATAGCAAAAGCCAAGTCACTGTAGAATACAATGAAGATGGGTCGCCCAAGCGAGTTCACACCCTTGTCGTATCCACTCAGCATGATGATGGTGTAGAGCAAGCCCAGATTCAGGAAGATATTCGTAAGCACGTCTTTTCGGAGGTTATCCCCTCTCACCTTATGGATGACGAGCTCATACTGCACATTAATCCGACCGGTAAATTTGTCATTGGTGGCCCTCATGGGGACACGGGGCTCACGGGTCGTAAAATCATCGTGGATACTTATGGGGGTCGTGGCGCTCATGGCGGCGGGGCTTTTTCAGGGAAAGATCCTTCCAAAGTAGACCGATCCGCAGCCTATGCTGCTCGTAATGTAGCCAAAACGATCGTCGCTGCAGACCTCGCCGACGAGTGCTTGGTTCAATTATCCTATGCTATTGGTGTGGTAGAGCCTATTTCCATCCATGTCCACACGTATGGGACAGGCAAAGCTTCCGATATCGCATTATCAAATGCCATTCCAAAAGTCTACGACCTAACCCCTTCGGGGATTATTCGGGCATACGACTTAAAGCGCCCAATCTACCGACAAACCGCGGCGTATGGGCACTTCGGCCGTGATGAATTTCCATGGGAGAAGGTCACAAAAGCAGACGAGCTCCATAACGCATTATAAAGACGGGCCAAACACCACCGCATTGACGGTGAGTCTTTGAGTCCCCATCCAAAACGCTCGGAAATTCGGATTATCAGCAAACAAGATCACTTGTCCTCTGCCGCTATTTTCCACCACAAGGGCTGCATGTCCTGCAATGGTTTCTTTCGAGTCAGGGTGCATGTATCCAGCCGCGAGTGGATTGTCTGTATAGACTAGCGGGGATGTATAAGGATTGTCTGGGACGACGAGCGCTCCATTAGAATTCTTAAATAATGGCATCCAGCCGTCTTGTGTGTCGACGCCATACAACAGCGGGTGGGTGAAGTCCGCGTCGGCTTTAAAAATCGCTCCCCCTAGCGCCTTCGCCCCGCGGTCATTCGAAGCGTTGGCATATACTCCTCTTTCTGGGGTGTCCGTAGTTGACTCTGACTGGGTTGTTTCCGTAGAATGAAGCCCTGCACGTCTTGCCCAAGAGACAGCTCCCCGCTGCACAATCAAAGTGCCACCGCTGCGCACCCATGATTTCAAACCATCTACCCAAGGAGCATCAACAGAGCCTAAATAGGCTGTTGGTAGAAACACGTGGGTATAGGAGTCAAAAGACGAACCATTCAGCGATGTATTATCTAGAACCGTGACAGGAAGTTCCATCCGCTGATCAAACAAAAACCATATCTCACCCGCTTCGTTACTGCTCGTTCCTTCCCCGCCAAGAATCGCAACTTTTGGTGCCTCAAGCGTAGCGATAGAGGGGCTTCCAAGGTCAATTCCATCGAGTGCCAATCCACTGCTTACCTCATGCACAGACACATGAAATTCTTTTGCTGCCTCATCAATCACCTCTTGAACTTTCTCCTTTTCATGACTTTGCAGTCCATATGGAATCCAAATGGAGCCTGGGTCTAGAGATAACGTTTCATTTCCATGCCGCACTGTGGATCCTTTCATTAAGGCTTTGGTGTGAATGCCTTCTCCCTGAAGATGGAATAATAGTGCGGGGGCATAGTAATCGTCCCAAGCAAACACAGCACCTACAGCATCTGACGATGGTAGAACTTTTTTAAACTCCCCTTCAAGATCTAGCCAATCTCCAGACCATTCAACAGAGCGGAGGCTTAAAGACTCATAGGCTCTGCGGTCCAGCTTCCCAAAAGGCACATCCATTGAATAAGGAAGTGTCCAGGCGGAAACATCATAAAATAGAGAGTCTGAAAACTGTGTCGATTCATCAAATAAAGAGAAAATTAATCCCGCCTGAGGCTGTTCTGTTGGGATGACCCACGCCTCACCTGCTTCAAACGTTGCTCCATCTACGGTCACTTGTTGGGCCAGCTCAAAGAACTCTATTCTCTGGTGATCAAAAATATCGGCTATGTGCGCATTTTTCGAGCCATCTTTGGATGACCCTACGATATAGGCTTTCACCTCTTGGCTTTTTGCACGATCTACATTGAATGCCGCTGTAGTTCTCATAAAATCCAATAACTCAATACGCATGGACACCCCTGCTTCCCAGGTGCTTAGCGATGTCTCCACTTGATTTCGGATGGTTTCTGGGAACGAAAGCAATCCGTTTTGTGAGTCTTGAAGGTGGCCACGAGAACTCGCCTGCTCAAATAATATCCCAATGGTCCCTTGCACGTCGGGAAATGTAGAGCCCTTCCCATAATAGAAATCATCAAAGCTCTCTTTACTATAATAGAGTGAGCCTATATCGTCGAGGCGTTTTGCATGAAACTCCGCAATCTTGCCCGTCAGCGTCTGATTTAGAGAACGAGTCCCTGGATTTGTTCTAGACGGTATCCCAGGTTGAAAGAAAAACGTGCTATTTGTTCCCATTTCATGGTGGTCCGTCAAAATATTTGGTGGAAACGACTGAAATGCACGAATTCTGGCTCTACTCTCAGGTTGCGTTACAGGTAGCCAATCTCGGTTCATATCAAACCAATAGTGATTGGTTCGTCCTCCAGGCCATATTTCATCATATTCCCGGTGATTTGAATCCCCATTCGGATTCATCGATTTGTGCATATTGGCCCAGGTTGCAAATCGATTCAATCCATCTGGATTGAGTGATGGATCTAGAATAATTATGGATTGATCTAACATTCTTTCCACTGTTGGCCCTTGGGCTGCGGCCAAAAAGTAGGCAACTGCCAACGCTGCATTCGACCCACTGGACTCATTACCATGTATGGAGTAATTCATATTTATCACCACGGGCATCTCTTCCAAAGATAGACTCGAGGAAAGTTCTGGATCTCGAAGATTTCGTTGATTCTGCTTGATCTGATCTAATCGAGCATGATTTTCTGGCGATGTAATGGTTAGTTGAACAATCGGTCTATCCTCATGTGTTTTCCCAATCTCTTCAAAAGTGACTCTGTCACTCGTTTCGGCAAGCTCTTTCATGACCATCACAAGCTTGTCATGAGTTACATGCCATTTCCCAATTGGATGTCCCATCACCTCTTCAGGTTTTACCACATCAGGATCATACGCTATCTCGGGTAGATACGCTTCCACAGCCGCACCTTCTTTTGCAAGCTCAACAGACGAGAAAGACCAAGGCTTTGAAAAGGGTAACGTTTGTGCTGACACGCTTTGAATTCCGAACAGTAGGACGATCCATAGGCCTGAATAGATAAAAAGGGATGTTTTTGAGTGCTTTTTCATAATGAATAATGGTTGGAGTAGAACGTCTTCTTTGGTGTCCATAATTGATTTAATCGTGGGATTTAATGGACCCACAAACCCATGCATTGGTTTCATTCTTTTTGGCAATTGATAACACTGCATCTACCGATGTTTCCGGGACGATAGCCATACAACCAAGACCTAGATTAAATGCTTTTCTCATCTCGGCTTCTTCAATATTTCCCGTCTTTTGTATGAGTGAAAAAATGGGATTCCACTGCCAGCTTTGCCAGTCCATCACAAGTTTTTGTTCTTTGGATAGCACACGTGAGGTATTCCCTTCAATTCCACCTCCTGTAATATGAGAAAAAGCATGCACTTCTGTCGATTCTAAACACTCATGAATAATCCCCAAATAGGATTTATGAATGTGAAGAAGTGCTTCACCAACACTTTCCCCTAGCTCAACCACTCTATCGGCTACATCATATTTTTCAAATAGAACTTTACGAGCTAGTGAATATCCATTCGTATGCAATCCTGTAGATTCAAAGCCAACACAAACATCTCCTACTTGAACCTTAGATCCATTCAGTATTTTTGATTTGTCAACAATGCCAACAATCGTACCCGCTAAATCAAACTCACCCGCCTGATATAAATCTGGCATTTCAGCAGTTTCACCTCCAATAAGTGCAACACCATTTTCTTTGCATGCGACGGTAAAACCGCGTATCACATCTGTTGCTACAGCTGTTTCAAGATGACCCGTTGAGAAATAGTCTAAAAAGAAAAGAGGTTTTGCTCCACAAACGGCAATATCATTGATACAATGATTCACTAAATCTTGACCTACTGTATCATAGATTCCCATTTTGAATGCCACCAAGAGTTTTGTTCCAACCCCATCTACACTACTTACCAAAACTGGCTCATCGTATTGACCAAAGGGTGGCTGAAAGAGCCCACCAAAACCACCAATGGACGAAATCACTCCAGGGGTATGAGTTTCCTCAATAGAAGCTTTAATGGAAGAGACAAGTTCATCTCCTTTTTCAATATTGACACCAGCATCTTTATAGGTGAGAGGTTTCTTCATATACACTTATCCACAGGCTTTAATGTTGTTTAAAAGGTATTAAAAAAAACCTTTGTAATAGTAGGGAGGTTCATTTCGGTGGATAAACATGTTATTCACAGACAAAATTTAATATCTGAACAACATGTGGATAAATGGGTGGATAAAGGAAGCCCTTATTGTTGTCTATTATTAAAAAACAATAGATTTCACACGCGTACACATAATTTATACATTTATAAAGCTTTACAATTCTAGTGTTGATGATAAAAGGGTTTGAGGGTGTGGACAACGAACC
>Ga0129342_1000976_pt1 | contig 12623 bp, 15 predicted proteins | sample CPBDNA_5_FD_94426 | JGI IMG/M metagenome (GOLD analysis project Ga0129342, IMG submission 94426) | Freshwater to marine salinity gradient microbial communities from Chesapeake Bay, USA - CPBay_Sum_15_0.2_DNA | ecosystem: Environmental > Aquatic > Marine > Coastal | place: USA: Chesapeake Bay...
GCCTCTGTCATCTCTACGTCCGCCTCTGTCATCTCTACGTCCGCCTCTGTCATCTCTACGTCCACGATTATCTCTAAAGTTACCACCATCTCGTCTAAATGATTCTGGTCTTCTGGTGTCTTTTTCAGTTGGATTCTCGTATTTCTTACCAATTTCATCAACTCTGACATTGAGTTTTTCAAGTAGTGTGCTGTTTAGACCCTCGCCATAGACGTCAACTCTGGCTGCAATGACTGCCTTTGCAGCAATAGCCCGTGCAATCTTACCTCTTTGCCATCTTGGTGCTGCATGAACCATTGCATGTTGGAACAACAATCCGTGTTTGGGTGGTTGAGAACCAGTCTTCAATGATCTAAACAATGCTTTTTCTGCTCCGAGAACTTGGATTGTACTAGCTGGAAGTGATGCCAGTCTTTTCAAACTACCAGCTCTTCCTAAAATTCTTGCACCTACTGCAGTACCAAGTATTGCAGAAAGATTTGGTGCAATTGTTTCCATTTCAGATTCTACATGTTCTTCAAGTTTCTTACGCAAATCATGAAAATCTAAAATTTGTTTTGCAATTGATTGAACAATTGCAAGATTTACATCCGAGATATCTCCTCCTCTGCTTTTTGTAGCAATTAAAGATAACATCTCAACTTTAGATTCTGGAAAACCTGCATCCTCAAAAATTTGTTTTGTTAATGATTCTCTTTTTCCTGCCATCACAATTTGTGCATATCCATTAATGCTGTCAATAATATTATCTAATTCTGGGAAATGTAATCCATACCATTCTCTTAATCTTGAACTAAGAGCATTTGCAATTTTATCAATTTCATCTAATGAATTGATTGCTTGAATAATATGTAGATCTGGACTTTCAGATACTTCTGTGACTTTTGATGATGATAACCCTAAAGCAAATTCTCTTAGTTTTCCCAATGCATCTTGAGGATTTGATGCAAAGCCTGAATCCACAATAATCTCTGGTTTTGATGACTGAATTCTCTCTAACTCTGAATCCTCCATTATTTGAGAATCAATATTATTTTTTTTCAAAATTGCAAGTAATGAATCATCACTTACTGCAACTCCTCTTTGAATTGAAGCTAGATAATTGATGAGTTCATTTAATTTTGATTCCTTGTTTTTTATTGCAAGGTACTCTTTTACAGGATTTGAAAATGAAAATGCTTTTTCTAGTTTTTCATCATCAAAAACTGAGATTCCCAATTCTGTTAAAATCACAGAATACATGTCTAGTTCAATCTAAACCACCTTTAAAAAAGGTACTAGAATCCCAAATCAACTGTTATATTCGAAACTACCCTCATTAATCAAAGTGGAGCCCAATCTTGCAACTTCCATAGGTCCAATTCAATTAGATAGGCCTGTAATGCTTGCATCTGGAATTCTAGGGATCTCTTTAGATGTTTTTAATCGACTATATCGCTCAGGAGCAGGAGCTGTTGTTACAAAATCACTTAGCACTGAACCTTGGGAAGGATATCCAAACCCAACTATCTTTAGTGTAAAAGGTGGTGGTTGGATTAATGCTGTAGGTCTTTCAAACCCTGGTGCAGAAAATTTTTCAAAAATGATTGAGCCAAACAAGGATGTACCAATTATCGTAAGTCTTGTAGGTTCAGTTCCTGAAGACTTTGAAAAGATGATAAAACAATTTGAAAATTGTAAAGTTACAGCATACGAGTTGAATTTGTCTTGCCCTCATGTGGCAAAAGTTGGCTTAGAGGTAGGAGATGATCCTGAACTAGTAAAGAAGATTGTTTCTACTGTTAAAAATTCCACTAACGTGCCTGTGATTGCCAAAGTTGGTCTGGGAACTACTCATTATCTTAACACTGTAGGTACTGCAATAGAATCTGGAATTGATGCAATCACTGCCATTAACACTGTTAGATCAATGGCAATTGATGTTGAAACTCAACGACCTATACTTAGCAACAAATTTGGGGGACTGTCTGGAACTCCAATCAAACCAATTGCATTAAGATGTGTTTATGAAATTTCTTCCAAATATGATATTCCAATTATTGGATGTGGTGGAATATCTACATGGGAGGATGCAGTAGAATTTTTCTTAGCAGGAGCTTCATCTGTACAACTTGGAAGTGCAATAGGAGATAATTGGATAGATGTATTTAATGAAATCAATACTGGAATATTACGATACATGGAAAAGAAAAATTATTCAAAAATTAAGGAGATGGTGGGTCTTGCAAAGAAATCATAATCATACAACAATTGTTACAGTTGAAAAAGTTATAGATGAAACTCCAACTGTTAGAACTTTGGTTTTCTCTGATGAAATAATGTCAAATGTTCTCCCAGGGCAATTTGCAATGGTTTGGATTCCGGGAATTAACGAATTACCAATGAGTGTTATGATTTCAGATGAAACTGGTAAAGCAGCATTTACCGTCAGAAAACATGGTGCAGCATCTACTGGTTTGTTTAATGTACAGGTTGGAGAAAAAATTGGAATTCGTGGACCTTATGGAAACTCTTTTGATCTCAAAGAAGGAAAACTTTTGCTAGTTGGTGGTGGGACTGGACTTGTTCCAATGATGCGATTACTAACACATGTAAAACCTACTGATGATGTTACTGTCCTAATTGGTGCAAAATCTAAAGACGAAGTATTCTTTGAAGACTTGGCAAACAGACTTTTGGCAAATAATCCTCACAAAGTAATTGTATCTACTGATGATGGAAGTTATGGCGAAAAAGGCTTTGTCACTGATTTAGTTGAAAAGCACGTTGACCAAACAAAATTTGATGGAGTCTATGTCTGTGGCCCAGAAATAATGATGTTCAAAACTGTCCAATCTGCTCATTCCAGGGGTATCTTTGTTCAGGCTAGTCTTGAGAGGATGATGAAGTGTGGTGTTGGAATATGTGGCAGCTGTTGCGTAGGTGAGGATCTAGTTTGTAAGGATGGAACCGTCTTTGATGGCCAACATCTGTCTCAAAACAAGGAATTTGGTAAATATCACAGAAACAAGGCTGGAATCTTAGAAAATTATTAAATTTGACCAGCAAGGTTTAAAATAAATCATAAAATTAATTTCGTGAAGGGAATGGGAACTCCAAAGATCGTTTTAACTGCTGATAGAACATTGATGTCGCCTTATAGGGGATTATCTCTTGCGACATTTTTTGGATGTGCACCAGCTATTGACCCTAATAGAGACCCAAAGAGCTTTTGGTACAAAATTCTTGGAAAGCAAGTAACTCCAAAAGTTCTGTTTGATTTTATCTGTAATTATATTCCTCACACAAATGGTGTTGCAAATTATGCTCCATATGGTTTGAGAAAACTTGAAGCCGGTTTACTTAGAGATGGATTTAGCAGACAGGATGTTGTTGTTGCACACCCAGATCACATTGAAAAATTCATTGGACCTGAAACCCTAGTTGTTGGAACATATGAGATGGATCCACTTGGAATGGGACCTGTCACTATGACATTCACATATGGTAGAAAACAAACATCATACGATGAGTATTACAACACCGAATTACATCATAGAATTAAAGCTGCAAAAGCTAAAACCGGCAGTAAAGCCAAAGTAATTTCTGGTGCATCTGGAACATGGCAATACAACTATGATCCAGAAAAAATTGAAGAGTTTGGAATTTATGCAATCTTAGAAGGTGAGCTTGGTGGCATTGCACCTGAAATTGATGGACATGCAGGAAGATTCTTCAACTATTTGATTAACGGTGATTTCGAAAATATGGATCCTTTCAGAAAGAGAAGTGATTTCAAAGTTAACATTAAAGAATTTGAAAGAAACGGCAAAAAAATTCACGGAAGATTTGTCAACTTTTGGGATAGACCTGACCTCGAAGAAATTCCAGACATTGTTGAACCCAGCATGCATGGAATGATTGAAGTCATGAGAGGTTGTGGACGCGGATGCAAGTTCTGTGATGTAACATTACGTTCATTGAGATACTATTCTCCAGAAAAAGTCAAAAAAGAAATCGAAGTTAACATAAAGAAAGGTGGTTCCAAATCTGCATGGGTTCACAGTGATGACATTTTCGTTTACGGTATGGATCCTAGAACTGCAAAAGGAATGGAGCCAAACAGAGAAGCATTAGAAGAACTATTCACTGCAATCATGTCCACTGGTGTTGAACATACAAACCCAACACATGGTACATTAGCAGGTGCAATTGCCGATGAAAAATTAATTCCAAATCTCTCTAAAATTATGAAAGCAAGTCCGGACAACATGATTGGTGTTCAAGCTGGATTTGAAACTGGAAGTTTAAGATTAATTGGTAAATATGCTGATAGAAAACTTGCACCATACTCTCCTGATGAATGGCATTGGGTTGTAAAAGAGGGTGTTAAGACCCTGAACCAAGATTATTGGATTCCAGCATTTACTTTGATTATGGGATTAGACAATGACGAACAACCAGAGGATTCATGGGAAACAATTCGTTTAATCAGTGAATTAGAACGTGAACAACCTGAATCAATGTTTACAACAACTGCCTTGACATTTGTTCCAATTGGATTATTAGAAAAATCTGACTTCTTTAACATTGGAAACGAGATGACTCCTGCACAATTAGGTGTCCTTTACAAGACATGGCAACACAATTTCAAATATGGTATTCAAAAATTCATGACACGAACAGGCTCTAAAGGTCCTCAGAGATACTTTTTCAATGCAATTGCACGTTCTCTTGGTGGTGTCCCATTGGGTGCAATGGAGAGATATGCACGTAGAAAGGGTCGTGAACACGAACACGTCCTTGATACTGTAAAGGCAAAGTACCGATAAAATTCCAAATACATAAATTCGTTAATTTGTGATGTAGATTATGGCAACTCACGGTTCGCTTACCAAAGCAGGAAAAGTAAGAGGACAAACTCCAAAGGTAGAAGGACGTAAAATTGTAGGTACCAATTCTAGTCTTAGGAATAAGAGTAACTTCAAAAAGAGATTTGTCTTAGGTAGATTCCCTGGTCAGAACAAACCTGGACAAAGAAGAAAGAGACGATAGTCAATTTTTTCTAAAATTTTATCATTTTACGATCATTTTCTAAAACAATACTCTTATAAAGTACTGGTACCGTACCATACGGTATGGTAGAAGATTTAAGATTAGATAGTTTAGAGGGCGTAGGTCCTGTAACAACTAGAAAATTATCCGATGCAGGTGTCCACAACGTCATGGACCTCATCGTCAGAGGTCCTGTAGAAATTGCAGAAATTACTGGAATGGAAAAAGACACTGCTGAAAAAATTGTCAATAAAGCACGTCAACATCTAGTTGATGGTGGAGTAATTGCTAAACACTTTACAAGTGCAAGTGAAATTTACAAACACAGACAAAGTATTGGTAAAATCACAACTGGTACAAACTGTCTTGACACACTATTTGATGGTGGTCTAGAAACACAAGCACTAACAGAAGTTTATGGAGAGTTTGGTTGTGGTAAAACACAATTCGCACATACAATGTCTGTAATGGTTCAAAAATCAAAAGAAGAAGGTGGCCTTGAAGGTAGTGTTTTGTACATTGATACTGAAAACACATTCAGACCTGAAAGAATTGTATCTATTGCTCAAGCTCATGAGATGGATCCAGAAAAAGTTCTAGACAACATCATTGTTGCTCGTGCATACAACAGTGCACATCAAGTACTGATTCTAGAAGAAGCAGGTCCAATTATTGAAGAAAATAACGTAAAACTAATTGTCGCAGACTCTGCAGTTGGATTATTCCGTTCTGAATATCTTGGAAGAGGAACATTATCCACCAGACAACAAAAACTAAATCACTTTGTTCACTTGTTGTCAAGAATTGCAGAAACTTACAACTGTGCTGCAATTGCAACAAACCAAGTTATGGCATCACCTGATGTCTTCTTTGGAGATCCAACTAGACCTATTGGTGGAAACGTAGTTGCACACACTAGTACCTACAGAATCTACTTTAAAAAATCTGGTAAGAAGAGAATTGCTTGAATGGTAGATAGTCCTCACCATCCTGAGGAGGAAGTAATCTTCGCTCTAGGTGAAGCAGGTGTCATTGATCCTGAAGAGGCTGAGAAAAAGACCAAAAAGACTACCAAAAAAGCAACTAAAGCCACTACAAAAAAGGCAAAAGAGCCTGAAGTGGAAGCAACAGTAGAAACTCCAGAAGAATCTACAGAAACTCCTGAAGTAGATGCAACTCTTGAAACACCAGAAGTTGAAACTGCTCCTGAATTAGAAACTGTAGAAGCACCTCCAGTAGATGCTGAAGCAGATGACTTAGAACCTGTAGAAGAGTAGTACTCTCTACTTTCCTTTCTTTTGAAATCTATGAATATTCCTTTTTTGTAATTTTTGTATGACCAAAACCAAATGTATTTTGTTTGACATTGGGGGTGTGTTAGTTGATTGGCACATGTCTTGGATAACATCTGAAGTTTCCAAACGATTTGATATCTCAGAAGATCTGATAATTTCCGCATTTGATGAACATTTACATAAATTAGATTCTGGAAAAATTGACGAATTCGATTTTTGGCAAAATATTGCAATTGATACTAAATCTGATTTGTTGAAAAATAACAAAGAATCTCTTTGGGATACTTATTTTAGAAAAAATGCAATTCCAAAACATGATGTAAAAAAACTGAGTATTGATTTAAAGAATAATGGATTTAATATTGGAATCATCTCAAATATTGAAAAAGTAACTCATACCATAGTGGATGATTGGGATATGCTGTCTCATTTTGAACATAAATTCATGTCTTATCAAATTGGTTTTTCAAAACCTGATCCTAGAATCTATGAACATGTGATTCAAAAATTACCTTATTGTGCAGATGAACTGTTATTCATTGATGACAAACCATCTAATGTCGAATCTGCAAAAAATTGTGGTATTTCATCTATTCATTTTACAAATTTTGATAATCTCCAATCCTCTTTAGAGCAATTTGGAGTAACAACCTAGCCTCAATTTCTCAATTTCTTGCTGATTAAATTATAATATCATTTGAATAATCTTGAACATAATGACAGACCTTTATCGGTTATTTCCTGAAGAGATGGAAAAACTTGTAATTGACATGGGATATCCTAGATATAGAGCAGACCAAATCTTACTTCCGTTATACTACAAATTTCCAAAAGACATCAATGATATCCCTCAACTACCAAAAAAACTACGAGAAGAACTCACAGAAGCTGGTTACACCATCGGTTCTGCAAAAGAAACTCATCGTGTTGTTAGCGAAGATGGTGATACTACAAAATTATTGTTAGAATTATCTGATGGCTCTTCAGTTGAAACTGTTCTTATGCAATACACGCCAACAAAAATTGGTGGTCATCCAAGATCAACTATCTGTGTTTCCACCCAAATAGGATGTGCAATGGGATGTGTATTTTGTGCAACTGGTCAAATGGGGTTTGAAACAAATCTTAAAGCTGAACATATTGTTTCTCAGGTAATCCATTTTGCTGAACTTTTAGAGAAACGTGGTGAACATGTAACAAACTTAGTTTTCATGGGAATGGGAGAGCCGATGGCAAACTATGATGAGATGATTCGAGCTGTAAAAATTCTAACACATGATAGAGGTTTTGGATTGGGCCAAAGACACATCACAATTTCTACTATTGGTATTCCATCTGGAATTGAGAAACTATCTGAAGAAAATCTCCAAATTGGTCTTGCCATATCCCTGCATGCTCCAAACAATGAATTACGAAAAAAACTTGTTCCGACTGCTGGTCCTAATTCTGTTGAAGATATCATAGAATCCGGCAGAAATTATTTCAAGAAAACCGGACGTCGTGTTACTTTTGAATATGCATTAATGGAGGGTATCAATGACTCTCCAGAAATTGCAGAAGAATTGGCAAAACTTTTGCATGGAAATGGTTCTCATGTCAACATCATTCCAATCAACCCTACTGCAGGTGATTTCAAGCGACCCTCTGAGAAAAATGTCTCAGAATTTGAGCGAATTTTAAGACAATCTGGCGTAAATTGCACTGTCCGTGTAGAAAAAGGCACTGAGATCTCTGCTGCCTGTGGACAATTACGAACAGATATTGTTGGTTAGTTTTGGTAAAATTCTGTTCTAAGTCTTAAAATAGGGCTTTCGAAGGTTCTACACTACATGGCAACTAAGAAATCTTCAGGTCGTTCACATGGATTCAAACACAAATCCAGATCAGTTATGAAGAAAGGTTCTCCTAGAGGAGTCTCATTCTTACTACGTGAATATCAAGAAGGTCAACAGGCACTTGTCATCATTGATCCTAGACAGCACAAAGGATTACCTCATAGAAGATACCACGGTAAAGTCGGTATGATTACAAATGTGGGAAGACGTGCAGTCACACTAGATGTAAAACTAGGCAACAAATCGAAAACCTTAATCACTAGATTGGATCACATAAAACCATTCGGTGTATAATTATGGAAGAAGTACAAAAGAAACAAGCTATTTCTCTTTCAGAAGTTAAAGAAATCTTAGGCAAAGTTGATCCTGAAGAAATGGATCAAATTCAACGTTGGACCTATGATTATGTTTCAAAATTTGTATCAGTTGATCCTAAAGATGCAAAAGAGATGAAGAAAAAACTCATCAAAGAATGTGAATTAACAGAAGATGAAGCTGTTGAAATTGTTAACATTAGACCAACAAGTATGGCAGAATTACGTTCCTTCACTTTTGGTTGGAAGAAATTAATTCTTGCTGAAACTCTAGAAAAAATGCTCAAAATAATTAAGGAGCATTCTTAATTTCTCAGAGGTATTTTATTTTGTATAGGGCACAATCCCCACCTAGAAAATATGAGGAATATGCATATGTTCTAGATTTCAATCCTAGAGGAAAATCATCAACTGTAAGAGGAAGGGAAGGAATAATCATTACTGCAATTGGCGAGGATCGATTAACAATTTTAGAGATTCTAGGAATTGCAAATTCTGCATTTGAAGTAGGTGAAAAAATCTATATCGGAAAGGAAGGAAGAACTAAAGTTCAATCTGTATTAGGAAAAATGGAATATCAAAAAATATCTTCATCTGCTCAAACTGAATTACAAAATGTAGTAGAAAACATCGTAACTGAAAATGAATCAAAATTTGTAGAATATCTCAACAAGGCACAACCCCTAACTCCTAGAATTCATGCATTAGAATTGATTCCAGGAATTGGAAAAACCTACATGAAGACAATGCTTGAGGAACGAGAAAAAAAACTATTTGAGAGTTATGATGACTTGCAAGAAAGAGTTGGATTCAAAGAACCAATAAAACACATCACAGAGAGAATCATGGATGAAATTACTGGTGAAAGTAGAATGAATCTCTTTGTAAAGAGATGATAAAACGAAAACTACTCGGACAACACTTTCTCAACTCACAATCACTTGCAGAATCTATTGTATCTGAGGCTAAAATAACAAAAAATGACGTTGTGTATGAGATTGGAACTGGATTGGGAGTTCTTACTCCTTTGTTGTGTCATAAAGCCAAAAAAGTAATCTCAGTTGATGCAGATGAGAATTTAATCAAAAATGCAAGGGACAAATTATCTGATTTTGAGAATCTTGTCTTAAAATCGGGTGATGGATTTAAGAAAAAAGACTCATTTTCTATTTTTGTATCTAATTTACCATATTCCAAGAGCAAAGATGCTATAGAATGGTTGGCTCAGCGTACCTTTTCTCATGGCGTAATAATGGTTCAAAAAGAATTTGCAGAAAAACTTGTTGCAAAATCAAAAAACCGTAAGGCAATTAGTATCATTGCCACTCATGCATTTGATATAGAAAAAATATCTAATGTTGGAAAAAATAATTTTTCTCCTCCTCCAAAAGTTGATTCTATAATCTTGAAAATAACAAAGAAAACTGATGTGGACAAAAAACTAATCTTCACAATTAATGAAATTTTTTCATATAGGCGAAAAACTGTAAAAAATATTCTGAAACAATTTGGGATAGAGTCTGAAATTGAGAAACGCGTAGATGATTTAACAGGAGATGAGATAGTAAATCTTGCAAAACAAATTATTGAAAAATGATGAATATCCCCCATCTGAGGATACTTTTTTCATTGCAAACAACATTGAAAATGAAAAAGGAGAATATGCATTAGATATTGGAAGTGGTTCAGGTTATCTTACAAAATTACTCACAGAAAACTTTTCTTTAGTAGTTGGCACTGACATTAATTGTGAGGTATTGCAAAATCAAAGTTCTTACAAAACTTCGAATTTGATTTGTTGCAATGCATCAGACGCATTAAAGATAAAATTTGATTTTATTGTATGTAATTTACCCTACTTGGCAACTGATGAAATCTTAGATATTGCTACAGATGGCGGTGCAGAGGGATTTGAGATTCCAAAAAAAATCTTTGATTCAACAATAAACAACCTTAAGAAAAACGGCAAGTTTGTTTTTGTTACATCTTCTCTTTCAAACTATCAAAAACTCATAGATTACGCAGAAAAACTAGGCTTGAAAACACGAATTATGGCAAAAAAGAAACTTTTCTTTGAAGAACTGATTCTTGTTGAAGCAATAAACTGATTATTTTCTTAATTTTTCTTTTGCATATGTGACTATTGCATCCGTCATCTGTGTTGTTGATGCATCACCACCAATATCCCATGTCACTACTTTTCCTTCATTGATTACTTGTTCTGTTGCAGCAAAAATTGCATCTCTGACATCTCTTTCACCAAGATAGTCTGCCATCCAAGCTCCTGATAGAACAGTTGCAGTTGGATTTACTTTGTTTTGCCCTGCAAATTGTGGTGCACTACCATGTGCAGCTTCAAACATTGCATAATTGTCTCCAATGTTTGCAGAATAGATCAAACCAATTGAACCCACAAGTGCTGATGCCAGTTCAGAAATTATATCCATAAACAAGTTGGTGCTAACTAGCACTGCCCCATTAAACTGCTCAGTTGCAATAACCATTTGTTGTGCCATGTTGTCAATGTAAATTTCAGATAATTCAATGTCTGTTCCTTCTACTGCTTTTTGTGCCTCATCCCAGAAAATTCCATCAGTTTGCTTTAGGATGTTTCTTTTCGTTACAGCGACCATCTTTTTCATGTTGAATTTATTTGCCCAATCTATTGATGAGTCAATTAATCGTCTACTTCCTTGTCTTGTAATTTTTCTAATTGCAATAGCTGCATCATCAGTTATTTTTGCCTCTACTCCAGTGTATAGTCCTTCAGTTGCTTCTCTAAAGCAAACACAATCAAGTTTTCTATCTGGAGTTAGTCTATCATAGGTTTTAGTTGGTCTGATATTTGCATAAAGATCAAATTTTTGTCTTAATGTCACTGCAACACTTCTTGGTGCTCCTGGAACTGGAATTGTAGTAGTTGGACCTTTGAAACAACAGTCAGCTTCTTCTAGAATCTTCATGGTTGCATCTGGGATATACGATGCATCTTTTCTACCATTTTTGTCCCATTGCTCAGAGCCAGCCTCACAAAGAATCAATTCTGATTGAAAGTTGCACTCTTTGAGGACCTTAAGCATAGAATCTACGACTTCTGGACCGATACCGTCACCTTTCATCACTGCAGCTTTTTTGCTCAAAACTGCAAGTTTTTGAGGAGTTTATTATTTAATTCTACCTTGATTAGAAATTATTTCTACATGTTGTCTATAGAGATGATTTAATACCTATTTTTCTAAAATGACCTTATGAAAATAGTTCAAATCTCTGATCTTCATGTCGGTTCTCAATTCTTAGAAGAAAAATTCAATGTGCTTGTTGATGAAATTAATGAATTAAATCCAGATGTAATTGTAATTACCGGTGATTTAACAAATGAAGGTTTAATGAAAGAATATGAAAAATGTAAATCCCTATTAGAAAAATTCAATACAAAAAAAATTATTGCGATTAGTGGAAACCATGATTACAGAAACACTGGTTATCTGTTGTTCAAAAAATTCTTCCCATTTCAAACTGTAAATGAATTGGGTAATGATGTTGTTTTAGTAACTGTAGGTACCGCAAGACCTGATAGAAATGAAGGAGAAGTTGGATACCGACAGAATCTTTGGCTTGAGAGAACCATGAAAAAATACAAAGATAAGATAAAGATTGTTGCAATGCATCATCATCTAATTGCAATCCCTGACACTGGTTCTGATCAATTAACCGTAGTTGATGCTGGTGATGTATTGAGAACTGTACTTGATTCAAAAGTTGATGTTGTTTTATGTGGACACAAACACCGACCATGGGCTTGGAACTTTGGAACACTTACTGTCGTAAATGCTGGAACTGCAACATCTGAAAGAGTACGTGGATTGTTTGAAAATGCATACAACATTTTGACAATTGAGAACAAAAAAGTCCATGTTGATTTGAAGATTGTAGGTGGAAAACGTGTCCCAATTAATGAAATTGTGAATAATTACAGCCAATTTCATGATGAACTAGACAACGCTTAGAGTAGAAAATCCCCCCAAAGTTTGACTTATTTACAGATTAATTCTAGCCATCTTTGTGCGGGGATCGCCTAGCCTGGTAGGGCGTGGGATTGCTAATCCCATGTCAGCAATGACTCGGGGGTTCAAATCCCTCTCCCC
>Ga0129342_1000979_pt1 | contig 12611 bp, 16 predicted proteins | sample CPBDNA_5_FD_94426 | JGI IMG/M metagenome (GOLD analysis project Ga0129342, IMG submission 94426) | Freshwater to marine salinity gradient microbial communities from Chesapeake Bay, USA - CPBay_Sum_15_0.2_DNA | ecosystem: Environmental > Aquatic > Marine > Coastal | place: USA: Chesapeake Bay...
AGTCGGCAAAGAAGATTCTGATGTGAATAATGATGGTAAAGTGAATAAGCAGGATGATTATCTGATGAATCGTCGTAAGGCAATTGGAAAGGCTATGGCAAAGGAGGAAGTTATCTATGAAAAGGGTGATGGTAAAATTGATGTATTGAAGGGAAGGAAAAAGAATCAGGTAGTTATTAATCCTCCAATGCCTGGTGGAAAGAAAGGAATGGGACTTCAAGTTGCACATCATGAAATGGAAGGTCCATTTATTACCGAAAAGGCAGTAAGTAAGGCACAGCAAAAGTTTATGGGGATGGTTTATGCAACTAAGAAGGGTGATATGAAAGCACCTTCTCCTGAAGTTGCAAAAGCTGCTAAGAGCATTAGTAAGAAGGAGGCAAAGAAATATGCAGAAACTTCTCATGAGGGACTTCCCACTCATAAAGAAGAAAATGAAAAGAAAAAATGTGAAACTGTTGATAAAAGATCAATTCCAACTGCAATGAATCTTGCTAAAAACAAGATGAGAGCAATGGGTCTTAAGATGTCTTACGAACCAGAAGGTGAGATGGTCGAAAATCTTGCACAAATGGCTGCGAATGTCACTGACGCTCTCCCCTGGAACCGTAACACCAAGTACACCACTCAAGGAAAACTTCGTAATCCAGGCGAGAATGTTCACGGTCAACAGACTGGTAGAGGTTTGAATACATCAACCTCTGTCATGACCAAAGGTGGTACTGATAAGACTACTCCAAATCTTAAGAGACAACCTCCCCTTCAATCTACAACAGTTAACCAGAGAAAACCACTGGTTCAACAGAACAACTCTTTTGTACCAGAAGGTGAACAGATTGATGAAAAACTTAGATCCCGTGAAGAAAGAATGGCACGAATGATGACTGATAAGGATCGTAAGAAGCAAAAAAGAGATAGAGAAGTGAGAGCAGCTGCTGACGATATTATTGCTACTCAGAGAGCTTTATCTAAAGGAAAGAAAAAGGAAACTAACCAATCATCAGAAACACCAGAAGCAGAAGTTCGTAAACTTCCTAAAGGTCAAAAAGTTGATAAACTTGCAATGAAGGCAAAGGAAGCTATGAAAGAAAAGTTTGATATGGAAGCATTCAAGGAAAAACTCAGAAAGAGTGAAGGTGCCGTATTCCATGACGATCCCCAAGTAAAGAAAACTTCAAAAAGAAGATCAGAAGCACCAAAGGATGCTAGAGACAAGAGAGAAAAGGAATCTGAGGGTCGTTATAGATCTGATACTCCAGCAGGAAAAAGATATCAGGGTGACTGAGGTAGATTTCTAATTTGGAAAAAACTAAATAGTTCAGGATAAAATCCACATTCATACGGAGGACATCATGGACGCAATCGTAGCAATTGTAAAACCAATTATCATCAGAATTGCAACACATCCTTCAGTTAAAAATCTTGTCATCGAACTTCTTGAGAAGTATGTTACCACTACTGATAACAGCATCGATGATATGGTTCTTTCGACTGTTAAAGAGCTTCTCTATAAGCCACAAAACTGATTATGCTTACATGCTTAGCAACTAACTGGGGAGTAACTATACTTCTTGGTTTGCTTTTAACAGCATCTGAATGGTTGGCAAAGACAAAAAGGTTTGAGGAGAATGGTGTTTTAGACTTAACAAGTCATTTTTTAAGGACAATATTGCATCATAAAAGAGGCCGAAGATAAGGTCTCTTTTTTTTATAAATATTATCAGAAAAGATTTCGCAGGTAAAAGGTATGTCTCTCTGGGGCAATAAAGATAATATCGGTGTCGGTACTACTGGTTTAGTATCATTGGATTATGGCACTCTAGTTGTTACTGGAACTGGTACTAGTTTTGGATTGCCTGGATATGCACAGACGGGCGATGTAATTCGTTTTGGTAGCAGACTAGGCACCTATTTCGGTGACGCAGTTATCGTAGACATTGACAGTACTACTCAACTCACAGTTGGATCTACTGCAATGCTAAGTGGTGCTGCAATCGCTAGCACGACTTATACAATTAATCAAGAGCCTAAGTATGTAACTCTTGATAGTCAGTATAGTGAGACAAGAACAAACGCAGATACTTTTGTTTACGGTATTTCAACTGCTGGTGCTCAATCGGCTCTTGGATCGCAATATGCAGTTCCTCATGCTGGATGGGTCGGAATCATGACCTATAATGACAATGAGGGAAATCTAAGAGTTAAGAGTGAAGTTTTAGTTGCAATGTCTGGAATTGCTACTGGCAACGTTCCACAGTTTCCCGGTCAAAAATAATTGATATATGAGATTTGATGAGTTGAATGAAAGTAATTATTACTTATTTGCTATAAAGTTTTATGACAATCCTCAAGCATTGACGACGGAGGATTTTGAAAATGATTTGAAACGGATACGATATGTAAAAAGATTGCTTAAAAAGTATAAGAGTACTGGTGAGCTTAAAACTCATTTGATTCTAAATCATTTAATTGTATTGTTTAATGTTTTTAATGATGCTGCTGTACCATTACTCTTTTATAACTTGGAAAGTGATCTTTGGCCATCAATAAAGAGTTTCTTAGTATTTTTAAATAGAATACCTGAATATCCAAGAACAAAAGTTCATGATATTCAGGAAGATCCGAAGTGTCTTTCACATCTAAAAAAAATCTAATGAATATAGATAAAGTTATTTCAATTCTGAGAAGTCTTAAAGAAGAATCCGGTCCAACCAACGTTGCTAATGCTGCGGGATTGGGGTTTGATCCAAACACAGAAACTCCTCCGGTATTTAAAAAGAAAAAAAATTATCTTTACATGAAAGGATCTAGAAAGTTGTGGAGTAGAAATAGGTCAGAAAATAAATAGTAGTAGGACTTCAGAGGATTTGTGATGGTAAACAAATCTATCCTTTCCCCATCAATGTTTAATTCAAACTCATCTTCAACAGATACTAAAATAGCAGTATTGGAGGAAAGACTTTCCTCATATGAAGTTATGCTCAAAAGAATTGATGAAGCAATTCAGATGATGGGAACTACGAGTCAAAACATCAGCAAAATGCTTACTGTTCATGATCAAAAAATTGAGCAGTGTGGAAAAACTGATGAGATGATTAGTAACATGATAAGTGAATTAAAGGATGAAAATCACCAGCAGCATTTAAAAGTTTCTGAAAAAATTGGAGAATTGGAGAAAAAAATAGAGGAAGTTGCAAAGTTTAGATGGATACTGATTGGCGTTGCTGCTGTAGTTTCTTTCGCATTTTCTCAGTCAGCAGTCGTTGTTGATGTATTGACTCCAGACCAACCGCCTGCTAAAATACAGATATATGATTCTGTGTTGTAATGGATTTGGTTGATTCCAAATATATTGGATTAATTTCATCTCGCTTAGAAAAGTTTAAAAGAGTAAAAGTAAATCTTTATAATTTTAGATGTCCCTTTTGTGGAGACTCAAAAAGAAATAAGATTAAAGCACGAGGATATATTTACACTGTTAAAAATAATACTAACTTTAAGTGTCATAATTGTGGAGCGAGTTTTTCATTTAATAATTTTCTAAAGCAACTAGATTCAACTCTTCATAAACAATACACTTTAGAGAAGTTTAAGGAAGGTCACACTGGAAAAAACTTTGTAGTTGAGACTCCTAAGTTTAATTTTAAAAGACCAGTCTTTAAAAAAAAGATTGATCTTCCTAGGGCATCTGAAGTTGAAGTTGCCAGAAAATATCTTGAAGGTAGAAGATTAGATTCGAGTAAGTTTTATTATGCTCATGAGTTTAAAAAATGGACAAATGCTCAGAAAAAAACATTTTCAAATACTCTTAATGATGAGGGAAGAATTATAATCCCACTTTATGACTTCAATTCCAATTTAATCGGATTTCAAGGAAGATCTCTAAATCCTAATTCGATTAAATATATAAGCGTCATGTTAAACGAAGATGCACCAAAAATCTATGGACTTAATACAATCAATAAAGAATTACCAATCTATGTGGTCGAAGGACCCTTCGACAGCAATTTTGTCAGCAATAGTGTGGCTATGTGTGGCAGTGACGGTGACATGGACTGTCTTGAAGGAAGCGACCTTATTTTTGTATACGACAATGAGCCCCGTAATAAAGAGATTGTCAGCAGAATTGGGAATACTCTTGATAGAGGTCGCAAAATCGTCATCTGGCCAGGAAACATAGTTGAAAAGGATATCAATGATATGATCCTTTCTGGACATGATGTTATGAGTGTGTTAAAATCAAATACATACTCTGGTTTGCAGGCAAAAATTAAGTTTAACAATTGGAAAAAAATATGACGAACGGAACAAAAGTTGTAAAAAGAGCAGGAAACGTTGAATCCCTTAATCTTAACAAACTTCATGTAATGGTAGAAGAAGCTTGTAAGGATCTTGCTGGCGTCTCTGCTAGTCAAGTGGAGATGCAGTCTGGGATTCAATTTTATGATGGAATTACCACAGCAGAGATTCAGGAGATTCTGATTCGTTCTGCTTCTGATTTGATTGATTTGGAGCACCCCAATTATCAGTATGTTGCCGCAAGATTACTTCTCTTTTCTCTTCGTAAGCAGTTGTACGGGAAGATGCATGATTCTCCAAAAGTTTTGGAGCATGTTCAAAATTGTGTTGAATTAGGAGTTTATGATTCTGAGATTTTAAACTCTTATTCTCCTGAAGAGTTTGAAAAACTTGAATCATTTATTGATCATCAAAGAGATTATTTGTTTACATATGCCGGTCTTCGTCAAGTTGTGGATAAGTATCTTGTGCAGGATAGAAGCACTGGAAAAGTGTATGAAACTCCGCAATTCATGTATCTTCTGATTGCAGCAACTATTTTTTCCAAGTATCCTAAAGAAACAAGACTCGATTACGTAAGGAGATACTATGACGCAATCTCAAAACACAAAATCAACATTCCCACACCTATCATGGCGGGGGTTAGAACTCCACTTCGACAATATGCTAGCTGTGTGCTTATTGATTCTGATGACACCCTCGATAGCATCTTTAGTTCTGATATGGCTATCGGCCGATATGTTGCACAAAGGGCGGGAATCGGTATCAACGCAGGTCGAATCCGTGGCATCAACAGCAAAATCAGAGGGGGAGAAGTTACTCACACAGGTGTTGTCCCTTTTCTCAAGAAGTTTGAGGCAACTGTCAGATGCTGCACTCAAAATGGCATCAGAGGTGGATCGGCGACAGTACACTTCCCCATCTGGCACCAAGAAATAGAAGACATCCTCGTATTAAAAAATAATAAAGGATCTGAAGATAATCGTGTTCGTAAGTTAGATTATAGTATTCAAATCAGTAAAATCTTCTATGAGCGATTTATCAAAGACGAAGACATTACTCTCTTCAGTCCACACGACGTTCCTGGTTTGTATGATGCTTTTGGCACTGATAGATTTGATGAGTTATATGTGGGTTATGAATCAGATGACTCTACTCCAAGAAAAACTATCGGAGCTCAAGAACTCTTTCTAAGTCTTTTGAAAGAAAGAGCAGAGACAGGTCGTATTTACATTATGAATATCGACCATTGTAATTCTCACTCATCATTTGTTGATAAAGTTGAGATGAGTAATCTTTGTCAGGAAATTACTCTTCCAACAAAACCTATTCAACATATTGATGATGAAAATGGCGAAATTGCGCTATGCATTTTGTCTGCTGTTAATATTGGAAAGTTGAAAGATGAAGAGGATTTAAAAGATCTTTGTGATCTTTCTGTTAGATCACTAGATGAATTAATCGATTTTCAAGAATATCCTGTAAGAGCAGCTGAAATTGCTACAAAGGCACGTAGATCTCTTGGTATAGGATACATTGGACTGGCACATTATTTGGCAAAAAATGGAGTAACTTATGATTCTCCAGAAGCTTGGAAACTCATTCATGATTTAACAGAAGCATTTCAGTATCATTTGATTCGTGCATCGGTTAGAGTTTCAAGAGAGAAAGGTCCATGTGAGTGGTGGAAGAAAACCAAATATGGAAATGGTATTTTACCTATTGACACATACAAAAAAGATGTAGACGAAATCGTTGCCAATGAGTTAAAATATGACTGGAATCGCCTCAGAGAGAAGATTCAAAAGTATGGCATACGTAATAGCACATTGTCTGCACAGATGCCCTCAGAAAGCAGCTCAGTCGTTTCTAATGCAACAAATGGTATTGAGCCACCAAGAGGATACTTATCGATTAAGAAGAGTAAAAAGGGACCTTTGAAACAAATTGTGCCACAATATGCCACTCTTAAAAATAACTATACTCTTCTTTGGGATATGAAGAGTAATGAGGGTTATATTAATATTGTTGCCGTAATGCAAAAGTTTTTTGACCAAGCAATTTCTGGCAACTGGAGCTATAATCCGTTAAACTATCCTAACAATGAAGTTCCTGTGTCCGTAATGGCACAAGATCTTTTGACTACATATAAGTATGGTTGGAAGACAAGTTATTATCAAAATACTTATGATTCCAAAACGGATGAAGTCGAAGAGTCCAAACCATCAATTGATAATTTAATTTCTGATATTTTAGATTCGTCGGAGGAAGATTGTGAGTCTTGTAAGATTTAAAACAAACACAACAGAGGAGAAGAACATGGTCAAACAAATGACCGTCTTTAATTCTGAAGAAGTTGATACCAAAAAGCAACCAATGTTTTTTGGAAAACCACTAGGTATACAAAGATATGATTCTTACAAATATCCAGTTTTTGAAAAGCTGACGACTCAACAATTAGGGTATTTCTGGAGACCAGAAGAAGTCTCCTTACAAAAAGATATCTCAGATTACAAAACATTGCGTCCAGAACAAAAGCATATCTTTACCAGTAACTTGAAATATCAAGTTATGCTGGATTCTGTGCAAGGTAGAGGTCCCAGTATGGCATTTGCACCATATTGCTCTCTACCTGAATTGGAAGCATGTATGAAGGTCTGGGAGTTTATGGAAATGATTCATTCTCGATCTTATACATATATTATCAAGAATGTTTATTCAGATCCTTCTGAAGTGTTTGATACGATTCTTCGTGATGAAAGAATCCTCGAACGTGCTTTTAGTGTTACTGAGTCATATAATGACTTCATTAATCATGCTCAGCATTATGGAAATACTGATGATTGGTTACATGCAATAGAAGAAGTACCATCAGCACAGGAAAATAGATATGAACTCAAACGGAAACTTTTCAGAGCAATTGCAAACGTTAATATTCTTGAAGGTATTCGCTTTTACGTCAGTTTCGCTTGCAGTTTTGCTTTTGGCGAACTCAAGCTTATGGAAGGAAGTGCAAAAATTGTCTCATTAATTGCAAGAGATGAGAATCAACATCTAGTCATCACTCAAAACATTCTGAATAAGTGGAAAGAGGGTGATGATCCTGAGATGAAGAAAATTGCATTGGAAGAGGAAAATTGGATTTATAAAACATTTGAAAAGGCAGTCAATCAAGAGAAACTTTGGGCAGAATATCTGTTTAAAGATGGATCTATGATTGGATTGAATGATAAACTTCTGCAACAATACGTAGAATGGATTGCAAATCGTAGACTTAAGGCAATTGGTCTTAAGCCACTTTATGATATTCCTGCAAAAAATAATCCTCTTCCTTGGACGGATCATTGGATTTCATCTAAAGGGCTTCAGGTCAGTCCACAGGAAACTCAAGTTCAAAGTTATATTGTAGGTGGTATTAAGCATGATGTTGCTTCTAATACATTTGCCGATTTTAAACTTTGACTTATTCAACAAACTGAAATATAATATTATATAAATAGTTTTAGATTTCAGTTTGTTAAAATGTATTATGTATATGAATTAATAGACCCGAGAGTTAATATTCCTTTCTATCTTGGAAAGGGGAAAGGCAAACGGGTCTATTTTCATTTGTCTGAAAAATCAAGGGCAAAATCAGACAACTTTAAGAAGTTTGATAAAATTAAAAAAATAAGAAAGGAAGGTTATGAACCTGAAGTTAAAATAGTTCAATATTTTGAAGATGAAAATGATGCTTATGAGTATGAAGAAAAACTCATAAAAATCTATGGTAGGAGAGATATTGATGAAGGTGGAATACTAACAAATATATGCGAAAGTTCAAGACCGCCAAAATTAAAGGGAAGAACATACCAAGAAATATATGGAGATGAGTGGGAAGAACAAATCCAAAAAAGATTAAAGACGAAAGAAGAAAGAGGAAACTATGGTGGCGTAAGAAAACATACTGAAGAAACTAAAAACAAAATAAGTCAAAAAGTAACAGGAAAAAATAATCCAAGTTATGGTGTTCCTTGTAGTGAAGAACGAAAAAGAAAAATAAGTGAAAAGGCAAAAGAAAGATATGAAAATGGATTTATATCTCCATCCGCAAAAACTTGGAGAATTACTTCTCCTGAAAATAAAGAGTATGTTATTGTTGGAGCACTAAAAGAGTTTTGTAAATCTCAAAATATTTCATATGCAACGATGAGTGCTGCAATCAAATATAACAGAAAGGGGCCAAGAAGAAATGGATGGAGTATTGAAGAGAAAGTTTAGAATATCATTACCAGAAGACGAGTGTGTGATAAAACTACAAGAGTATTGTAAGTTTTCTTCTACACTTTTAAAAATACCAGTAATATTAAAACCTTTGTGTGTTGATGCAAACTGCCACAATAATGTAAATCATTATGTGGAAACTTATGGTGGAGAAAAAATAAGTGGATACTATTTAATTACAGATACTAAAGATGTGAATTATGGATGTGCAATATACCATAGTATTTGGAAAAATACTTATGGTGATTTGGTGGATATAACACCATTTAAGGATGGTAGAGAGTATAATATGTTTTCTGTAATAAATACTACAAAATATTATCCTGGGGTTGCATATGATGGAAAGGGATATAAATTATTAGAACCAGGACCTAATATAATCTAATGTCAAAAAAGATTTATCCTCAGGATTTTCACTCCAAAACTGAATTGCAAAAATCTATAGATGCTTATATTCAAGCAACTATTTACGATGATTTTTTATTCGGAGATTATGATTATGAATATTTCTGGTTAGAGCAAGAAACTAATGACATTTATTGAGGGCTTTCTAGCCCTCTTTTTTTATAAATAAAAATACGACAGAAATTATTACATAGACACATGTCAACTATCAATTCTAAAACGGCACGAGAACTGTTGGAAGCATACCATGCCGTTTATCAGACTGAGGAAACAATTACTGAAGAGCAACTTTGGGAAGAAGTTGAAAATTGGGTTAATTCACTTATCGAAGAAGGTTATGACCTGAGTGAGTATACTTGGGAAGACATGTATAAGGCATATATTGAAGAACAAGGAAGAGCATCTGGTGCGGAAAGAAGATCTCAACAAGCACAAGTAAGAGCAAACAGACCTCCAGTAATTAGACCTGGAGCTGGAGTTGGAAGAGGACAAGGTGGAAGACCGCTTGGAGATACAACATATAGGTCTGGTGGAAGGTTGAAGAGAGATGCAGCACCTAAGACTGCTCCAACACCTACCCCAACACCAACACCTACCCCAACACCTGCACCTTCACGCACTCCAGCACCTACTGCTGCTGCGAAGACTGCTCCAGCACCTGCTAAGCAGACTGGTGATAAGGCAAAGGATATGGCAACCTGGACGGACTCAAATCCAAAACTTGCTGCTGCAAAGGCAGAGAGAGATCGTACCAGAGGAACTAGTGCAACTACTAATCCTTTGATGAAGGATATGAAGTCAAGATTGCCTGCACCTAAGACCCTCAGTAAAACTGATGCTGGTGCTAATTTTGGTAGTGCAGTCAAAGCGGGTCAATCAATGAATAACAAACCTGCACCTAAGACCCTCAGTAAAACTGATGCTGGTGCTAATTTTGGTAGTGCAGTCAAAGCGGGTCAATCAATGAATAACAAACCTGCACCTACTAAAACCACTCCAAATATCACTGGAATGAAGAGTGGAAGACTTGCTACTGCGATTTCTGGACCAAATAAGAAGATTGGTGAGGCATATGATGCTTATGATATCGTATTGAATTATATTGCCGAGAATGGTCATGCAGAGTCTTTAGATGAAGCACATTACATCATGATGGAAATGAGTCCTGAAATGATTCAGGATATTGTGACTGAGTGTGAGGTAGTCAATTTTCTTTGTGTAGAAGGATATGTAGATACTCTGGAAGAAGCAGAGTGGATGATGGCAAACATTATTGATGAAGAAGCGATTAATATTATTCTTGGTGAAGAGCAACTTGATGAAATCTCGCAGAAGACTGCTATCAGAGCATATGCGAATAGTAAAACTGGTGAGTTTGAAGGTCTGGATTCTCCAAGAGATGTAAAAAGAACTGAGAATCTTAAAAGACATATCAAAAGAAAGTTTGGTGATAAGGCCGTAAAACATGCTGATAGAGCAGCACATTCCAGAACCTTTGGTCGTAAAGGTTTAGGTGGTATGCCACCCAAACCAACAAAGGAAGAGTTTGAAGCATGGCTTGATGAAGCAATGACCAACTATGAGAAAAATCGTAAGAGAGCAGCACAAAGAGCAGCAGCAAGAAATGCTGCCAGAGACCAAGGAAAGACTGGTGTTGTTCCTGGTGTAGGTTATGTAACTCCTAGACGAGAAAGAGAAACTTGGACTGATGAGAGTGGACAAGAACGTCACACTTCTGGTGCTAGAATGCCTAAGAAAGATAAAAAGTGATCTTAAGATTCTAACATAATTCTTAGCACCCTCTTGACAGGGTGCTTTTTTATTGCTAGAATACCTTTGTTGAGGTTGAAAGATAAATAGTAGCTCATAAGAACACATTATATGAGCTCTGAGATCACTGGGACAGATTATGAAAATCCTTGGAGATATGGTGATAAAATCTTTACCTCTGATGATATTAATGACTACTTTGGGTTTGTTTACTGTATTACCAATAAGAGCACCAGTAGAAGATATTTGGGTAGAAAGTACTTTTGGTCATTTAGAAAACCACCTGGAAAGAAGAGAAGAGTAAAACAAGAATCAGATTGGAAGAAGTATTATGGTTCTTGTCCAGAATTAAAGGAAGATATTAAAAAGTATGGTAAAGAGACCTTCAGTAGAGAAATATTAAGTTTACATGAAACAAGAGCAACATGTAATTATGAAGAAACTCGTCAATTATTTTTAAATAATGTTTTAATGGAATCTCTTGACGATGGGACTCCAGCATGGTACAATGGTAATATTCTTGGGAGATACCTCAGAAAAGATTATGGTAACTTTGAAACAAACACTGAAAGAGAGTCATGACTGGGCTATTGATCGTATACATATTCTATGTCATGAAGATATTGAGAATGCAAATGCCATTCAAAATGAGTTTAGCGAATGGTTAGATCCCAATATTGATGAGCATGATATTTTTTCTTTAGAGTATATTGGAGATAAAAAATGAAAATCGATTTACATAACTTTTTTAAATATTACGACGAAAAGAATCCAAAACATGTTGCTGCTGTTGAGCAACTTGAGGTTGATCTTAAAAATTCGCCATTGATTGATGATACTGCAAATTGGGTTAGGATTTATAGAACTCCTGTTGAAAAACCCAAAGGTAGTATTTTAGACGTACCTTTTTACCCACAAACAGATAATTACAGAGATCCACAAAGAACTTGTAATTCTTCTGCATGTGCTATGTGTCTTGAATATTTCAAACCAGGCACTTTAAAGGGAGCACAAGGCGACAATGCCTACATTCAAAAAGTATTTGCAATTGGTGATACAACAGATCATGCAGTTCAAACAAAAGTATTGTCTGGATACGGTATCGATAGTAAGTTTAGTTACAGCCTGTCTTTCGCAGATCTTGATTTTCAACTTAGTAATAACCGCCCAGTTGTTATTGGCATTCTACATAGAGGTAGCTTGTCTTCTCCTACTGGCGGCCATATGGTCGTCGTAATTGGCAAGACTGCAAAGGGAGATTATGTTGTAAATGATCCTTTTGGTGATCTGAATGATGGATATACATCTTCAGTTTATAACGGTAAGGGTGCTGTATATACAAGATTTGTTCTTGAAAGACGATGGACTGTTGATGGTCCTGCTTCTGGTTGGGGTCGGGTTTTTTCTGCAAAAAAGTAGAATTGCCAACCAACAATACCAATGAGGTATCAAATGCCAATGAAGTGCCGTTGGTTGGCGTTAATTTAATTAAAGAGTTTGAGGGATGTCATTTGGAGGCATATCCCGACCCTCTTACAGGAGGACTCCCAATCACAATCGGATGGGGGTCCACAAGAGACGAAAACGGAAAACCATTCAAGTTGGGCACAAAGATTTCTCAACAAACTGCTGACGATCTTCTCATCTCTCAAATAAGAAATGAGTTTCTTCCACCATTGACAAAGATCCCATATTGGAATCAAATGAATATGAATCAGAGAGGAGCACTTCTCTCATTTGCATATAACTTAGGTGCAAGATTCTATGGTTCTTCTGGATTTAATACAATTACTAGAGTTTTGAAGAATAAACAGTGGAATAAAGTTCCTGATGCACTATATCTTTATCGCAATCCTGGAACAAATGTAGAAGCA
>Ga0129342_1000984_pt1 | contig 12595 bp, 16 predicted proteins | sample CPBDNA_5_FD_94426 | JGI IMG/M metagenome (GOLD analysis project Ga0129342, IMG submission 94426) | Freshwater to marine salinity gradient microbial communities from Chesapeake Bay, USA - CPBay_Sum_15_0.2_DNA | ecosystem: Environmental > Aquatic > Marine > Coastal | place: USA: Chesapeake Bay...
CAAAGAAAATAGAACAGGTGTATCTAAGGCTTCTGCTGGTTTAAATGCAGATGCTTTACAATCAAGCACCAAAGCTGCGGTGGCAGCAACCATGTCTGGCGCACAAGGTCGTATTGAACTTATCTGTAGACACTTCGCTGAAGGCGGTCTAAAAAATATATTTAAAATAGTAAACAACTTGGTGATCAAACATCAAAACGCTCAAGATGTATTTAGACTTAATGGTAAATTTATTCCTGTTGATCCTAGATATTGGGACAGCGATAAAGATATGGTTGTGAATGTAGCAATCTCTAAATCTTCTGACGAAGAAAAGTTTGCTATTCTTGCACAACTCACAAACAAACAAGAACAAATCATGCAGTTGCTTGGCCCAAACAATCCATTGGTATCGTTACAGCAATACGCTAATACTTTAACCAAAATGATTGAGATGGCTGGATTTAAAGATCCACAAACTTTTATCAATACTGAAGTGCCACCTATGCCACCAACTCCACCTGAACAACAAAAACCAGATCCTGCGGAATTGTTGGCTATGGCTGAAGCACAGAAAGCTCAAGTCCAAGCACAGAAAGCGGTGATTGATGCCGAAACAGATCGCATGAAAATTATCATGGATGACGATAGACAGCGTGATATTGAAGAAGCACAGATTAGACTAAAAGCAGCAGAGCTAATGGCTAAATACGGAGCACAAGTCAATATTGCAGAAATAAACGCAATAATGGAGAGAGATCGTGAAACCATCAGGCAAACTGCGAAAGCTCAGTCCCAAGGATTATTTACAGGAAATGTCCCACCCCAAAATCTATAACATTGAAGTTTTAGAGGGGGACATGATCTTCACAGGCACAGAAATAACAGCAGAAAGCGAAGAACAAGCACTTCGCATTTTTGAGATTATGACGGGTGGTCAAATCACTCCGTTTAGTGAGATAATAAAATTAGAAGTACACACAATTCAGTAACATGGCAATAGAGTATAGAGGCGAAAGATTTGCGGGTTATAACAAACCTAAACGCACACCTGGTAAGTCCAAGAAATTTGCTGTGCTTGCTAAAGATGGAGATCAAGTTAGATTAATTCGTTTTGGTGATCCGAACATGACCATCAAAAAAGACATACCAGCTAGGCGAAAATCTTTCCGTGCTAGACACAAATGCGATACCAACCCCCCAAGCAAATTAACTGCTAGGTATTGGAGTTGCAAAAAATGGTAGAAGTCTGGGAAAAGAAATACAAAGGTAAAACACCTGGTATTAAAGATAAAAAAGGTTATGCTTCTGCTAAACAAAAAGCAGATGAAAAATTTGGAACTAAAACATCCCTTGTGAAAAACATGTGGATATCTCAAGAAATGAAAAAGAAAAAAGGAAAATAATTATGCCAATGGTAGGAAATAAAAAATATTCATACACAAAAGCTGGTATGAAGAAAGCTATGGAAGCAGCCAAGAAATCAGGTAAAAAGGTAGTTAAGAAAAAAGGCTACAAGTAATGCCCATCCAGAAAGTAAAAGGTGGCTACAAGTGGGGTAGCAAAGGCAAGGTTTACAAATCCAAAAGTGGAGCTGTAAAACAAGCCCAAGCTGCTTACGCATCTGGTTATAAGAAAAAGAAAAAATGAAAACATCATCTGCCAAAGCTAAAGGCAGAAAACTCCAACAATGGGTGGTCGATAAGCTAGTAGAAATACTAGGCTTTGACAAAGAAGATTTAGAATCACGCCCTATGGGATCATCTGGCGAAGATATCATTATGGGCGTTCAGTCCCGTAAACAATTCCCCTATTCAATAGAATGTAAAAACCAACAAGCAGTTAATGTTTGGAAAGCATACGAACAAGCGTGCAGCAACTGTAAAGATTACGAACCTTTGGTTATAATAAAACGAAATAACACTAAGCCCTTGGCATTAGTAGATGCGGAGTATTTTATTAAGTTACATGAGCAACGAACCGAAGTTTAAAAGTTTTGAAGAATTTAAAAAGTATTTAGAAAAGAAAGACTTACAAATAAAAAGCAAAGCAGTACAAAAGGAAAAGAAAAATGAAATTCGCAAAAATTAAAAATTTAATAACACCATTATTGCCAACTATAGGAACAGCATTGGGTGGCCCAGTTGGTGGTATTGCTGCTAATGCTATTGCTGAAGTATTAGGCGTAGAGCCAACTCCTGCAAAGATTGAACAAGCTATTAATACTGCTACACCAGAACAATTAGTGGAACTTAAAAAAGCAGAACAAGAATTTGAAAAACAAATGAAAGAGCTAGATGTTGATGTATTTGCTTTAGAGGTTAAAGACAAACAAGATGCTAGATCTAAATTTAATAAAGACTGGACTGCTAGGATCATGGGTATTGCTACACTTGGTGGCTTTCTTGGTTATATCTTTTTAGTAACTTTACAACCACCAGAACAAAACTCTGAAGCATTAATCAACCTTGTACTTGGTTATTTGGGTGGATTGGCTAGTGCTGTTATATCTTTTTATTTTGGTGCATCCAATACGAGTAATGATAAATGAGCTGGAAGAATTTTAAATTAGAAGAATTTGCTTGCAAACATTGTGGTAAAAACGAGATAAATCATAAATTAATTGATAAACTACAATTATTGCGTGATGACTTGGGATTTCCCCTAGTTATATCATCTGGCTACAGATGCCCAGAGCATCCGATAGAAGCAAAGAAAAGTAAGCCAGGCACGCACGCAGAGGGTATTGCAGTAGATATTGCTGTAAGCCACGAAAAAGCAATAGAAGTGTTATACAAAGGTATAGCACATGGTTTTAAAGGCATTGGAGTAAATCAAAAAGGCGATGGCAGATTTATACATTTGGATATCGGAGAAATGGAAGATGGTCGTCCAAGGCCTCATCTCTGGAGCTACTGATTGGTATTGATATGGAACTATCAGTTTATGTAATTTGGAATATTATCGTAACTTTAATACTAGCTCCTATTTGGGCAAGCATTAAAAAGAACGAGGCAGAATTGCAAAGACAAAATATTTTAGTAAATAAAACCAGAGAAGAAGTAGCAAAAGATTATATAACTAGAAACGATCACCATTTAGAGTATTCAAGATTGATGGACAAAATAGATAAACTTGATGCTAAAATAGATAAGTTAATAACAGATTAATATGGCGATACCAACAGACGAACTACTACAAGAAGATTTTAGCTTTCCTGTAAAGGGTTACGATATTGAACAAATAAGACAATCTATCGCTAATAGAATCCCATTAATAGGTTCACAAAGAGGCGTATATGGCGGTGGCCCTATGGGTGGCGGTTTTAATCTTGCTGGTTATACACCTCAATATTCTTCTATGGTTGGCCCAATAGCAACTGGTCAAGCATACGCACAGCAGATTGCTGGCGGTATGCCAATGTCACAAGTTATTGCACCAGGCGTAAGCTATTCACCAGAAAGACCACAAGGATATACACAAGCAGAATTATTTTTACAAGATGGTGCGCCAATAATGCCACCGCCCCCAGGTCAAACCTTTACACCATTTCAAGGCGATATGATGCCAGGCGAAACTGTTGAACCATTAACACCACCGCCATCTGCACAAATCAATGTGCCACCACCGATGCCAACCATATTTGGTTTTCAAGCTCCACAGTTTCCGCCAATAGATTTATCACAATTACCTGAAATAGATTTATCACAAATTACTATTCCTGAATCTGTTAAATCTAGCCTTGGTGAATTGCTTGGTATTCCTAAAATAGATGTATCTCAATTTGTAACTAGAGAAGAAGTCCCTTCTTTTATTCCGCCTGTACAAATACCACAGATTCCACAAATAGATACTTCACAATTTATTGGTAGACAAGAATTGCCAAACATTCTTGCTGGTTTACCACAAGCACCACAAGTAGATGTTTCTAGGTTTATTGGCAGAGAAGAATTGCCATCTTTGTTGAAAGACATCCCTTTAAATATTCCTAAAATAGATACATCACAATTTGTATCAAGAGAAGATATTAGTGGTTTAAGATCAGATATCTTAGGATCAATTCCACAAGTACAATTACCAGATGTGTCACAGTTTGCAACACAGGCAGATATTAATAAAGCACTTGCAGCTCTTCCGCCAGTAGAGCAATTAGATAGACAGGCAATTATTAGAGATATTGAATCTCAATTAAACATACCTGAAAGATTTGATCCAACAGCTTTGCAACAACAGATAGGCGGTTTACAACAGCAAATAGCTGGTTTGCCACAACCTCAACAAATTGATGTCGGTGCTTTAAGATCAGATATTTTGTCACAAATTCCACAATTTGATCCATCAGGATTACAGTCACAAATAGCAGCAAACAGAGCATTATTAGAAAGTTTGCCACAACCAGAGCAGTTGGATAGACAGGCTTTAATTAGAGATATTCAATCACAAATTAAAGTTCCTGAAAGGTTTGATCCTTCAACCCTAGAATCTCAAATATCAGGATTACAATCTCAGATACAAGGAATACCACAATTTGATCCATCAGGATTGCAAAGTAAAATAAGCGGATTACAACAACAAATAGCTAACTTGCCACAACCACAACAAATAGACATTGGAGCATTAAGATCAGATATATTATCTCAAGTGCCAACCTTTGATCCCACTGGTTTACAGCAAAGGTTAGGTGGCTTAGAACAACAATTAGCGAGCATTCCTCAACCACAACAAATAGATATTAACGCTTTAAGACAAGACATTTTATCTTCAGTGCCTCAAACCAATTTAACTGGTTACATAACAGAATCGCAATTACAACAAGCATTGCAAGGTATACCACAACCATCTATGCCTGATGTATCACAATTCGTAACACAAGCTGATATACAAAGAGCTATATCTGGAATACCACAAGTAAGCCTTTCTGATATAGAAGCAAGATTAGCTGCATTAGAAAATATGCCAACACCAACAGTTCCAAACTTACCAAGACCAATAGGATTGTTTGCTTAATGTCTATAACACACGAAGAAGCAGTCAAGGCTGAACAAGCTCAACAAATATTAAACTCAGAAATCTTTAAAGAAGTTTTAGAAAACCTAAAACAATCTTATATTGATGCTTGGTTAAAAGATCAAGATATAGATAATGTGAATAGTAGAGAGCATCTACATAAGTCAATCTTATTATTATCTGAAATAGAAAAGCACCTAAGAATCGTAGCTGAAAAAGGAAAGCTCACCCAATCCTACATAAACAAAATCAGAAACATAGTCTGATATTTTCTTTTTATAAACAATTCGTATAAAATACTATAAAAATACAATATAGGAGTATTTTATGGCAATAACGGATAAACCGACTGCTTTACAAACTGATAATGAAAAAGCTACTTCAGCTTTTGAGAGTTTCTTAACTCCCTTAGAGGATACAGTTGAAGAAGTCGATATAAACGAAGTAGAGGTCATCGATGAAGATGAGTTATCTGATGAGTCTTATGAAGATGAAGAAGATGACGAGTTCGATGACGAATTTGATGATGAAGAACAAAACGAGGTTGAGGACGAAGTACAGCAACCCACTTCTTACAAGGTCAAGATTGACGGAGAAGAAGTTGAGGTCACGCTAGATGAACTCCAAAGCGGATATTCTCGTCAGCAAGATTACACGCGTAAAACTCAAGAGCTAGCTCAACAACGAAAAATTATTGAGCAACAGCAACAAGAGTTAGCGCAAAGAGATGCAATCTATGCTCAGTTGTTACCTAAACTAGAAGCACAATTAAGTGCTGATTTAGCTAACGAGCCTGATTGGAACAGGTTGTACGAAGATGATCCTGTTGGTTATGTTCGTGAAAAGCAACTTTGGGATGAAAGAAAAGAGAAGTTAAGAGCTACTCAAGCTGAAAACCAAAGGCTTCAACAAGAGGCCTATCAAAAACAGCAAGAGCAATTAGCACAGTTTGTTCAATACGGACAACAAAAACTTCTTGAGATTGTTCCAGAATGGAAGAATCCAGAAATCGCCCAACAAGAAAAGTTAGCTATTCGCGATTACGGAATTAACACTCTTGGCTACACAGCACAAGAAATGGATACGATCTACGACTATAGAGCTTTGCTTGGTTTGCGTAATGCTTGGTTGAATGATAAAACTGTTCAAGCAACTAAGAAAAAACCAACCGAAAAAGCACCAGCTCGTGTTGCAAGACCAGGCGCAGTTACTAAAATAAAATCGGTAGCACCTGTCAAGAGAGCAAAACAAAGGTTGGCTAAAACTGGTAAAACATCAGATGCAGCCAAAGTTTTTGAACAAATGTTAAAGTAATTTTTATATAGGAGTAAACTCATGGCAAAAGTAACTAACGCTTTTGATACTTACACCGCAACTGCTGACAGGGAAGATTTAAGTAATATTATTTACAACATCTCCCCAATGCAAACTCCCTTTATGTCCTCAATCGGCAAAAGAAGTGTTAAAAATGTGGTGTTTGATTGGCAAACCGAATCTTTACCTGTACCTAGTGCAAGTGGCGAACTTGAAGGTTTTGAACTTTCAAGAGCAGCTGCTACCGCTACTGTAAGGCAAAGTAATGTATGTATGATCTCAAAAAGAGATGCAACAGTAACAGGCTCTCAAGAGAGTTCAGATCCAGCAGGTAAGAAATCAGAAATGGCTCACCAGCTTGCTATTATGTCTAAAGCTCTTAAAAGAGATATGGAAGAAGCTCTATGTCAGAATGGAGCTAAAACAACTGGTAACGCTTCAACTGCAAGGGTAACTGGCGGTTTCGAATCTTGGATTACATCAAACGATTCAAGAGGAACTGGCGGTGCTTCTACAGGTGGCGGTGCTGCTCCAACTGATGGAACTCAAAGAGCATTATCTGAAGATCTACTTAAAGATGTTCTACAACTATGCTTCACTAATGGTGGCGAACCATCATTGGCTATTTGTGGCCCACATAACAAACAAGTTATTTCTGGTTTCACAGGTAGAACACAAGCAAGACAATTTGTAGATTCAAATACAGTAGAGGCTTCAGTATCTATCTATTCATCTGATTTTGGTGAACTTAAAATCGTTCCATCAAACAGATCAAGAGAAAGATCATTGCTTCTAGTAGATCCTGAATTTGCTAAAGTGTCATACCTAAGAGATTTCAAAACTGTTGATATCGCAACTATAGGTGACGCTATGACAAAAATGATCGTAGTTGAGTATGGATTAGAAGTATCCAACGAAGCTGCTCATGGTATTGTTGCAGACCTTAATGTATCTTAATTGATCGGGATGAGGCGGGGTTAGATTAATTTCTACTCCGCCTTTTTTTTATTCTTAAAATTATTAGTCAAATAGCTAAAGTCAATGATAAAATTAAAGTTGTTGAACTTTTAGAAAAGCAATATGGCTAGAAAAACATTAATAGATCATAAAACTGGTTATACACACGAATTTGCCACAGAAGATGATAAACTTGTGTATCACACCACACAGGATGTTCAGCCAGTCATAGAGCATTGTAAAAACATTGCAGAATATGTAAAACCAGGTAAAGACTTCCGTCATGTTGCAGAAGTCCCATTAGTAGTTTATCAAAGAGCTTGTCGCGAAGGATGGGCTAACGATATGAAAGCATGGAAGAAATGGCTAAACAATTCAGACAATAAAGTATTTAGAACATGGCAAGGTAAACTATGACATACAGCGAATTAAAAACAAACATAGCGAATTATCTAAATAGATCAGATCTTACATCTGAAATAGATATATTTATTGACAATACCGAAGCCGAATTAAACAGAAGATTACGCGTTGCAGATCAAGTTAAAAGAGCAACCGCAACCGCAGATGCACAATATGTATCTTTACCAACCGATTGGTTAGAAGCTATCAATGTAGAAATTACCTCTAATGACTTCAGACCATTAATGCAAATGTCTATTGAATCATTGGATGTTTATAGAAAAGCTAACAATAATGTTACTGGTCAACCTATTTATTTTGCATTAGTAGATAACACAATGGAGCTTGCACCTACCCCTGATGCAAGTTATACATTACAATTAACATACTTTAGTAAAATAGATGCTTTAAGCGATTCTAATACATCTAACTTTGTATTAACTTCGCATCCAGATATTTATTTATATGGATCATTGAAACATGCTTCTGTCTTTCTTATGGAAGATGAAAGAGCACCACTTTTTAATGCTCAATTTGAAAAATCTTTAGAAGAAATAAGATTGCAGCAAGAGAGAGCAGAATTTGCCAAAGGATCTTTGATACCAAGAAGAAGAACTTATGGTAAAGCAAGAAAAAATGTTTACTATTGGAATAATAATTAGGAGAAATAAATGGCTGGATTTAGCGATTATTTAGAAGATAAAGTATTAGATCATGTCTTTGGCGGAGTTTCATATACTGCTCCTGCAACTTTGTATGTGGCTTTATATACTGTAGCACCAGACGATACTGGTGGCGGTACTGAAGTAACAACTACAGGAACAGCATACGCAAGACAAACTGCTACTTTTACAGTATCTGGTACATCACCAACCACAGCTACTAACTCAGCAGCTATTGAATACCCAACTGCTACTGCTAACTACGGAACAGTGGTTGCTGTTGGTATTTTAGATGCTTCAAGTGCTGGTAATTTACTTGCATACGCAAACTTAGATACCTCAAAAGTAGTATCTTCAGGAGATGTATTCAGATTTGATGCTGGTGATTTAGACATCACATTAGCTTAATACAATGGCCTCTGTAGGCTACGGGTTATATACATACGGGAAGTCCAACTATGGAACTCCCGTATATCATTTTGGCGTAGCTACATCTGCTCAAACATCTGGCTTTACAGCCGAATCATCCGTTCAAAAGAACGCGACTGCTACATCAGCACAAACATCAGACTTTACCTCTATTGGTCATAAGATCAATCTAGGTGCAGCAACATCAGCCCAAACATCAGGATTTAATGCACTAGGCCATAAGATTAATCTTGGCTCTGCTACGATGCCTGAAACATCTGGTGCTTCAGCTATAGGAAGGCAAATAGATCGTGGATCAGCCACCATAGCTCAAACATCATCTATGTCTGCAATCGGCAGACAGATAGATCGCGGAACAGCAACCATAGCGCAGACATCTGGTATGTCAGCAGTTGGCAGACAGATAGACAGAGGAGTAGCTACTATCGCCCAAACTAGCGGAATGACCGCAGTTGGCGTACAAATAGATTTAGGATCAGCAACGATAGCACAAACCTCTAGCATGACTGCTATTGGTACTCAAATAGATAAAACCACAGCAACATGCGCTCAAACCTCTGGAATGACTGCGGTTGGTAGATTTACAGTAAGCGCAACATCTACTATCGCTGTTACATCAGGTTTTGATGCTATCGGCAGACAAATTGACAGAGGATCATCAACCATATCGCAAAGTAGTAGTTTTTCTGCTATTGGTGGTTTAAAATGGAACGATATAATAGTTCCATCTGAAACATGGACAGATGCAACCATTACAACCGCTTGGACAGAATTAAGCAATCCAAGCACTCCATGGACAGATGCTTCAGATGATAGCACCGCATGGACAAACATATCTGATCCATCAACAACTTGGACAGATCAAGACGCAGCTTAAAGGATAGAGATTTATGGCAGATACATTTACCACTAACTTAAACTTAACCAAACCAGAAGTAGGAGCATCTACCGATACCTGGGGTGGAAAACTAAACGATGACTTAGACGATCTAGATGCGATTTTTAGCTCCACTGGTACATCCGTAGCGATGAATCTAGACGGAGCTGTTATTGATAGCTCTGTCATTGGTGGTACTACTCCAGCAGCAGGATCTTTTACAACTTTATCAGCAAGCACATCTATAACAGGTACACTAGCTACTGCTGCTCAAACCAACATCACAAGCGTTGGAACGCTTACAGGTTTAACCGTAAACGGAGATGCAACATTTACAGGTGCATCTTATAACGCAGTATGGGATTCTTCAGATAACGCATTAGAGTTTGCTGATAACGCAAAGGCCGTATTTGGCGCTGGTGATGATTTGCAGATTTTCCACACTGGTACATATTCTAATATTCGTGATGCAGGTACTGGAGCGCTTTACATAGGTGGCGATGACGAGGTTTCTATATTAAACTCATCGCTTACAGAATATAAAATAAAAGCGGAAACAAACGGCGCAGTAACACTTTACTACGACAACGCAGCAAAACTAGCCACAACCTCAAGCGGTATAGATGTAACAGGTACAGCAGTAACCGATGGTCTTACAGTAGCAGGTAATGTTTCTGTAGATGGCGGAACTATCAAACTTGATGGTAATTATCCTGTTGGTACAGGTAATGTTGCTTTAGGTGATGTTGCTTTGGATGATGGTTCTCTTAGTGGTGGTTACAACACTGCTATCGGTAGTGCATCTCTTACAGCAAACACTACAGGTAGTGTTAATACAGCAGTTGGTCATAATTCATTAGGAGCAAACACTACAGGTACTCAGAATACCGCAGTAGGTGCTTTAGCCCTAGATGCTAATACTACAGCCAATAGTAACACTGCTGTTGGTTATTTATCATTATCAGCAAATACTACGGGTGCTGCTTTAACCGCAGTAGGTGCTACAGCTTTAGATGCTAATACCACAGGAGCAAGTAACGATGCTTTTGGTTATGGTGCTTTAGGTGCTAATACCACAGGTGGTGAAAACACCGCAGTAGGTGCTTTAGGTTTAACTTCAAATACCACAGGTAATTATAATGTTGCATTAGGCTACAACTCACTTGCTTCTAATTTAACAGGTAGTTCTAATACTGCTCTTGGTAGATATGCGTTATCAGTAAATACCGCTTCTAACAATGTCGCAGTTGGTAGGTCAACATTAGCAGTTAATAGCACAGGTGGTGAAAACACCGCATTGGGTACTTTTGCTCTTGATGCTAGTACCACCGCATCTGGAAATACAGCACTTGGCTACGCTGCACTTACAACAAATGTCACAGGTTCGCAACTTGTCGCAGTTGGTTATCAGGCTTTATTAAACAACACAGTTTCTTACAACACTGCTGTAGGTTACAATGCAGGTTCTTCAAACACTACAGGTAATGTAACGGCTTTTGGTCAAAACGCTTGTGAAAACAACACCACAGGCACTACTAATTCAGGCTTTGGTCAAAATGTTTTACAAGCAAACACTACAGGCAGTTCAAATAGTGCATTTGGTTATGCTGCTTTAGATGCGAATACTACTGCAAATGACAACACCGCAATAGGTTACGCTTCACTATCAACTAATACCACAGGTGCAAAAAATACTGCGGTAGGTGAATCAGCCTTATATGCAAACACCACAGGTTCATATAATACAGCAGTTGGTGAAAACGCTTTATCTGCAAACACCACTGCTTTTTATAACACTGCGGTTGGTAGAGAAGCACTAGGTTCAAATACCGCAGGTGCAGGGCATACAGCAGTAGGTTATGCAACTTTAATATCAAACACTACAGGCGGTCAAAATACAGGAATTGGTTATTTAACGCTAGGAGCAAATACTACAGGTAATTACAACACCGCAGTAGGTTCACAATCACTAGAAGCATCTACTACAGGTGGTGCAAATACAGCTCTTGGTGCATTTACTTTAGAATCTAATACAACCGCTTCAAACAACACGGCAGTTGGTTATGCAGCACTTAATCTAAACACTACAGGTAGCAATTTATCTGCACTTGGTTATGGTGCTTTAGATTCAAACACAACAGGTATTAATTCAAATGCTTTTGGTGTTAATGCTTTAGGTCTTAATACCACAGGTAATTACAACAACGCATTTGGTGAAGCAGCCTTATTGACCAATACCACAGGTAGTAATAACATAGCTGTGGGTGGTTCTGCCTTAAGAGGAAACAATACAGGTGGTAGCAATACTGCGGTAGGTGAATCTGCTCTTAGAAATGCAGATGCTAGTTATAATACAGCAGTGGGTGCAAATGCACTTGATGCTGCTGTAACAGGAATTAGTAACACCGCAGTCGGTTATGTTGCATTAACATCATCCACCACAGCCACTAAAAATGCAGCACTTGGTTCAGGGGCAGGGGAAAACATAACCAGTGGAAGCTATAGTGTTTTTGTAGGTGATTCAGCAGGTTATAATGCCACCACTGGAAGTAATAATACTTTTGTTGGATTTGAAACTCAAGGCGTATCTGCAAGTCATGGTTCACAAGTAGTTCTAGGATATCAAGCAATAAGTCAAGGAGGTGGTTACTTTACTGTTGGTGCTAATTCAACTACTTGGACTAGAGTAGATATTGGAGCAACCACTTGGTTCGCATCTTCAGATGAAAGACTTAAAAAGAATATAAATAATTTGAATGTTGGTTTAGACTTTATAAAAGATTTAAGACCGGTAACTTATGAATGGAAAGCTAAAGGTGAAGTTGATTCATCCTTACCGCATTACAAAGAAAACTCTACAGAACTTGTTAGAGGTGGAGATTCAGCGATTGGACTTCAGTATGGTTTTATAGCTCAAGAAATTAAACAAGCCATTGATACTCATAATGTTGAAAACAATGGTGATGTA
>Ga0129342_1000985_pt1 | contig 12591 bp, 7 predicted proteins | sample CPBDNA_5_FD_94426 | JGI IMG/M metagenome (GOLD analysis project Ga0129342, IMG submission 94426) | Freshwater to marine salinity gradient microbial communities from Chesapeake Bay, USA - CPBay_Sum_15_0.2_DNA | ecosystem: Environmental > Aquatic > Marine > Coastal | place: USA: Chesapeake Bay...
CGCATAGTAAATGTAGGAGTCGACATGATTTTTCCTTTTACCGGTTAATGTTAAAGCAATACTTAAAAAACACCGGATGGTTATAAAACCAAGCATTGCACAAGATGAAATATTTACTAGATTAATTTGATTAAATTTGCAAGTTTAAATGTTTATATATTTTATAAAAAACTTATAGAATTAACTTTATTAATCTTTGTGAAATCATTAATTAACTTTGGTGTAATCTTTATATTTTTTTTAATAATAATATTAGCTTTTATACTATTATTTAAATAATTTAAAAAAATATTTGAACTTCCCTTTTCTAAGTTTTTCATTACATAAAATAGATTATCTAAATTATTGATTTCACTAATATTTAGAGTAATGTCTAGCTTTTTTTCTGAAAGAAACTGATCAAGGTGAGTTAATCTACGCCCAACAATTTTATGACCTTGATTAATTTCATGTTTAATCTCAGAATCAACAAGAACTAAATTATTTTCAATTAATTGATCTTCATATTTATTATATAAATCTGAGTATAAGTTAATTTCAGATGAGCCAGTCAAATCATTTAAGTGAAAAGATGCCCATTTACCTCTACTAGATTGTCTTTTAGAAACTTTAGAAACAAATCCACACAACTGAATATTTTTTTTAATATAATTACTAGGGTTTTTAATTATTTCTAAATTTTTTGTAATATTTAAATAATCTAAAACCATTTTATAATTATCAAGTGGATGAGCAGATAAATACATACCTAAAGAGGAAAACTCGTAATTTAATCTTTCTTGAACACCCCAATCTTCAGTCTCACGAAGTGCTATTGACAAGCCACTACTATCATTTTCACTAAATAAATTTTGTTGATTAGATATTTTTTCTTTTTCTACTGAGTGAGAAAAGTTTAAAATTATATCTAAAGAGCTAAATAGTTTATTCCTATTTCCTTCAATTGAATCTAATGAACCAGACTTAATTAAATTTTCCAAAGTTTTTTTGGTTATAAGGTTGGATGGGACTTCATAAAGAAAATTATCTAAATTTTTAAAATAACCTATATCATTTCTTATACTTACAATTTTTTTTATTGCTTCATTACCAACATTTTTCAACGAAGATAAGGAGTACCTTAAACATGATTTATTACCTTCTGTTTCAATTAAAAATTCATTTCCACTTTTATTGATGCAAGGAGGAAGAAGTGATATGCCAAGTCTTTTTAAATCATCAACAAAAATAGATAATTTTTCTGAATTATTATATTCAACAGTCATCATTGATGCAAAAAATTCATGAGGAAAATTACATTTTATCCACGCTGTTTGATAAGCAATTAAAGCATATGCTGCGGCATGTGATTTATTAAAACCATAACCAGCAAAAGCAGCAATTTGTTCAAATATTTCATTAGCTTTATTTTCTTTAATATTTTTATTTTTTGCACCTGCTATGAAAGATTTTTTTTGTTGATCCATTTCATTTTGATCTTTTTTACCCATTGCTCTTCTTAAGATATCTGCACTACCTAAAGAGAAATCAGCTAAAATTTGCGCTGCTCTCAAAACCTGTTCTTGATAAATAAAAATTCCATAAGTCTCTTCTAAAACAGGCTCTAAAAGGGGATGCATATAAATAATTTTTTCTCTACCGTGTTTTCTATTAATGTAACTTGGTATATTTTCCATAGGACCTGGCCTATATAAAGAAACAACGGCAATAATATCCTCAAATCTATCAGGCATTAGACCCATCAAAACATCTTTCATACCAGCAGATTCTAATTGAAATATTCCTGTTGTAGAGCCAGTTGAGAGCATTTCATATGTATTTTTATCTTCTAAAGAAATTTTATTAAGATCAAAGTTATGTATTTTTTCTTTAATTAAACTTTCAGCCTTTGCTAAAATTGTAAGTGTTTTTAAACCTAAAAAATCAAATTTTACAAGACCTGCCTTTTCAACAAATTTCATATTAAACTGAGTGGCGGGCATTTCGTCTTCATTAAATTTATAAAGTGGAACTAATTCATTAAGAGGTCTATCACCTATCACCAATCCTGCAGCATGTGTTGAGGCATGCCTATTTAGTCCTTCAAGGTCTATTGCAGTTGAAATAAGAGACTTAACTTCTGAATTATTAGAAATTTCTCTTTTTAATTCATCTTCACTTTCGATTGCTTCTTTTATCGTTGGAGGTTTTGCCGGAACAAATGGTATCAACTTAGCAATTCTATCAACTTGGCCATAAGGCATCTCCAGAACTCTGCCAACATCACGAATAGCCGCTTTTGCTTGCAAACTTCCAAATGTAATTATTTGGGCTACCCTATCATGTCCATATCTATTTCTGACATAGTTGATTACTTCCTCTCTTCGATCTTGACAGAAGTCAATGTCAAAATCAGGCATTGATATTCTCTCTGGATTCAAAAACCTTTCAAATAACAAGCCCCACCTAATGGGGTCTAAATCAGTTATTTTAAGCGACCAAGCTACAATCGAACCCGCACCAGATCCTCTACCAGGCCCAACAGGAATTAAGTTGTCTTTAGACCATTTTATAAAATCATAAACAATTAAAAAATATCCTGAAAAACCCATTTCATTTATTATTTTAAGTTCATTATTTAACCTATTTTTATAAAATTGTTTTTCATCTTCTTTAAATTTTTCAGTTGCTTCGTTAAATCTTTTTTCAATACCTTCTTGAGCAATCTTAAAAAGGTATTCATATTCATTCATATTTTTTAAACCTGGATATTTGGGAAGAATTGGTTCATGAGGTTTAACAAAAAAGGAACATCTTTTTGCAATATTTACTGTGTTTTCAATTGCCTCTGGTATATCTTTAAACAAAGAAATCATATGATCTGTATCTTTTAGATAATGTTCTTTGGTTATTAAACTCCTATTTTCTGAAGAAATAGTTAAGCCCTTATCAATGCATGTTAGTACTTGATAAGAATTAAACTTTTTTTCATTTTCAAAAAAACAATCATTTGTTGCGACTAGTGGTAAATTAAGTTTATCTGCAAAATTTAATAAAATGTCTTCTGCTATATCCTGATTGCTTAATCCATGTCTTTGCAATTCAATATATAAATTATCTCTAAATAATTTATTAAGCATTAAAAGACGATCTTTAACTTTATTTCGATTATTTTCAGATGCAGGTCTACCTACAAATCCGTTTTCCACTCCACCAGTTAATACCATTAATCCTTTATTATGTTTTTCTAAATTATTAAAAGGGACGTATTTATCAAATTTTTTGCTTAGATACAGGTCACTGGCAAGGATTAATAGATTTTTATAACCTTCTCCATTTTTCGCAATCAAAACTACTTCACCAATATTTTCATCAGAGTCCTCTTTTTCAGATATGTTCACTTGAATACCTATAATAGGTTGCACACCGGCAGAGATCATTTTTTGAGAAAATTCTAAAACTCCAAACATATTTGAAGTATCAGTGATTGCTATGGCAGGTTGATTATTATTAACACAAAAATTTGATAAATAATCAAAGGACAACATTCCTTCTGCTAGAGAATAGTTAGAATGAACTCTTAAGTGAATGAATAAGTTTTGCATATCAATCAATTTGAAAAAATTACTTTTCTTTTATATTACCATTTTCTAGAAAAATACCTCTATCCATTGATTTTGCTAAAGCATGGTTGTGAGTAGCTATTAAGCAACTTATGTTTAATGATTTTACAAGTTTATACAATATCTCAAATACGTTTTGTGCACTTACCGGGTCTAAATTGCCCGTTGGTTCGTCAGCCAATATTAAACTTGGTGAATTAGCAACAGCTCTTGCAATAGCTACTCTTTGAGATTCACCACCTGAGAGTGTTGATGGCCTATGTGTAAAACGTTTTTCTAATCCCAGCATTGTTAATAAATCTCTAGATTTTTTTTCTGCTATACTTTTAGAGGTGCCCATAATTAATTGAGGTAACATAACGTTTTCAATTGCTGAAAACTCAGGAAACAATCGATGTGACTGAAAAACAAATCCAATCTTAGAACCTCTTAAGTTAGCTTTAGCATCTTCATTAAGTTTATTACAATTTATACCACATAATTGCACAGAGCCTATCGAAGGGCTTTCAAGTAAGCCAGCTATGTTTAATAATGTTGATTTACCAGTTCCACTTGGCCCTATTAATGAAACAATTTCACCTTTAACAATTTGAAAATTAATATTACTAAGAACTTTTAGTTTTTGATTTTTCTGATCATAAATATGTGAAATATTTCTTAAAGATAAAATCTCATTTTCAGAAACATTATTCATATCTTAATGCCTCAGCCGGAGATATTTTAGAGGCTTTCCATGCAGGAAATATACTTGCCAATAATGTAAGAAAAATTGAAATGCTTATAACAAAAAAAACTTCTTCAAAATTTATTTTTGAAGGCAACTTTGATAAAAAATAAATTTCGGGTGAAAATAATTCTTGGCCTAAAATTTGTGTAAGAAAAACTCTGATTTCTTGAATATTATAAGAAAAAATAACACCTATTATTCCACCTAGAAAAGTTCCTAAAAAACCTATCACAGAACCCGTTAAAAGAAAAATTCTCATTATCAAATATTTAGAAGCTCCCATTGTTCTCATGAGAGCAATATCAGCTTTTTTAGTTTGAACTAACATTATCATTGAAGAAATTATATTAAAAGCTGCAACAATTATAATAAGAGTTAATATGACAAACATGACATTTTTTTCTACAGCGAGAGCATTCATAAATGATGAGTTTCTTTTTTTCCAATCAATAATAACTAAATTATTTCCTACTTTATTTTTAAGTTTTGAATAGACAACTGAAGTAAAACTCTGATCTTTTAAAAAAATTTCAATTCCATGAGCTATACCCCTTAATGAAAAAAAATTCTCTGCTTTCTCCCAAGGAATAAAGATAAAATTATTATCATACTCATACATTCCTATGTCAAAATAACCACCCACAATAAAATTTTGACTTACTGGTAAGGATCCTAGTGCTGTCTCTATTCCATTAGGTGAAACTAAAGAAATATATTCTCCTATCTTAACATTTAACCTTTGAGCTAATCTATAACCTATTATTATTTGATTTTTATTTTTAAAGTTATTAAAGGCAGCCTCATCAAGCGAATTCCATAATAATTTTTTTGCTGCGAGATCCGACCATTTAGTCCCCCTCACAATAACACCTGTAACTGTGTTTTTAGTTTTAGCCAATGCCTGACCTTCTAAATGAGGGGTTACTGCAACAACATCAGTTACGTCTAAGATTTTATTGACAATTTCATTGTAGTTAGAAATTAGAGGTTCATTTTTTTTGTAGACTATAAGATGACCATTGATACCTAATATTCTATCAACCAACTCTGCTCTAAAACCATTCATAACTGACATAACAACAATAAGTGTTGCAACACCTAGAATAATTCCAATAAGAGAAAACCAAGCTGAAATAGAGATAAAACCCTCTGCTCTTCTTGATCTTATATACCTAAAAGCAATGGTTCTTTCTGTTTCACTAAATAAAAAATAACTCAATTTTTACCTATCTATTTTCGTTAATAAAATTTGATAATTCTGAATAAGAAAGTCTTTCAATTTTTGAGCTTCTTCTATTTTTTAAATCAAATAATTTATCTTTAACACCATTAGGACCCACTATAATTTGGAAAGGTACACCTAACAAATCAGCCTTTGCAAGTTTTGCCCCTGCTCTCTCATTTGTGTCATCATATAGAACTGATTTGTTCAAGTTTTTAATAAGATTATATAAATCACTACAAGTTTTGTCACAGTCAACATTGCCATTTTTTAAATTTATAATATTATAATCCCATGGGGCAAGCTCTTTAGGCCAAACTATTCCATTTTCATCATGATTAGCTTCAATAACAGCTCCAACTAATCTAGATAATCCAACGCCATATGAACCCATAAAAACAGGAACGTTTTCACCATTATTGTGACTTACTGTTGCATTCATTGGTGAAGAATATTTTTGACCAAAATGAAATATATGACCAACTTCAATCCCTCTTGTTTTGACAAGGTTTAAAGATTGAATTTTTGGATCATTATGATCATGTTTTTCCTCAGTTGCAGCGTAAAAAGAAGTAAATTTATCAACATATTTTTGAAGATTTTGATTATAATCCACTTGTTTCAAATTGTCTTCTAATGAAAAATAATCTTTTTCTAAATAAACTTCACTTTCGCCAGTATCTGCTATGATTATGAATTCATGGCTTAAATCTCCTCCTATAGGCCCTGTATCGGCCTTCATAGGAATAGCTTTAAGACCCATTTTTTTAAATAACTGCATGTAGGAAATAAACATTATATTATAAGAATTTATAGAAGATTCATAATCAACATCAAACGAATAAGCGTCTTTCATTAAAAATTCTCGCCCTCTCATGACACCAAACCTAGGCCTTACTTCATCTCTAAACTTCCACTGAATATGAAATAAATTAAGAGAAAGTTCTTTGTAGCTTTTGACATGTGTTCTAAAAATTTCTGTAACAAGCTCTTCATTGGTTGGACCATACAATAGATCCCTATCATTTCTATCTTTAATACGAAGCATTTCTTTTCCATAATCTTCATACCTACCAGATTCTTTCCAAATATCTGCTGATTGCAAAGTAGGCATTAATATTTCATTTGCACCCGTTAAGATCATTTCTCTTCTACAAATATCAGTGATTTTATCCAAAACAATTTTACCAAGGGGTAGCCAAGAATAAATACCCGATGATGATTGTTGTACCATTCCTGCCCTTAACATTAATTTATGAGAAATTATTTCTGCATCTTTAGGACTTTCTTTTAATACTGGAAGAAAAAATCGGGACAATAACATTGTATTTATTCCTTATAAAAGATTATAAAATATATATTTAACTTTATTTATTGATAGTTTATTAGATAAGAATTTACAACCTATGTAATAATTTTTAGGAATTCAAAATGAAACAAAATTTAATTAAACAATTTTCTGTAAGCAACTTTCCTAGAACTAGAATGCGAAGAAACAGAATGTCAAGTTTTTCGAGGAAATTAGTTTCAGAAAATCACTTATCTATAAATGATTTGATATACCCTATATTTATCACATTTGGGACTAACATAAAAGAAGAGATAAAATCTATGCCAGGTATTTATAGATTTTCATTAGATTTATTGCAAAAAGAAATTGAAATTGTATCAGCTTTAGGTATTCCAGCAATAGCGCTTTTTCCTAAAATAGAAAATCATTTAAAAAATTCAGAAGGCAGCGAAGCTCTAAATAAAGACAATTTAATTTGCAAAGCAATTCAAATTTCAAAGAAAACAAACCCTAATTTAGGTGTTATTTGTGATGTAGCCTTGGATCCGTTTACTGATCATGGGCATGATGGTGTGATATTCAACAATCAAATTGATAATGATAAAACATTAAAAATTCTTTGCGAGCAAGCTCTGGTTCAAGCTGACGCAGGTTGTGATATAATAGCTCCCAGTGACATGATGGACGGCAGAGTTGGCTTCATTAGGGACAAATTAGATGATAATGGCTTCGTTAATGTCCAAATAATGTCTTACGCTGTAAAATATGCATCTGCATTTTATGGTCCATTTAGAGATGCAGTTGGATCTTCGATAAATTTATCCAACAAATCTAAGAGTAGCTATCAAATGGATCCAGCAAACTCAGATGAAGCTATAAGAGAAGTAGCATTGGATATTAATGAAGGTGCTGATATGGTTATTGTAAAACCAGGAATGCCTTATCTAGATATAATACATAAAATAAAACAAGAATTTAATATTCCGTTATATGCCTATCAGGTATCTGGGGAATACTCTATGATAAAAGGTGCTATAAATAATGGTTGGTTTGATGAAGAAAAAATAGTTTTTGAAAGTCTAATGGCTTTTAAAAGAGCTGGTTGCAACGGCATTATTACTTATTTTGCACCCTATATTGCAAATTTACTGAAAGATAATAATTGATAAAATAATAAAATTAAATACCGTATTAATATACATGATAGATATAAAACCTAAAAGCATATTAGAACAACCTATATACTTGCTTACTAAAGCAACACCCTGCCCTTATCTAAATGGAAAAGTTGAAAAAAGAATAGCAACTGACCTCACTCATAATTATGAAATTTATAATGAACTTGCTGTTAATGGTTTTAGAAGAGTTGAAAATTGGATGTATAGACCAATTTGCGATAATTGTAGTGCATGTAAATCATACAGAGTTGATATTGCCAGATTTAAATTATCAAAAAGTCTAAAGAGAGTTAGTAATAATTTAAAAAATGTAAACTATACAATCATTGAGTGTAATTCTAATAAAGAACATTTTGAACTTTTTAAAAAATATCAACTAGATCGTCACACAGGTGGATCTATGGGAGATATGGATGAGGATGAATTTACTTCAATGATTGAAACATCTCCTATCAAAACAAGGCTTATGGAATTTAGAGATGATAATGAAAAATTAATGGGTGTACTTCTTCTAGATATAGATGCAAAAGATTTATCTGCTGTCTATAGTTTTTACGACCCTTGCTTAAATAATTTAGGCATTGGAAACCATATGATTACTCAATGTATATTATTTGGAAAAGAAAATGACTTCAGATTTCTTTACTTGGGTTACTTTATTAGAGAAATAACTAAAATGTCTTATAAAAGCAGATTTAAACCAGGGCAGATTTTAGAAAATAATGAATGGCGTTATATTTAATTAGCCGCCAATAGCGTCTCCATCGCTGCGTACATCAAAAGCTCCTTCTATTAAGCCATTAGGGTGATTAACAACTGCTCCTGCATGACCCATTATTTCTTCAAAATCTCCAACTTTTTCAATTATGTGACCTAAATTTTCTAAATCATCAAAAGTAGGTTTTTTAAATCTACCTTCAATCTTCAAAGATGTTGTCTCATCACCCCAGGTTCTTCCTAAAAGCCACCTCGGTTCATTTACGGCTTTTTGGAGATCTAAATTCTGAAGAGCATAACGTAAGAAAATTGTAGCTTGTGTTTGTGGTTGCCCCTCTCCACCCATAGTGCCGTAAGACATAACCCTGCCATCATTAAAATGAGCTAAAGCAGGCTGAATAGTATGAAAAGGTTTTCTTAATGGTAAAAGCTTATTAAAATTATTATTATCTAATGAAAAACTAATTCCCCTATTTTGCATTGTTATACCTGTTTTAGGCAAAATTAATCCAGAACCAAACTCCCAGTAAATACTTTGAATAAAGCTTACAGTATTGCCATAAGAATCAGATGCTCCAAGCCACACAGTATCACCACCAACACTTGTTTCTGGCCAAGGGAGAGCCTTATTTAAATCTATTTTGCTTACTAATTCTTTAATAAAAGATTTATTAAGAAAATTAGAAGTTTTTTTAGTCATATAATTGGGATCACAAATATATTTATCTCTAATTTTAAAGACAACCTTAGTGGCTTCTACAACTTTATGAATTAGATCTGTATCATTTTCATATTTACTAGATAGCTCATCCAAGACTCCAAGAATTAATATTGATGCAAGCCCTTGAGTTGGAGGAGGTAAATTAAATAACTTAGCATCTTTTATATCAAGCTCTAATGGATCAACAAAAGATGCTTGGTAATTATCAAAATCAATTTTTTTGAGAGGGGAGCCTAAAATTTCTAAGTCAGACAGAATATCTTTTGCAATTTCTCCAGTATAAAAATCATCAAATCCATTTTTAATCAACAAAGAAAATGTTTTTGACATAGAATTAAAACGTAGTTTGTCACCTACGTTAGGTATCCTTCCATTTTTAAAATAAGTATCTTTAAAGTTTGGAATATCAATTAATTGATGAGATTTAGCCTCAAGATTGTTTCTTAAGGTATTAGTAACTGCTATACCATCTTTTGATGCCTCTACAGCATCTAATAACAGCCTTTCTAAGGATAATTTACCACCCAATTCTTTAACGCTATAATCGTAAGCCATTTTCCACCCAGAAACTGCTCCAGGTACTGTAAGTGCGGCTAATGCTCCACGTGAAGGTATACTACTAAAACCTTGTTTTTTATAAAAATCAATTGAAGCAGCATTCGCAGCACCACCACAAGCATCAATTGATTTAACTTTTTTGTTTTTATCTGAAATCAACCAAAAATTGTCCCCACCCATAGAATTCATATGAGGATATACAACGGAAATCATAGCGGCTGAGGCGATCATAGCTTCTACCGCATTTCCACCTTCTTTTAGAATATCTGAACCAGTTTTTGAAGCAAGGTGATGAGGAGCTACCATCATATTTTTAAAAGACATTTTAGACGATTGCATAATCAATAACCTAAAAATATAATGATAAATCTTTATGAAAAGTTTGGCAGTATAGTATTTCTTTAGCTTGCTCTTCTGGAATTTGAGGTTGTCTGCGCAACCCTATATTACCTCTTATCAATACCTCAAGAGAGCTTAATGAAGCCAAATGAGTTTCTTTTGCTTTTTCACGCCAACTTGTTTCCAAATCAAAGGCTGATAGAGATTTCTTCAAATTATTCTCTATCCTATCCATATTTTGCGTTTTACGTTCTAATTCTTTTTTTAATTTAGATAAAGACTCGGTTATATTATAAGTACCGTTTATTGATTTAAGCTCTTCTTGAATCTTTTGAACAAGAAGTAATGCTTCCTCTGTTTCAGTTTGCACATTTAAATTAGACAAAGTAACAAATTGATTTTTTAATAGTTGTAATTTAGCAACATCTTCAATATCTAAAACAAAATCTCTAAGATCCTCATAGCCTTTATCTGCAGACCTTCTGTATTTCATTTTAAGCGAAGCTTCTTCTTTAAGAACTGTATTAAATTTTTTATAAGTTTCATTCCAATTACTTGGCTTCTCACTAGTTAAATTTTTAATTAATACTTCCTCTTCTTTTATCTTTGAACTAACTTTTTCATACTTTTTAGAATCAGTATTTTTATCCAATGTCTGAAGTAATGACTTAAGTTCCTTTATTTCATTTTTGGCTTTATCAATTTTTAATTCGACAAACCTGACATCATCTCTAATGGGCTTGTAAGTTACAGCTAACAAGTTAACCTTCTCATTAGTTTCATAAACAGCCGGAAGAAGTAAAGAAGCGTTATTAATATTTTGTAAACTTTTTGAAAGTTTATTTTGAGTTTTTTTACTCATGAATGATGAATCTAAATTCCTAATATTTTCTGATAATGAAATAATCTGAGGTGAAATCATTTTTAGTCTATTATGCACATAATCTTCCATGCATGATTGTAGTTTAGGATTAACAGGAGGCGGAGCTGAATTACCAAGAAGAGATAATCTAGTAGGTAAATAATTAACAATGGTCTCTGCATAACCTACTATAATCAAAGCAAAAATCTGAAGAGAGATAAAAGGTATAACTCCTTTATACATACTTATTGTTGAAACAGCTTTGGTAGCAACACCTCTTAAATAAAACAATGCAAAACCAAAAGGAGGTGTTAAAAAAGAAGTCTGAATGTTTAGGCCAATCATCACACCTAGCCAAACTGCAGAAATATTTGCACCTGGATCCATTAAAAGAATTGGAGCAACAATAGGCACTACAACAACAGCAATTTCAATAAAATCGAGGAAAAAACCTAAAACGAAAATAACTATCATTACTATAATGAATTGACTCCAGAAACCTCCAGGCATGCCAACTAAAAAATCTTTAACAACCTCTTCACCACCAAAACCTCTAAAAGCAGCAGTCAACATAGTGGCACCAAGAAGTATAATGAAAACCAAAGAAGTTGTTCTAGCGGTTTCCAACATAACACCATTTAAGGTGTCATCTATTTTAAAAACTCTCCATGCACTCCAAAAAATTGCAATTAATAAACCCAAAGTACCTATTAGAGCTAAAATAACACCCATAACATCTGAAGGTGTCTGAATTGATCTGATATTTACTGTATACGTGCTGGTTACAACACCTATAAAAATAATTGATGCAATAGCAATTATTGAAGGGTAGAAACAAGTTTTTTGTCCTGAGGTCAACCTATAACCAGCCATTATTAAAGCACCAATTGCTCCTATTGCTCCCGCTTGATTAACTGTAGCAATTCCACCAATAATTGAGCCAAGAACTATAAAAATTAGAGTAAGCGGTGGGATTAATGCTAAAAAAACTTTAATCATAAAATCCTTATCTCTTTTACCTTCTAAAGGAACGGCAGGGGCAAGGTCACGCTTAATGTAAGCAGCAACCAAAATGTAGAGCATATATAATCCAACTAAAACTAATCCAGGTAACAAGGCACCCATAAACATATCACCAGCACTTGTAGAATTGACACCAAATTCTGAAGGCATGGTTAAATTACCAGTAGACTCCTTATACATTTTTTTTCTAGCCATATCAGCAATATCGACAGCACTTGAGAGTTGATCAGCTAGAATGATAAGAACAATAGAGGGAGGAATAATTTGTCCTAGTGTGCCAGAAGCGGCAATTGTCCCTGTTGCTAACCCATGGGAATAATTGTTTTTTAGCATTGCTGGCAATGAAATCAG
>Ga0129342_1000987_pt1 | contig 12567 bp, 5 predicted proteins | sample CPBDNA_5_FD_94426 | JGI IMG/M metagenome (GOLD analysis project Ga0129342, IMG submission 94426) | Freshwater to marine salinity gradient microbial communities from Chesapeake Bay, USA - CPBay_Sum_15_0.2_DNA | ecosystem: Environmental > Aquatic > Marine > Coastal | place: USA: Chesapeake Bay...
ATTTCTAATACCAAATTTTTGGATATCTTCTTTTATATCTTTGGGTAATTCATTGACAAATTCACTTTGAGAATATCCATCCCAATCAAAATTTGGAAATCGCCCTTTTTCACGGCTTAATTGAATGCTTGTTCTGTAAGCGGCGTCTCTGTGCGCTCGCATAATTTCTTCAACTATATCTAATGCTTCTTGAGAATCATACTTTACTCCCATTTTGACAAACATGTCTCCCAATCCTAAAATACCCAATCCAACTCTTCGATCATTTCTAGCATTTTCTTTTTGTTCTTCAAGAGCATGTCTCTCAACATTATAATCGATAACATTGTCAAGAAATCGAGTAGCAACTTCTGTGACAGTTATAAATTCATCGAAATTGAATGATCCATCTTTAGAAACAAAGCGCTCAAGGTTCAGGGCGCCTAAATTACAACAACCACCATCAGGTAACGGTTGTTCTGCACATGGATTAGTAGATACAAGGGGACTGCAATACTCTGCATTGTGATATTTTTTCATTGTATCCCAGAAAATCAATCCTGGTTCAGCGCTAGAATGAGCGTGGTTAATAATTTTCATCCATAAATCATTGGCATTTACAGTTTTATATACTTCTCCACCCCATTTAAGTTCAAAATCAGATTTACTTTTTACAGCTTGCATGAATTCATCTGTTAGCAGAACAGAAATATTAGAGTACTTAACCATATCAATATTTCCTGTTTTGATTTCAATAAATTTTTCAATATCAGGGTGATCAATTCTGAGAGTTTGCATATTTGCTCCGCGACGTCCATGTTGAGCAATAGTGTTTGTATTTTCGCTGAAAAGGTTCATAAATCCAACGGGCCCACATGAATTTCCCCCAGTTCCAAGAATTTCATCACCACCTGGACGAAGAATTGAAAGGTCATGACCACAACCTCCCCCATATTTATAAGTCATAGCTTCCTGAACAACGCAGTCGTATATAGATTTAATAGAGTCACTTTTAATTCCAACGACGTAACAGTTATTAAGAGATGTGGTTATGTCTTCTCTTCCAGCTCCATGCATAATTCTACCACCTGGAACAAACTTGAAATTTTTGAGCGCATCAAAAAATTCAACTTCCCATTTTTCTTTTAAGGCTTTAGTTTTTTCAACGCTGGCTAATGCTTTTGCTTGTCGTTTCCAAAGATCCCAAGGTGATTTTTCACCAGGAGCTAAATACTTCATTTCTAAAACACTCTTGCCCAGATCATCTTCTTTATAATACTCTTCAGATGTGAATTGAGGGGGACACGATTCTTCAGAATCAGTAATATTATTATCGGAGAGATTAATGCTAAGGATGGTATCTCTGAGATCTTTTTCTACTTTGGAGTTGTTATCCTCAGTTGGAAAGTTTAATTCTATTGCTTCAGCAGCCATTTTTGGATAAAAGATTCCTTGGTTAAAAATTTAAATTATTTATTTGCTATTACACTAATTTGGTAAAATTTGCGTACAGGCAAGCCTAATAACTTAGTTTAATTATTAAATTTTTGTCAAGTTCAAAAAAGCATTTTTTTTATTTTTTTTGAAAAAATTTACATTTGTGGATTTATTTTTTTCATCTTTATGATAAAAAAACATTTAATTGCTATCATTTACGAATTAAATTTCATCTAAATAAAAATGTCAGAATACAACCAGAATCAAAACTTTTCGCTAGATGATAAATATACTCTTCTCGAAGGAAGAATTATTTTATCAGGAATTCAAGCATTGGTTAGATTGTTGCTTGATCAAAACCGTGCAGACTTAATCAAAGGCTTAAATACAGGAACCCTAGTTTCTGGTTACAGAGGTTCTCCAGTCGGAATGTTAGATATCAATCTTGTTAAAAATAAAAAATTGTTAGACCAACATAACATTAATTTCATTCCTGGAGTTAATGAAGATCTCGGAGCTACATTAATCTATGGTAGTCAAATGGCTGGTATGGTTTCTAATGTAAAATATGATGGAGTATTAGGGATGTGGTATGGTAAGGCTCCAGGGGTTGATAGATCAGGCGATATTTTTAGACATGCAAATTTCTTAGGAGTAGGGAAGAATGGAGGAGTAATCGCTGTTGCAGGTGATGACCCTTCTTGCAAATCTTCAACTCTTCCATCTCAATCTGAACCAGCGCTTTTTGATGCAATGATGCCAATTTTTTATCCTGGTAATGTTCAAGAGATTCTTGATTTAGGTAGATATGCTTACGAGATGTCTCGCTATTCAGGTCTATGGTCAGGTTTTAAAATTGTTACGGACATAGCAGATGCTTTTGGCAGTGCGATAGTTCACCCTGAAAGAATCAATATTACAATTCCAGATTTCACATACAACAATATGCCATGGAAACACACGCAAAACGCTAAGTTGGTTGGACATCACAGCTTACCTACTGAAAAAGAAATTCATCTAGGTCGTATTAAGGCTGCTAAAAAATTCCTAGAAGTCAATCCAATTAATAAAATCACTATGGATAGCGAAAATGCGAAAATAGGAATAATCTCTGCTGGAAAAACTTATTATGATATTATTGAAGCGCTTGATACACTGGGTTGGGATGAGGCATTTTTGAAGGAAAAAGGAATTCGAATTCTTAAACTTGGTGTCACCTTTCCTTTAGATTCTAAGCTTATAGAAAGATTTTCTGCTGGTTTAGATGAAATTTTTGTTATTGAAGAGAAGAGATCTTTTATTGAGATGTTGCTAAAAGAAGAAATTTATAATTATCAATCCAAGCCTTTGATTGTTGGAAAAACTGATGAAAATAATCGCGATTTAGTCCCTGGATATGGTGAATTAACCGCTGATGACGTTGCTAAAATTCTGTTTAATCGATATCATTCCAGGCTGGGTTTAGAGTCATCAAATGAAAAAATTAGAATACTAAATGAAATTGATCATAGAGAAGCTGTTGAATCGTTAACTGCAAGATCTATGTATTATTGTTCTGGGTGTCCTCACAATACTTCCACAGTTAAATTACCAGAAGGAGACTCCGCATTTGGTGGTATCGGCTGTCACTTGATGGCAATGTTTGTTGACGATGGAAAAGCTTTTGGAACTACACACATGGGTGGAGAAGGAGCTCAGTGGGCTGGTATGGAACCCTTTGTCAATAAAGAGCATATGTTTCAAAATATTGGCGATGGAACGTTTTTTCACTCAGGATCCTTAGCATTAAGACAGGCTATTGCAGCGAAGTCTCATATTACTTATAAAATCCTATATAATAGAGCCGTGGCAATGACAGGAGCTCAAGACCCTGATGGTGGCTTGGATTTACCCGAGCTTACAAAATATCTAAAGTCTCAAGGAGTGTTAAAAACCATCATAACCTCTGATGATCCTGATACTTATAAAGATATTCCAAAATCACGTTGGGATAAAGACATCGAAATTATGCATCGTGAAGATATTGTCGAAGCTCAGAAAAAGCTAAAAGCTATTAAAGGTGTTACAGTTTTAATTCATGATCAAACATGTGCGGCGAATTTAAGACGCCTAAGAAAACGTGGACTAGTGCATGAACCTAAAAAGAGAATTTTTATCAATGAAGCCGTTTGTGAAGGATGCGGAGACTGCGGGGTTAAGTCAAACTGTCTCAGTGTTCAGCCCATAAAAACTGAATATGGAAGAAAAACTCAAATTGATCAACCTTCTTGTAATAAAGATTATTCATGTGTTGATGGAAATTGTCCATCATTTATTTCAGTTATTCCTTCCGAAAAAGATGATAAAAGAAACTTACCTGACCTAGATTTTGATTATAATTCTTTACCCACTCCTAAAAAAAATGAGAAAGAAATTTCTAATATCTTTATGTTAGGAATTGGAGGAACTGGAGTTGTTACCGTTAACCAAATTATTTCTACTGCTGCTTTCTTGGAGAATAAAAAAGTTATTTCTTTAGATCAGACAGGACTTAGTCAAAAGGGAGGATCTGTAGTTTCTCATTTAAAAATTCTCAAAAACAGCCAAAAAGATTTATCCAGTAGAGTAGGTGATGGGGAAGCTGATGCTTATTTAGTTTTTGACTTATTGACAGGATTTAATCCAAAAAATCTTTCAAAATTAAATGCGGAAAGATCAATTGCAGTCATTTCTGCATCAGAAATTCCTACAGGAGACATGATTCGCAATACTACATCTGAGTATCCAGATTCACAACAGATGATTTCTACAATTTCTAACTATTCAAAATCAAAAACTTTGTTGAATGCTACTGAACTTTCAGAGCATTTTTTTGGAAGTAATATGCAGGCTAATTTTATTGTAATCGGTGCTGCATTCCAATCTGGCTGCATTCCATTAGATGCCTCTTCAATCGAAGAAGCGATTGAATTAAATGGTGTTGCAGTAAAAGCAAATAAAAAAGCTTTTATGATTGGTCGTAAGGTTGCTGCAGATCCAATTTGGATAGAAACTCTTAAATTATACCGATCAGGAGATCTTAGTTCTACACCTATTATATCTGAAGAAGCTAAAGCTTTAATTGAATCATTGAACCCTGACAAAGATTTAAAAAGAATTTTAAATCATAGAGTACCAGAACTTGTAGCATATCAAAATCTTTCTTATGCCAAAGAATATGTAGATTTTATTGCAAAAGTACATAATGAAGAAAAACAAAGCCAAAACTCTTCCCTATTAACTCAAAACGTCGCTAAGTATCTATTTAAATTAATGGCGGTTAAGGATGAGTATGAGGTGGCAAGGTTATCTTTAAAACCAGAGCTTGAAGCTGCAATACAGTCCGAATTTGGTTCATCAGCTAAAGTTAACTTTATGTTGCATCCTCCAATTATGAAAAAATTAGAAAATATCCCCTTATTGAATAAACTACCTGGCGTTAAATCTAAATTGTCTCTTGGAAAATGGTTTAAAGTATTTTTTGTATTATTAAAGAATCTCAAATTTTTAAGAGGAACTAAACTTGATTTTATGGCTTGGTTCAGTGCTGATGTGAGAAAAGCCGATACTGAAGTTTTGGCACATTATAAAACCGTAATAACTGAAAATTTACCTTCAATTAAAAATGGAGGTTATGATAAAATGATCAAATTCTCTGCTTTACCAGATGTAATTAGAGGATATGAAGAAGTAAGGCTTGAAACCCTTAATACATATTATAATAATTCAAAACAAATACTAGGATAGGTTTATGAGAAAATTATTAGCAATTATCTTCTGTTTCTTTTCGTTAACTATAGCGCAACAACATGTCCATTCTTCAGTAGAAGATTACGTTCGCTGCATGAGTGATGAATTGGAGAGAGAGTTACAGGAAAATAATCCAGAATTTATTGAAGAAAGAGATGCTTTGATAGCTCAAAGCAAATCTTTGATTGAAAACAATCCTCAGTGGAGAACTGTTCGTTCAACTATTTATATTCCTGTCATATTCCATGTTTTATATTTTGATGAAACTGATAATCTTGCAAAAGATAAAATTGCAGCGAATTTTGATCAAATCAACTTAGATTTCCAAAATTTAAACCCAGATGGAGATGAGATTCCTTCTGATCCTAATCCATCCAATGCTCCGTATGATCCAGGAATAGACTATGCATTTAATGATGTTCGTGGGTCAATGCAAGTGAAGTTTGTTGGAGCTCAAGGTGAAAGATCAGGGGATGAATTAATTGAGGGAGTCTCAATTCGTAGATATAATATTTCATCACCATCTGTTTCTGGGGTTGCTCAGGCAAGTAGTCTCGCTAATGCTACCTCTACAGATAGTGGAGCTCCAGGTGGTTATCAAAATGGTTATTTAAACATCTACATTGCTCCTCTTGCAGGAAATTTATTAGGTCAAGCATACTTAGGTTTTCCTGAGTCAGTTGTGATCACTGAATCAGTCGGTTCTCTTGAAAATCCTGGTACCATTTCAGGTTATAATCGAGGAAGAACATTGACTCATGAATTGGGGCATAATTTTACTTTTCCACATCCATTCTCTGCTGCTAATTGCGGTACTCCGATTTGGAATGATATTCCTGCTCAAATTGAAAATAATCGAAATGCTAATATTTATCAATGGCCTGCTGGTAGTGGTGATTTTTATGGAAGAAGTGCTGTAAATAGCTGTATTAATGTGACTGGTAAAGGTGACCAGTTTATGAATTATATGGATTATTCCTATGATGATCAAATGAGAATGTTCTCAGATGAACAAGCTTTAGAAGGCTATGCTTGGGCGGCAGCTAGAAATTGGGAAGAAGTAGTTGAAGGAGTCAATGTGACGCTTTCATCAAGTGTTTCTTATGCAACTAGTGCAGACGGATTTTCAATTAATGTAAATTTTGCAGAGAGTGTCACAGGATTTACTCAAGATGATATCAGTGTTTCTAATGGTACAATTGTCAGTTTTAATAGCTCAGATGGAAGAAGTTACAGTTTTGATATTGAAGCAATCGCTGATGGTGAAGTGGAAGTATATATTCCAGAAAATTCAGTCACTGGAGACTCTTCCGGTTTTAATAATTTTGAGTCAAACAGAATCTCTATTTTAGTTGATAGAGAAAGTCCAATTGCTGGTACGTTTTCAATAGATAATCTTGAAGATTCACAATACATAGTCAAGAATGGAAATGTTAAACTCACTCTTTCTAATTTCGATGATTCCACCACTGGAATTGCAAATTACTATGTATCTATAGGTTTGTCGCCATCAACCAAAGAAATCATTGCTGATCAGCCTTTTTCGACAACAAATATTCAGTTGAATGATTTATTACTATCTGATTATCAGCAATATTATATTAATATTTATGCTACTGACCAAGTTGGTCTTTCTTCCGATGTAGTATCCAAATCTTTTTATTTCTTTGGTACGTTGTTGGGGGATAGTAATGGAGATTGGGTAATTGACTTTGAAGACTACAAGGCGTTTATAGCGGGATATCCAGGAGTAGATATAGCTCCAGTAACTGGAAGTATGCCATATCTCTTCCCGAATTTTGATGGTATTTCAGATGAAAAAGACGTAAATCAATTTAAAGCATTATGGTTATGGTCTCTTGACGAAAATGGATTATCTACTCCAAATTATACTGTCCAGGGATCAAATCCATTTCTACGCATCTTAAATGATCAGTTAATTTTACGTTTCCCTGATGAATCTGAATCTATTCAGGTCTATTTTGAGTATAATCCAGATAGATACTCAATTAATTTCCAACCATCAAATATTTTAAATGAAATGGTTTTGAGTGCCAGCAGTTCCGAAACAGGTATTGCTCATGTTGAAATTGGAAATTTAAATCCAACTTCTGACAACAAAAGAAATGAAGTGAACTTTAATTTTGAAAACCTCTCAGATACCTATGAATTTATCAAAGTAAGCTATGCGGCATACGATAACAACAATTCTCTTTTATCGGAAGGCTATAATTTGATTCAAACTGCACCTTCAACGTATCGTTTAGGTCAAAGCTATCCAAATCCTTTCAGAGAAAGTGGAACAACGATTGAATTTGATTTAACCACTACGCAAAAAATCACCATGGTTATTATTGATATTCGAGGTAGAATAGTTAGAACTCTAATTGATAATGAAGAGAAATTTGGTTATCAATCAGTTCTATGGGATGCTAAAAATGATAATGGAGATACAGTTAGCAGCGGAGTTTATTTTTATCAGATACAATCTGATGCATTTAATTCTGTAGGTAAACTTCTGTTTGTTAAATAATGTTAGACCATAGACCTAATCTAAATGATATCTTAGATGCTAAAGAACGCATCAGCTCTATTGCAAAGGTTACTCCCGTCTTAACCTCTGATTTTTTCAACGATATGCTCGGAATGGATTTGTATTTTAAATGTGAAAATTTTCAGACCACAGGTTCATTCAAAATTAGAGGAGCTTCTAATGCTATTTTTGGTTTAAATGAAGAGGAAAAATCACGTGGAGTAGCTTGTCAGTCTTCTGGAAATCATGGAGGCGCTATAGCTTGTGCAGCTAATTCTAAAAATATTCATGCAGATATTGTAATGATCAGAAGTGTATCCAAAGCTAAAATTGAAAATGTTAAACGATACAATGGAAATATGGTGTTTTGTGATAAAATGTCCGAAAGAGATGCATTGTATGCAAAAACAATTGAAGATAATAATCGCGTTGCAATTCATCCTTACGATAATTACGATGTCATTGCAGGGCAGGGTACCATCGGATTGGAGATTCTTGAACAAGTTTCAGATTTTGATGGAGTATTAGTTCCCATTGGAGGGGGCGGCCTAATTAGTGGAATTTCCATTGCCTTGAAAGGAAAAAACTCTCATGCAAAAATTATTGGCTGTGAACCCTTGAATGTTGATGATACTTACCAAATGTATAATGCACAAAAAAGAATTCCTATGGAGCATCGTCCTTCAATTGCCGATGGACTAATGGCTATTGTTGGTGAGCTTACCTTACCGATTATTCAAGAAAATGTTGACGATATTATTTTAGCTACAGAAGAGGAAATTATTAAAACCACTAAATTAATGTGGGAGCAAATGAAAATTGTTATTGAGCCTTCCTGTGCTTTAACCCTAGCTGCTTTAATTGCTAATAAAGAGAAATTTCAAGGACAGAAACTTGTATTGATCATTACTGGTGGGAATGTTGATTTAACCAACCTTCCTTGGTAAAAAAATATATATTTTTGTATAATAAAAAAGCCCTCAATATGAGGGCTTTTTTATTTCTTACAATTTCTTGTTTATTAGAAATCGTATCCTACTGAAATAGTAGAGAATCTACCCATTTCAGGTCCTAGGAAAGTCTCTCTGTGAACAATATCAGTTAAGTTATCGATTGAAACTCCAACTGACATTCCTTCAAACATATCTACATCCCATTTAGCATTTAAACTTAGAGTGTAAAAGCTTTCGATTCTCCCAGCATTACCTGAGAAACCATCAGAGTAGTATGAATCTTGGTATCTTAAAGATAGACCATAAGATTCACCATCACCGATGTATTGCATTCCAGCACCTAATTTAAATTTAGGAGTATTCATGTTGACAGTATTAGTCACACCTTCAAAATCTACATCAATTCTGTTTTTATCTAACAATGAAACATTTCCGTAGAAATTCCAACTATTGTTAGGGAAGTAGTTTAAAGTTGCTTCTAAACCGTTTAAGTGAAGGTCATTTGTTAATTGTTTATATCCATAAACTAAATTACCACCATAGAGTGATTGAGCAGGAGCAATCGCACCAATCGGTACTCTTGCAACTCCACCAATGATAGCAGCAGCAAGATCATCAAGACCGGTACCGTTACCATTACCTCCAGCTAAAGGAGAATCAAATGCACCAACCATGTTAGCGAGATTTTCATTTCCTTGAGTTGCTAGATAAGTAGCTAGTGAAGCGACATAACTTCCACCATCACCTACAACGTTAGTTAAACCACTAATGTTTTGTAGAGCAGTAACATAGTTGGAAACTTTTAAGTTATAAACATCAACAGTTAATGACATATTATCGCCAACTAGACCTTTGTAACCAAATTCAGTCTGCGCCCATGTTGTCTCTTTAATTTGAGGATAATCAGGGAAAGCAGTATTTGGATTCAAGATATTTCCATCAAGATCTATTGTGATATTACCAAAGGCGCTAGGAGCAGTTGCACCTAACATAGTGATAAGATCTCCTGCACCTGTAGCAGCAGCGTTAGCACCATATTCAGCACCAAAGGCAGCAGCAGCAGCAAGATATGTTGGATCTTCCGCAGCAGCAGCAGCAGCAGCTTGAGCAGCAGCAGCAGCAGTTGCAGCATCAGCGCCAGCATCAATATATCCTTGGTAAGTTTGTGTATAAACAGTTGTTACCACTTGTTCCATATATCCTGCACCAGCAGCTTGACCTACAGCACTACCATAGGCTGTTAAGAAGGCAGCACCATCAGCTGATTGGAGGAATCCTCCACCAATGATTGGCGCCCAAACACCCCATGCAGCAGCATTAATCGTGTTGTTGTTCATTGAATAATAAGTATTGGTATCTAAACCGAGAGCTGTTGACCAATTAGAACGGAACATGGTATTACCATTTGCGTCTTTTTGATAAGTCCAACCAGTGGTTGTAGATCCCATCGCTTTTACTGAAAAATCTGGTTGGAAACCAAGTAAAGGAGCAAAATTAATTCCTAAACCAGCATAAACCACATTAGAAGCAGCAGCGATATCTAAGTTCTTAGTAAAATTACCTGGAAGATCAATATTTTCACCATAGGTTAAACGGAAGTTTCCTCTAACATCAGGATTGCTCCATACTAAACCAATTTTAGGAGCAAAGACATAATCTGTACCAATTGCTCTTAAATAGTTATTATTATCGATTCTACCAGAGTTGACAAACTTAAATCTGTCTGAGAATTTCTTTTCATATGAATAATAGATACCAACATTGTTGAAGTTATCATTATCTTCATTCTTACCATTGATAGTTGCTTTGGTTTCAGGAGTTCTATCAAGATAGTCTAATCCCCAAACTAAACTTTGACCGTTTCTTAAATCTAAACTGTGCTGTAACTGAAGAGCACGATTAGAAGATTCATCATAAATAATGTTTCCAGTATTTAAAAGGTAAGTTGTTTTTTGTTCATTAATATTTGTAAAGAAATTAATAAACAAATTACCACCTAAGAAATCTTGACGATTATAAGCAATTTGAGCTTGACTTAATGTAGTATCATCGGATAAAGCACGACCTACACCTGTCATTTCAATTGCTGACAATTGAGCTTGTCTTAAGTTCACAGTTAAAGTTGATTTTAAATCAGGACGTATTTCAGTCTTCATATCAATACTGGTAACAGAAGGTTTGAAAGGCTCGCTATGAGCGGCACTATTTAATACTCCTCCTTCAGGATCACCAAATTCTGAAGATGCATAATCTACATACGGATAAGTTGGTATTGGCATTCCACGTCTAATGTATTCAGGCTCATAGTAAAGGTGACCCTCTGCTTGAGCTTCTTGAATAGTTTTCGGCATGTTTGAAGACCAATCTTCAAAAGTTCTGTGTAACAAAGTTACACGAGTAGCTGCACGACCACCCATCCATTGTTGAGTAATACGACCATAAAGTTTTTGATAATTTCTTTCTCCAAGAGTCAAAGACATTCTATTGCCTTGATCAAAAGGAGATTTAGTAAATATGCTTAGAACACCTTGTTGAGTGTCTGGACCATACATAGGAGCAGCAGGACCACGAACAAGCTCGACTCTAGCAACATCTGAATCATCAGCATTCATGAATTGTAAGAGTTGAGCATTGACAACGGGAGCACGAACCCATCTATTATCAAGAACAGCGTGAATCGCACCGGAGAACACTCCGTTAAAACCACGCACAGTCATGTTAGATGACTCGATACCAGTTTTCATTGTCTCAACACCAGCTCTATTAGCAAAAGCATCCACAATGGTAGCACCTTGGCGAGCTTCTAATTCTTCACCACTGAATACTTCCACACTAGCAGGAGCTTCTGTAACTAATTCTTTCTTTAAAGATGCAGAAACAACAACTTGATTTAGGCGAAGATTGCCTTTATCAAGCATAAAGTCTGCACTGGCTGTTTGTCCACCGCTGATAGTAACAGTAACACTTTCACTTTCATATCCAATGTATGAAGCTGTAATAGTATAACTACCATCACTAAGACCAGAAATAGAATAAGATCCATCAGTATTTGATGAACTACCCATATCAGTTCCTTCAACCATTATATTTGCACCAGCTAATGTTTCACCATCTACACCTGAGACAGTACCACTAACAGTTTGTGCAAACAATAATGATATAGCAGTAAGAAAGACAAACAAAAATTGAAAACTTGATTTAATCAGTTTCATTATTTATACCTCTCTATATTGTTTATACACAAGGGGATTGCTTAGACGCAAAATCCCCATTTTTCGTAAAGTATCACCTTATCAAAAAAAAACCAAATAAAAAATACTTTACTATATTTAACTTTGTGAATGACTTTTAGTAAAGAATTAATAGGAATTGTACTTTTTTTAAGCATAAGTTTTTCACAAGAATTAGAATTGGACATGTCTAAGCAAAAAGAAAATCTTACAGAAATGCAATATTATGTGACTCAGCTCTGTGGAACTGAGCCAGCATTTGACAATGAGTTTTGGAATCACAAAGAAAAGGGTATCTATGTAGATATTGTTTCAGGGGAGGCATTATTTGCATCCGTACATAAATATGATTCTGGTTCTGGTTGGCCATCCTTTTATGAAACGATCGATAAAAAAAGTTTAACTTTTGAAAATGATTATACATTAATTATGCCTAGAAAAGAAGTTAAAGGCAAGACTAGCGACTCACATCTTGGACACGTTTTTAATGATGGTCCGAATCCAACGGGGTTACGCTATTGTATTAACTCTGCTGCTTTAAAATTTATTCCCCTGGATGAAATGAAAAAAAGAGGGTATGGGGAATTCCTATATTTATTTGATTAAAGATGGAAAATAAATCTTCTCGCTTAGAATCCTTTCTTCAAAATCCCTCAAAAGCATTATG
>Ga0129342_1000988_pt1 | contig 12562 bp, 14 predicted proteins | sample CPBDNA_5_FD_94426 | JGI IMG/M metagenome (GOLD analysis project Ga0129342, IMG submission 94426) | Freshwater to marine salinity gradient microbial communities from Chesapeake Bay, USA - CPBay_Sum_15_0.2_DNA | ecosystem: Environmental > Aquatic > Marine > Coastal | place: USA: Chesapeake Bay...
CGAACTGAATTTACCTGGCGACGAGATTGCAAAATTGACCGTAGGTTCGCCTTTTAAAGCACCACCTTCTAACGGCGCCGACTAAGACTGCAGCGTTTATTTCTTATGCCAGCAATCGCCAAAACACGCATCGCAGAAATCACAAAAAAGTAGCGAGCCCACACAGTGTTTAAAGTTGTCGACAACTTACGTTCGATCGAATTTGGCACCCCAGGTGAAAGTCGAGCACGACTTATTGACTTCATAGTCAACGGAAACAAACGCGCAACTGCCGGACTACTAGATGACTATGCAAAAGAATCAGAGCCAGTCGAAAGCGTTGGCGAGTGTTTAGCAATGCTCGACAACGACAACCAGCACGTTGCAACTTTGCGCGTAACTCGTGTCGAAGTTTCTAGGTTCATCGATGTGCCCGACGAGTTTGCATTGGCTGAAGCCGAAGGCGACCTCAACGCGGCCGACTTTCGCGCAAGTCACAACGACTATTGGTCGCGAATCGGCGAAACAATCACCGACGAAACTCAAATTGTGCAGGTTTACTTCGAACTACTCACCCACCGACTGCGACCTTTGCAGTCAAGCGACGCCGAATGGATTTACCAAGCGTGCCAAGACACCGAAGTGCAACGATGGACACAGATTCCGCGACCATACACCCGCGAACATGCGAAGTCATTTGTAATTGATCAAAACGGAGAACTATTAGCAAACGCAATTATCGACTCGCGCACGGGCGAACCTGCAGGTGTCGCCGGCATTCACCACATCAAAGATGGCGTTGCGACAGTCGGCTATTGGATAGCGCCGCAAGCACGACGCGCCGGTGCAGCATCAACAGCATTGAAAATTTTGCCGACAATTGCCAGGCGACTCGGTGACGCGCAAACAGTGCGCGCAATAATCGCCGAAACTAACGTCGCTTCACGCGCCACCGCCGAGCGCGCAGGCTTCAAGATCGCACGCAAATCAGCCGAGCAATGCCCCGACGGCGCCAATCAAACCACCGCCCTCGACTACGAACTCACATTTGAAATGTTTAACTAATGCGTTATCTATTTTCCGTAATTGACACCCAGACAAATTCAGGCACCCACGAAGAGACAGTCGCGATCGATGCATTCAACGACGCCGTCGCGCACGAACTCGCCGCCGAAGCCTCAAAGGCGTGCAACCGCCGCATCGAAGTTCGCCGTTTTCTCTAAATCGACGAGCCCCGACAACTGAGCAAAATTTTTATGCGCGCCGAAGACCTTCGGCTGCACGCTGCGCGACACTGCGCACCAATGCGCGGCGATCACTAACTTTTCCAATTTTATTTTCAAGCGGGCCGTCGATAATTAAAGTTGCCAAACCGTGCGCCAATGACCACATCGCCGTGGCCTGAACACGAATCTCATCGATCGACGCAGAATCTCCAACCATTTCGCTGACCGCTTCAAGCAACGTCGCAAATGCATCGTCGGCTGCCTTCTGCGTTTCTGGTGACTCATGCATTTGACACAAGTCGGCGCGAAACATAACTCGAAAGTGGCCTTTGTTGGCGATTGCAAAGTCAACATATCGCTCGCACAGTCGCACACAATTCTCGCTATCTTCATCGGCTCGTGCCGGCGCACCCATTACGGCGGCGAACTTTCTAAAACCCTCTAACGCAATCTCTCCAAAGATCGCACTTCGATCGCCAAAATGGTGATACGGCGCTTGATGACTAACACCAGCGTCTGCGGCAATCTGCCGAAACGACAAACCATCAGGCCCGTTATCAGCCACGTATTTCACGGCAGCCTTGATCACCTTTTCGCGAAGTGTTTGCGCCATTGCTTTTGATGCCACGACTTGACACTATCAAGTTTTACGACTAGACAGTGTCTATGTCAATCAACAATCCAACCAACGCTGAACTCACCCACCCCGACAGCAAAGTGCACGCACGGCGCTGGTGGATTTTGACGATCCTTTGCCTCTCGGTCTTCTTGGTTGTTGTCGACAACCTGATCATCAACGTGGCGATACCGACATTGGCTCGCGAACTCGGCGCCACGACAAGCGGCCTGCAATGGATCGTCGATTCATACGCATTAGTTTTTGCGGGCTTACTACTTGCATGCGGCGGCCTCGCCGACAGATTCGGTCGCAAACTAATGATGCAGATCGGCATGGTGCTTTTTGGTTTGTTCTCCGCGTGGGCAGCCTTTACCGACACAACTGGCGCACTCATCACCGCCCGCGGTCTAATGGGCATCGGCGCCGCGCTCGTGTTTCCCGGCACGTTGGCAATTCTTATCGACGTATTTCGCAACCCAGTTGAACGCGCAAAAGCAATCGGCGTGTGGTCTGCAGTTTCAGGTGCCGCAGTTGCATTCGGTCCCGTCACGGGCGGTCTATTGCTCGAATATTTTTGGTGGGGATCAGTCTTCCTCATCAATATTCCAATTGTCATTATCGCTTTAGTTCTTCAATGGCGCTTTGTTCCAGAATCAAAAGACCCAAGTGCACAGCGAATTGACTTCGCAGGCTTCTTGCTATCAATCGCATTTGTCTCATTGCTCGTCTACACAGTTATCGAAGGCCCACACCGCGGTTGGTCAAGCACCGCGACAATCGCCGGTTTCATCGGCACTGTTATTTTGCTCGCTGCATTTGTTTGGCGTGAACTCAACACCGAGCACCCCCTGCTCGATGTTCGAGTTTTTCGCGACATGCGAGTGACAGCGGCAACGTCTTCAATTGCGATCGCATTCTTTTCGCTGTTTGGCTTCACGTTTTTGGTCACGCAATATTTTCAATTCGTGCGCGGCTACCCGCCACTCGAATCTGGTCTACGCACACTTCCATTCGCAGTTGGTGCGGGCGTCACTTCGCCGCTCGCTGCACGACTTGCGCTTCGCTTCGGCCCAAAACGCATCGTGCCGATTGGTCTTCTATTGATGGGTGTTGCAATCATTTGGGTCGGCACGCAAGACGCCGACTCTGCATACTTTGGTCCGATCATCAGCAGCATGGTTTTAATGGCATGCGGTCTCGCACTCGTCACCAGCCCATCATCTGAGTCGGTAATGGGTTCGTTGCCGCGCGAAATGGCCGGTGTCGGCTCGGCAATTAACGACACGAGTCGCGAAGTTGGCGGCACCCTTGGCGTTGCAATTATCGGCAGCGTTTTTGCAACAACATACGGGCCGAAAATCGTCGAGTTACTCACGCCATTCAACTTGCCCGAAACGGCGCTATCAGCAGCCGAAGAATCAGTTGGTGCTGCGTTTGCAGTTTCCGAACAAATCGGTGATGCAACACTCACAGATGCGATTCGCGAAATCGCCAGTTCTGCATTTCTTGATGGATTTCAAGCCGCGTGCACAACAGTCGGCGTCATCGCTATTCTCGGGTCTCTACTCGCCTACCGCTTCTTGCCAATCAAGACTTCAGCCGCTGTTGCAGCTAAGTGCGCTTCAGATCGGTGACTACTCCACTAGCGACTCGCACGATGTCAGCAGGTGCCGCACCGAAGTTGTCATTCCACGTTCCTGCTGCAGCCCACACCTCGTCGTACTGCAACAAGTCCGGATCCACAAACACACGCAGTTGGGTTGCATGACCAAAGGGAGGCACGCCCCCATTGGTTTAGGCAACCTGTGGTGATGAAGTTAGATGGCAACGCGACGCGGACGTTTGACAAGTTCACCGCCACAGTTCGGACATACGCAATCCATTGACTCTCCGCAGGCAACACAGAAAGTGCACTCAAAACTGCAGATGAACGCATCTCCAGCATCAGTCAAGGAAGCTGAGCACTTCTCACACACAACTCGCATTTCTAACATTTGTTCATCCTTCCTTAGACCACATTTGGTCAATAAAGCGCTGGTCCTCGTCGAAGAGCCAGCATTCGCGCAACTTCTCATCTTGCACTCTGTACAACAAAACACGACGCACTCGTTTGGCAGGATCACCGAGGTCTTCAACAGCAATCAAAGCACCAAGGGATTCACCAACGAGAACATCTTCAACATCGATCAACTTGCGAGCAGTGCTCGTTGAAGCCTGAGCAAGAACGACGAAAGCGGCGTCGCGGCCGCGATGAGTTCCAGCGAGCGGACTCTCCCCCATGTAATGCAGCTCGATGTCCTCGTGGTACGAGGCCAACACTTTTTCAAGGTCTGATGCAAGCCATGCCTTTGCATAGGCACGAAGCACTCTGCCTGTTTCATCGCTATTTGCCATGTGACTACTTTATTTCACAGCTCACGAGATTTACTAGGCGCGCTTGAAGTCGGTGACGACGCCACCAGCGACTCGCACGATGTCATTCGGGTTTGCACCGAAGTTGTCGTTCCATGTTCCCACCACCTCTAGGTTTGTAACCATGAACAGATCGATTCGCAACCAACTGCCATACTGATCGTCATGCAATCGAAGTTCATTCCAGTGCAGTTTCCCGAGGATCACGAAGCGGTAATTGACTTCCTCACCAGCAATGAGTGGCCCTTCCACGGGACCTCTCGACTTGATCGCATCCAGGCCACAAATATCCAGATTGCCGGACCGGATACTGCATCTTTTTGGGTCGAGGCAGATGGGGATCGTGTCGGACTAGTGCGTGCATTTGATCTCGACGACCTCTTGGATGGCAGCCCACTGATTGATGTTCGAATCGCGACCGAACATCGCAACCGCGGAATGGGTCGCATCGCGGTTGATTCACTTACCGACCACCTATTCGAATCCCAGCCGGTACTTCACCGAATCGAAGCGACAACAAGGCACGACAATCAACCGATGAAGGCAGTTCTTCATAAATGTGGCTACCGCCAGGAGGGTCGATTGGTGCAAGCGTGGAGAAGTTCGAACGGAGAACGCTTCGACACTCTGGTGTTTGCCATTCTTCGGAGCGAATGGACGCAAGTCAGAGGTCGATAAGTACTAGAGGCGTTTTAGGTCGGTGACTACGCCGCCAGCGACACGCACGATGTCATTCGGTGCCGCACCGAAGTTGTCGTTCCACGTTCCTGCAGCCGCCCACACTTCGTCGTACTGCAACAAGTCCGGATCAACGAACACACGCAACTGTGTGCTGTGACCAAACGGAGGCACGCCGGTGTTGGTTTAAGCAACCCTTTGACGAACAGCTAGATCAGTCGATTCGCTGACCAGATCGCTCAAGTATCTCTACAAGATCTGAACGTATCGGCATTGGCTGAGTGGCTGGAACCCGTGCACGACCCGTGTTCCCTGTCGGATATCGACCCGACAACGAAACAGGTCCCGCTACCGCAATCCTTGATAACTGACCTCGAACTTCACGCACATCTCGTTGCACTATTGCAGCGACAAACATTGATCCGTGGACTCTCACATGCATCAAAGCCCATGGCTGACTCAGAACATGTGCGTCTTCCAACAAGGACCAACAACGGTCGAAGTCCTTAAACATCCAAGCCTCCCGTGCTTCGGTCAGATTTAAACGGAGCCGCTTGCGAATCTCTTTAGTCGGACGAACCATGTATTGAAATTTACTGGAGGAACAACATGAACATATTGCACCGGCAATCAGAGACTGAACAATCAGGAATCCGGATGCAATAATTACCAGATGAACGCAATGGGTTACATCGGTGCCATCATCTCAATCATCGCTGGATGTCTCGGGCTGATCTGGCCGAAGCAGGTCAGTCAAACAATCGGACTTCAAATTCCAGGTCGACTTGGAACTTCAGAGGTACGCGCCACTTACGGCGGCCTCTTCATCGGCGCAGGTCTTGCCGTCACACTTATCGCCAGCAGCGATGCTGCGCTCGTACTCGGAGCGGCATGGGCTGGGGCATTCATTGCACGAGCAATCTCGTTCGTCATCGATAAGTCGCGCACGAAAGAGAATGTCGCCGGGCTAGTTATCGAAGGCGTAATGGCAGCGTTGTTGATCCTCGCCTGAGGAATCAGTCGCGTTTCAGGTCGGTGACCACGCCGCCAGCGACACGCACGATGTCATTCGGGTTCGCACCGAAGTTGTCGTTCCAGGTGCCCGCTGCGGCCCACACTTCGTCATACTGCAACAAGTCCGGGTCCACGAACACACGCAGTTGAGTGCTGTGACCAAACGGAGGCACGCCACCAATCGGGTAACCCGTTGCAGCGCGCACAGCATCAGCATCAACACGTGAACATTTCGAGCCACCTGCGGCTGCGGCAAGTTTCTTTTCGTCTAATTGATTTGACCCGCTTACCAACGCCATCACGATTTCACCATCAACTGCGAACACGAGACTCTTGACAATCTGACCAACTACAACGCCGATTGCCGCAGCTGCATCGGCCGCAGTTTTGGTGCCTTCAGGAAACCTGCGAGTCGTAATCTCGAGACCCGACTCACGCGCAGCAGCAATAACCCGCAATGTATTTGGGTGCAAATCAGACATAACAGAAAATTCTAATCTTTGAATTGAATAATGATCGTTGCGCCACCTCCAGGGGTATCAGCAACTTCAACTTTTGCGTTGTGATCGTCAGCGAATTGCTTGACAATCGCTAATCCGAGACCAGAGCCTGGCAATGATCGCGTCGCAATTGCCCGAAAGAATCTGTCAAATATTTGCGACTTCTCTTCGTCTGCAACACCAAGCCCGTGGTCAACAACTTCGATTCGCTTTGCTCGCACCAGAACTTCAATTGATTTGTCACTCGGCGAAAATTTTGCCGCATTATCAATCAAATTCGACAAAGCTCGATCAAATTGTGACTGCCTCACTGAAACACTCGCTGAACTTTCAACGTTCAGTTTGATTTCTTGTGAATAGCGACGGCGGGCACGATCGACAATTTCTTCAATAACCGAGCCAAGATCAACAATCGTTGTTTCTTCAATTGTTTTTTGATCGGTTGCTAGAGCAGACAATTCAGATGTGAGAGAAGTTAGCTCATCAATCTCAATTCGTATATCACGCAAAACTTCGAACCGTGCATCTTGACCAAGATCAGACCGTTGTAGCAATTCAGAATTTGCCCGCAAACTTGTAAGAGGAGTCCTGAACTCATGGCTTGCATCTTGAACAAGTTGTTTTTGCTGATCACGACTCGACTGAAGAGCTCTCGTCATCGCATTAAAACTTGCAGTGAGTTGCCTAATCTCAGTATCGCCTCCGACATCGACCGCCACCTGTAAATTGCCAGTTCGCGCGATTTCTTCGGCAGCATCAGCAAGATCTTGAATTGGGCGAGAAACTCGTTGAGCTGAAAGCCAGGCAATTGCTACTGCGCCAAACATGCCAAAAATAGCTAGTAAGAAACCGCCACGTTGAATCGCAGATTTCGCTCGCTCAATATCATTAATACTTATTGCAATCTGCAATGCGCCACCGCCTCGAATCGGAACAGTGAGCATGCGGTATTTCTCGCCATTGACTTCAATTGACGCCCGATCTCGTTTGCTTCGATCGTTGTCTGCGATTCGAAGCGCATCTTGAGAAATTGGAAGATCAATTTCGCCAAAACCAATCAAGATATCTCCGTCCGCAGAGATGACCTGAGTGATTGCGTCAAATCGTGTTGGCAAAAGCGCATCAGTAATCGGATTCCGCATGCGACTTCCTCCGCGCAATCTTGGGCGCGACTGAAGAAGTTCAGAAACTATCTGCACACGATTGTCTAGGTTTTGATCAACTTCGCGCAACAAGAACCGAGACGTAAGCAGGTATCCACATATTAGAAGTGTGCCGATCGTTGCAAGCATGATCACAGAAATCACTGCCAAGAACCGAGTACGGATACTCATGATTTCTTCAAAACATATCCGACGCCACGAACAGTATGCAGAAGTTTCATTTCGTCGCCACTTTCAATTTTTCTTCGCAAGTAACCAATGTAAACATCTAGCGACTTCGAATTAGTTTCAAAATCAAAACCCCAAATGTGTTCGTAGAGATACTCTCGTGAGAGCACTACACCTGCCTGTTCAAGAAACAATTGCAAGAGATCAAATTCGGTTTTAGTAAGTTCAACTTGGCGATCACCTCGAGTCACTTCTCTCGAAATTGGATCGAGTGTTAAGTCTGCGAGAGCTAGCACCCCGAGTGATTCGGATGAAGAGTTTCGGCGAAGCAGTGCCCGCACCCGCGCCAACAATTCATCGACGCTAAATGGCTTGACCAAATAGTCGTCTGCACCAGCATCGAGACCGGCGACGCGATCACCGATCTCAGCGCGAGCTGTCAGCAGCAAGATCGGCGTACGGTTTTTTCGATGACGTAACTCCCGACAAACTGAAAGTCCGTCAGTGAACGGCATCATTACGTCGATGACTGCAGCACTTGGCTCAGACATTAAAATCGTCTCCAGCGCCGCCACGCCGTCTTTCACTGCAACAACTTTGAATCCCTCAAGCTCAAGAATTTTTTGAAGTGCATTTCTCACTGACTGGTCATCCTCGGCAACGACAATCGTGCGATTGTCATTGATCTGAGATTTCACAAACATAACGGTACACAGCCATAAGACCCCTGAAATACCAGTGTTTATAGCTCTTAATGATTTCTTAACTGACTATGTTCTAATTCTTATTAACAGATTTAAGAATGCATTCGAAGCCAGAATCCCCTGGCTCAAAAATGAAAGGTAAGACAATGAAAAAACGAATAATTGCCACGACAATCGGAGCGACGTTAGTTGGTCTCTTGATTGGTTCAACACTCGGTATTCCGGGTGGAGCAAGCGCTAAGTCTGAGTTGAAGTCAATTTCCAGTAACCGCATGTCGCACGACAGTGATGGAGTTCGCCCAGGCGCAAAAGCACCTCATGGTCGAGGCATTGGCAAAGACATCGAAGGTCTAGTGTCGGTTCTCAAGCTCACCGCTGAAGAGCTAAGAACTCAATTGAAGAGTGGGAAGACTTTGGCAGAAATCGCAACAGCTCAGAAAGTTGACGTTGCTGTTGTCGTCGACGCAATCGTTGCTCAAGTTAAAACTCATATCGCCGAAAAAGTTAGTGCTGGCGAGATTACACAGGCTCAAGCTGACGTAAAACTTGCCGAAGTAAAAACTAGGGTGACTGAAATGGTTAATAGCACGCGACCTGCGCACGGCCGAGGTGACCACCGCGGCAAAGGTTTTGATCGTACCCCTCACTCACATGAGGCAAAAACAGAATCCGAGTTAAAGACAGAAAATTAAGTCCGGTAGTTTCCCCTAACTAGTTTGCAGGTTCTGCTCCGATTGCCGTGGCAGAACCTGCAAATGAAAACAGAATTGCGCCGATAATCGAGCAGACTCCGGCAGCAAGATACGACGAGCGATAACCACCAGCGACGTCGTAGAGCCATCCCAATAAAAGCGGGCCAAGTGCAGTGCCCGAAAACGAAATCAAACCAGAGCGCGCCGCAATACGCGGATAGTCGCGAACCCCAAAACGCTCGGCCAGCAACAGCGATTGCATCATCACCATGTTGCCAATCGTGATGCCGAACAAACCGATCGCCAACAACAAGCCGATTCGATTGTTGATTAAGCCGAGACTTGCCAGCGAAACACCTTGCATCGCAGCAAGACCAACTGTAAATCGCGTCATGTTTAGCTTCGGAATGATGCGACCCGCCGCAAATCGCGAAACAATCGACATTGTCGAAAGAACGATCGTTGCCAGCGTCGCAGTCGAGCGGTCAGTGCGTTCTTCAACAAGTTTGACAAGTTGCAACGCACCACCAACTTGAGCACCGAGTGCAAAAATGTAACCGAAAGTTACTGCTTTGAAAAACTTGCTGCGCACTGCGTCAGCAAGTGGCGTGCCCGAGATATTTGCAATATCACCAGGCGCTGCTCGCGCGCCGTCGGGTAACCAACCATAAGGCTGCGGAAACGCACGCAACAAAAGCAACGTGATTGGCACGGTGCCGCAAAACCAAATCAACGCCAACCATGGCGAGCCATTGCGAATGCCTTGTGTGTCGAGAATCCACTTAATAAATGGTGTAACAACAATGCCGCCCATCGAAAGACCTGTCGATGCAACTGCCAGTGCACTCGCCCGTCGCACCTGAAACCATCGCGTCACTACTGTCGTGACTGGCCCCATGCCAGATGCCGACCAGCCGAGTGCGTAGAAACAATAAACAACAAAGAGTTGCCAACGTTGCTCGACGAAGCGCATCGAAAATAACGCGGCGGCGGCGACCGTCGCACCGCCGATGATCATGATTCGCACATCGTGTTTGGCGATGAACTTGGCGATCGGAATACCCGAAAGTCCGCCAACTAAGAAAAAGAAAGTTGTCGCCAACGAAATCGACGAAACTGACCAGCCGAGTTCGCGGCTGAATGCTTGTAAGTAAACAGCAAGGCCGTAGAAACCTAGACCAGACGAAAAAGTGAGAAGCGTGAAGCAGGCGCTGACGACCCACCATCCCGGAAACTTATCTGTTCGAGTAAAAACGCTCTTTGCCATTACGACTGCTGCAATTCGTCAATTGACGCAGCGAGTCGGTGGTCGCGCTCGGTAACTTTGCCGCCTTTGTCGTGCGAGCGCAGAGAGATTTCAACTACATTCCACGAGTTCGACCAATCGGGGTGATGATTTTGCGCTTCGGCGATCGCCGCCACCCGCGTCATAAAGCCAAACGCCTCGGCGAAATTGGCGAAGACAAATTTCTTGTACAGCGCACCATCAACTTCTTGCCACGCTTCTGTCACGCGACAACCTTACGTGGGTATCGCAAAAGACAACTAGTTGAGCGGGGCGTGGCAAGCGACGGCGCCGTGCTTGCTGACACTAAGCGATGGTCGCTCACTTGCACATCGTGCGGCAAGTTCAGGCGACAGAGTCGTACGAACGTGGCAACGGGTGTGAAAACGACAGCCTGAAGGTGGGTTGGCTGGGCTCGGCAACTCGCCTTGCAACAAAATTCGCTTGCGATTGCGTTCAACTTTCGGATCAGGAATCGGCACCGCCGAAAGCAATGCTTGCGTATATGGATGTTGCGGATTTGCGAAAACCTCGCGCACCGACCCCGACTCGACGATTGAACCGAGATACATCACGGCAATGTCGTCAGCCACATGTTGCACCACAGCCAAGTCGTGAGAGACAAACAGATAACTCAAGTTGAGTTTTTCTTGCAATTCGGCGAGCAAGTTGAGCACACCTGCGCGCACACTTACGTCGAGCGCCGAAACAGGCTCGTCAAGCGCAATAATTTTTGGGTTGAGTGCGAGTGCTCGCGCAATTGCGATGCGCTGACGTTGCCCACCCGAGAACTCATTCGGATATTTGCTGGCTTGTTCACGGTTAAGACCAACAAGTTCAAGCAACTCGACTATTCGCGTGTTTTGTTCTTGCTGCGACATGCCGAAGTTTTCAAGTGGTTCTGCAATTGCGTCACCGATTGGCAAGCGTGGGTCAAGTGATGCAAACGGATCTTGGAACACGATTTGCAAGTCTTTACGCATCTCGAGACGTTCTGATTTCGAAAGCTTCTCAACGTTACGACCGAGAACGGTGATCGTGCCGGCCTCAGGCGCGACCATGTTCAAAATCTCGAGCAACGTAGTTGTCTTGCCGCAACCTGACTCGCCAACCAGTGCGAGACTATGACCTTGACGCAAAACTAAATCGACACCGTCAACCGCATAAACCGAACCGACTCGGCGTCGCAACAACGAACCCTTCAACAACGGGAAAGTTTTCTGCAAGCCACGAACCTCAAGCGCGACGGCATCGCTCGTCGACGCGACACCGACATGTGCTGGGCCCTCTTGAAACAACTTTCCGGCATCTTGCAAGCCAAAAATTTCGCTCTGTCGCGTGCATGCAGTCATTCGCGTTGGCGAGAGCGCAACCAACTCTGGTGTCGCCGCTGCGCAAACATCGCTGGCCGCTGGGCAACGCGGAGCAAAAGCGCAACCAAGCGGCAGATTCACCGGCGATACTGGCGCGCCAGAAATTGATGCAAGCCGCGAGCCTGACGCAATGTCAAGTCGCGGAATCGATCGCAGCAAACCAATTGTGTACGGCATCGCAGGTTGCGCATACACCTCTTCAACTGGCCCGACTTCAACAACTTTGCCCGCATACATAATCGCCACGCGGTCAGCGATGCCCGCAACAACACCAAGGTCGTGCGTGACCAACACAATCGCTGCACCAGTCATGTCACGAGCAGTCTTAAGAACATCAAGAATCTGCGCTTGAACGGTGACGTCAAGTGCAGTCGTCGGTTCGTCGGCGAGCAAAACTTTTGGTTCGTTGGCGATTGCCAATGCGATCATCACACGCTGACGCATGCCACCAGAAAATTCGTGCGGGTACGACTGCGCGCGCTCGGCTGGTCGCGGAATGCCGACGATCTCGAGCAACTCGATAGCGCGTTTATGCGCGGCTTCAGTTGAAATTTCTTTGTGGATCAACAACGCCTCGGCAATTTGACGCCCGATCGTATGCACAGGGTTCAATGCCGAGAGCGGGTCTTGAAAAATCATCGCGATTTGATTGCCGCGATATTTCGACATTTGATCGTCGTTCAACTCGAGCAAATTCACGCCGTTGAACATGACAGAGCCAGAGACAGTTGCGCTCTCGGGCAACAAAC
>Ga0129342_1000989_pt1 | contig 12561 bp, 11 predicted proteins | sample CPBDNA_5_FD_94426 | JGI IMG/M metagenome (GOLD analysis project Ga0129342, IMG submission 94426) | Freshwater to marine salinity gradient microbial communities from Chesapeake Bay, USA - CPBay_Sum_15_0.2_DNA | ecosystem: Environmental > Aquatic > Marine > Coastal | place: USA: Chesapeake Bay...
CATCATGCCGCCCATGCCGCCCATGCCGCCCATGTCAGGCATTCCGCCACCGGCGCCTTCTTTGGCTGGCTTATCCGCGATCATCGCTTCGGTTGTGATCAAAAGACCTGCAACAGAGGCTGCATCTTCAAGCGCTGTACGCACCACTTTGGCTGGGTCAATCACACCAAATTTGAAGAGGTCACCATATTCTTCGGTTTGCGCGTTGAAACCAAAGGATTTGTCGTTGCTTTCACGCACTTTTCCAGCAACCACAGCACCATCTACGCCTGCGTTTTCAGCAATCTGACGAAGCGGAGCTTCGATTGCGCGGCGTATTATTTCAATACCAGCATCCTGATCAGAGTTTGCGCCTTTCATGTTGGCGAGTGCTTTACCCGCCTGAACAAGAGCAACACCACCGCCAACAACAACGCCTTCTTGAACTGCCGCACGTGTCGCGTTCAATGCATCATCAACGCGATCTTTGCGTTCTTTCACTTCAACCTCTGTCATGCCGCCAACGCGGATCACAGCAACACCACCAGCGAGTTTTGCAACACGCTCTTGCAGCTTTTCACGGTCGTAATCAGAAGATGTTTCTTCGATCTGGTTGCGGATCTGTGCAACACGCGCTTCGATTTCAGCTTTTTCACCCGCACCATCAACGATCGTTGTTTCGTCTTTGGTGATTTGGATTTTCTTGGCTGTTCCAAGCATGTCAACGGTGACGCTTTCAAGCTTCATACCGAGGTCTTCACTAATCACCTGACCACCTGTCAGAATAGCAATATCCTGAAGCATCGCCTTGCGACGATCCCCAAAACCGGGTGCTTTGACAGCCGCGATTTTCAGACCACCACGCAGTTTGTTGACAACCAAAGTTGCCAGCGCTTCGCCTTCGACATCTTCTGCGATGATAAGAAGGGGTTTCTGTGATTGAATAACTGCTTCAAGCAGTGGAACCATGGGCTGCAAAGAAGACAGTTTCTTTTCGTGAAGAAGGATAAAACAATCTTCGAGCTCTGCAGACATTTTGTCAGCATTGGTCACAAAGTAAGGTGACAGGTAACCACGGTCAAACTGCATGCCTTCAACAACAACAGTTTCTGTTTCCAGGCCTTTGTTTTCTTCGACGGTGATAACACCTTCGTTTCCGACTTTTTGCATAGCGTCAGCGATTTGGCGACCGATTTCAGCTTCGCCATTGGCAGAGATGGTCCCAACTTGAGCCACTTCGTCGCTGTCCGTTACTTCGCGGGACGCTGCTTTGATTTCTTCCACCAACTTTGCTGTCGCTTGGTCGATGCCGCGCTTCAGATCCATTGGGTTCATGCCAGCGGCCACAGATTTCATGCCTTCGCGAACAATCGCTTGTGCCAGAACAGTGGCTGTGGTTGTGCCGTCACCGGCTTCGTCATTGGTGCGGCTGGCCACTTCTTTGACCATTTGTGCACCCATGTTTTCGAACTTGTCCTCAAGTTCGATTTCTTTGGCAACCGTAACACCATCTTTGGTGATGCGTGGTGCGCCAAAGGATTTATCGATAACAACGTTACGGCCTTTAGGGCCCAGCGTTACTTTTACAGCGTCAGCAAGAATGTTGACACCTTTGAGCATGCGGTTGCGTGCATCTGTGTCAAATTTGACGTCTTTCGCAGCCATTGTGCTTTTCCTCGTCTAATTAAATTTCGTTAAAGATCGGGCGACTTAGGCGATGATGCCTAGGATGTCGCTTTCTTTCATGATCAACAGCTCTTCACCACCTACGGTGACTTCTGTGCCTGACCATTTACCGAAAAGGATCTTATCCCCTTCACTAACAGCCATTTCGATGAGCTCGCCGCTGTCTTTGCGCGCACCAGCGCCGCAAGCAACAACAACGCCCTCAGCGGGCTTTTCTTTTGCACTATCGGGTATGATCAGTCCACCGGCAGTTTTATCATCGCTTTCTACGCGACGTACCAGCACACGGTCATGAAGCGGTTTCAATGCCATTCTTAAGGCTCCTTACGCTCAAAAATTAACAGATATCCTTCAGAGAAGGAATTAGCACTCATTCGTACTGAGTGATAACGACGTGTATGTATGGATGCGTTCGACGCGAGTCAACAGGAGCTTTGATATTTTTTGCCTTTCGGGCGGGAAATAAATTTCAACCTCTTATGCATTGATGTGGCGCTTAGGCGACAAGCTTTCGTCCCTTCAAAAGCGCGTCCACTGCGGGAAGTCTACCGCGGTAGGCAAGGTAAAGCGCCTCTGGGTCCTGCGAGCCTCCTTTAGAGAGGATATTCTTCTCCAATGAGTGCGCCAATTCATTGTCAAAGGCATTTCCTTTTTCGTCAAAGGCGGCAAAGGCGTCTGCGTCCATCACTTCTGACCACATGTAGCTATAATAGGCGCTTGCATAATAGCCTCCGGAAAATACATGGGCAAACTGCGGCGTGGCGTGGCGCATTCCGATGGCTTTTGGCATGCCCATTTGATCAAGTATTAAAGTTTGGCGCGCCATGATATCCTCTGGTGCCTCATGGGTGTGATAGTCAAGATCAACCATTGCAGAGGCCACATATTCTACTGTCTGAAATCCCATATCAAATGTCGCGGCGTCCAGCACTTTATTCAAAAGCGTTTCTGGCATCGCTTCGCCTGTTTCGGCATGTGTCGCAAAGGTTTTTAAAACCTCTGGCACTTCAAGCCAATGTTCATAAAGCTGGCTTGGAAGCTCAACAAAATCGCGCGGCACAGAGGTGCCCGACACCATTTCATAATCCACATCCGAAAGCATCTGGTGCAGCGCATGACCAAATTCGTGAAACAAAGTACGCGCATCATCATAAGACAGAAGGGCTGGATCAGATTTGGCAAAGTTACATACGTTAATGACAATGGGGCTTTGGTGGAAGGGCACTTTTGCCTGTGAACGCATCGCCGAACACCATGCGCCGGAGCGTTTGGAGCCTCTGGCAAAATAATCCCCAATAAAGAGCGCGACATGCCTGCCAGCGCGGGTCACTTCCCATGCACGACAATCCGGGTGATACAGGGGCACATCGACTGAAGTAAACTCAAGACCAAACAAACGGTGCGCGCAGTCAAAAGACGCTTTGATCATCTGGTCAAGCTGGAAATAAGGTTTCACCTCTGCTTCATCGATATCATGATCCGCTTTGCGGCGTTTTTCCGCGTAATACCGCCAGTCCCATTTTTCCAGATCGCCGTTGATACCGTCTTGGTGCATCATCTCTGTCAGAATTTGGGCATCCTGATCGGCACGCGCTTTTGCCGGTGCCCAAACGTCGTTTAACAGCTGACGCACATTTTCGGGCGTCTTGGCCATTTCTGTTTCAAGCTTGTATGATGCAAAATCAGTATAGCCGAGCAAAGCCGCCATTTCCTGACGCAGCACCAACATTTCTAGCGCAAGTGCACGATTGTCTGTCGATCCCCCATTGGCACCGCGCGCGGCCCATGCTTCATATGCCTGTTCGCGTAAATCACGGCGCGCAGAAAACTGCAAAAACGGCACAACAATAGACCGTGAAAGGGTGATAATGGCGCCATCCTGCCCTTTTTCTTTTGCCGCTGCTTTTGCCGCGGCAATCAAAAATTCCGGCAGCCCCTCCAGATCGGCCTCAGCCAAAGGCATGAACCAATCCCGTTCATCTGCCAAAAGATTTTGGGAAAATTCCGTACCCAGCACAGAAAGCCGCGATTTAATCTCTTTCATCCGCTCTTTTGCCTCACCCAGAAGCGCGGCCCCGCTACGCACGAAATTGCGATGCGTCAGCATTAAAACACGTGCCTGTTCATCGCTTAGCTCAAGGCTATCCCGATTTTGCCAAAGCGTATCTATGCGTTGAAAGAGTGCTTCGTTGGCGATGATCTCTGAGTGATGTGCAGAAAGTTTTGGTGAAAACTCGCGCATAAGCGCTTCGCGCGCAGGATTGCTGTCCGCTCCGTTCACCGTATAAAAAACAGACAAAACCTTGTCCAATTGACGCCCAGTTGCCTGCATTGCATGGATCGTGTTTTCAAATGTCGGTGCATCAGGCTGTTGCGCGATGGCGATAGTTTCTGCCATATCCGCCGCCAACGCCTTATCTAGGGCAGGGGAAAAATCTGTATCTGCAATTTTATCAAACGGGGCAATTTCAAAAGGGGTGTTCCAGTCGCCCAAAAGAGGATTTGTCATAAGGGTGTCCTTTGTAAATTTATTCAGAATTGCCACAAATGGGGCAATCATTGCGTTTCTGTAGCGCGATTTTACGGGTTTCTCCATAAAGAGCGTCGTAAATCAGCATGTGATTGCGCAAGACATCTCCGGAGCGTGCGATCACTTTTAACGTTTCTACCGCCATCATCGACCCAACGACTCCCGGCAAGGGCGCAAAAACTCCTGCCTCAGCGCAGCTTGGGGCAAGCCCTGATGCCGGCGCTTCGGGAAAGATGCATTGATAACAGGGGCCGCCTGATGCGGGATCAAAAACGGCAATTTGCCCTTCCCATTGGCTGAGCGCACCAGACACCATGGGGCGGCCCAATTTATGCGCCGTCTGATTGGCAAGGTAGCGGGTTTCAAAATTATCACTGCCTTCCAGAATAATATCATAGTCGTCGAAAAGATCCTCAGCGATGTCTTTGTCCAGACGACGGTGGTAGGGTTTGACCTCAATATAGGGATTTTGTGCGAGCATCGCAGACTGTGCAGAAAACACCTTGGCCATACCAATCGCTTGATCAGAGTGGATGATCTGGCGCTGAAGATTGGCGTTTTCCACAACATCGTCATCAATCACCCCGATCGTGCCCACGCCGGCAGCCGCCAAATACTGCAAAGCGGGGGACCCAAGACCGCCAGCCCCGATGACCAGCACTTTGGCCTTTTTAAACGCCATTTGTCCTGGTCCACCAATTTCTCTGAGAACGATATGACGTGCATATCGTTCCAACTCTTCCCGCCTCAGACCATCAGATTTCGGGGCCTCTGCTGTGGCGTCTTTTTGATCTGCCTTGGCACGCAGTGCATTTAAGGCGAGCCTGTAAAGAAACACCAAAACGGCCATGCCACCAAGAATAGCCCAAGGCGCTGCGGATCCTCCTGTCGCCTGCCGCAGGGGGTGACCCAGAGGCAGGATAAGCTGCAGGCCAAGCACCAAAACATAGGCAACGCCCAGCACCGTCAACCGCTTATGCCGCGCCACGCCAAGCCGCCCTGTCACGGCGTAAAACACAAGTGCAGCTCCCAGAAAAAGCAGCATCAGGTTGTTCCCGTAGATCCAAAACCACCCGCCCCGCGATCCGTATCGGAAAGCGTTTGGGACAGCACGAACTTTGCCTGTGTCACGGGAGAAATAATCATTTGTGCAATGCGGTCGCCATGGGCCACCTGAAACGCTGTCTGCCCTGCATTCCAAAGGATAACGCCTAGAACGCCGCGATAATCACTATCTATCGTACCCGGCGCATTCATAAGAGTTACCCCGTGTTTCAAAGCCAATCCGGATCGGGGCCTTATTTGTGCCTCATAGCCTTGTGGAATTTCCAGATGCAGACCCGTTGAAATCAAAGCACGCGCCATTGGTTCTAAAACGACCCCCAAAGCACGCTGGGCTTGAGCAAAATTGGCGCGCAGATCAACGCCCGCTGATCCTGCAGTTTCATATGATGGCAACGGGAGGGACGTATCCGCCCCTTCTGCCCAGCGGATCGGCAGGGTGAACATCACTTATCCCTCACTCAATGCAGCCGCAATTTTTTGAACGAGGTGCACTGCAACCTCTGATTTGTTCATCCGATCCCATGACTCCACGCCCTCTTTGCGGATAAGATGAATAGCATTTTCGCTGCCCCCCATAATACCAGTTTCGGGGGATACATCATTTGCAATAATCCAATCACAGCCTTTTCTGTCCAACTTTGCGCGCGCATTTTCCAAGACGTTCTCCGTTTCCGCAGCAAATCCGATGACAAGCGCGGGTCTCTCTGCGCCTAGATGGGCGACAGTCGACAGGATATCGGGATTTTCTGCAAATTCCAGAACCGGTAATTTCCCCTTCTCTTTTTTGATTTTTGACCCGTTTTCGGAAGCGACTCGCCAATCTGCCACCGCTGCTGCAAAAATTGCCACGTCACAGGGCAAAGCGGCCTCAACAGCTTCCAGCATCTCTTTGGCAGTTTGAACCTGTGTGACCTTTGCCCCGATGGGCGGCGCGACAGCAGCCGGTCCTGTCACAAAATTCACTTCCGCTCCTGCAGAAACCAGCGCCTGTGCAATCGCCGTACCCTGCGCACCAGAGGAACGGTTGGCAATATAGCGTACAGGGTCAATGGGTTCGTGGGTCGGTCCAGAGGTGACCAAGATCCGCTTTCCATTAAGAGGCCTGGCGCCGTCCATTTGTAAAAACTGTTGTTCTATAGCGGCCAAAATTTCCATCGGTTCAGCCATTCGCCCGGGTCCATATTCACCACAGGCCATATCCCCTTCGTTTGGTCCCACAAACCGAATCCCATCCGCCCTCAGAGTGGCAATATTGCGCTGCGTTGCGGGATGATCCCACATGCGTACATTCATGGCCGGCGCAATCAACACCGGCGTATCTGTGGCCAAAAGAAGGGTTGACGCAAGATCATTAGCGAGCCCTGTTGTCATTTTTGCCATCAGGTCTGCGCTTGCAGGTGCCACGACAATCAAATCCGCGCTGCGTGACAATTCAATATGACCCATTTCGGATTCATCTGTGAGATTGAACAAATCCTGATAGACTTTTTGTCCAGCCAAAGCGGACACCGACAGTGGCGTCACGAATTCTGCGGCCGCTGCCGTCATAACAGGCGTCACCGATGCGCCCCGTTCGCGCATCCGCCGGATCAGATCAAGCGACTTAAAGGCAGCAATGCCACCCGAGATAATGAGCAAAATTCGTCGATTGACCAGCATGAGAGGCTCTTTTTGAGTTACAATAAGACATTAAGGTCTCTGTACACCCACCGCAAGAGGTGAGGAAAAGGCAACTGTGCAGATGAGCGTTACAACAGAGCTATTTACATAGTTCTGCGTCACATTTCAAAGATCTCGCAACAGGTCGAGGATAGACACGTGTTCCCAAGCGCTTAAGCACCTGTGACTATCACAGGAAATGCTGCACCTCGCGCACGTTCGTTTCAAGAAACTTGCGCATCTTGCCAAAAGCCGCGGCTTCGACTTGGCGAACACGTTCTTTTGACAGCCCAAGTTCCACACCGAGGCTTTCGAGGGTTCTGGGCTCTTCTCTCAGCTTACGTTCACGTATGATCAATCGTTCGCGATCACTTAATCCATTGAGCGCATCCAACAGCCACACCCTTAGCTGATCTGTATCATGTGACGACTCAAACGACTCTTTGGCCTGCTCCGCTTCATCCTCCAGAAGATCAATCCATTCCCGCCCCTCCTCTTCGACAGATTGGGTTGCGTTCAAAGAATAGTCAGAGCCAGACAAACGCCCATCCATCATTTCAACATCATGCAGGGGAACGCCCACCTCAGTAGCAATCAATTGATGCAGCTGATGACGATCCAGTTGTTCTCCGCGCTGGGACGCTTCGCGCTCCAGCTGTGCCTGAACACGGCGCATGTTGAAGAATAGAGATTTTTGGTTACTTGTGGATCCTGTGCGCACCATGGACCAATTGCGCATCACGTAATCCTGAATGCTCGCCTTTATCCACCACACGGCATAGGTCGAAAAGCGCACGCCGCGGTCAGGGTCGAATTTATCTGCGGCTTTCATAAGACCAAGACCAGCCTCTTGGATAAGGTCGTTCATTGGTGCGCCGTAACGACGAAATTTTGCGGCCATCGAAATAGCCAAGCGCATGTAGGCATTGATCAAGCGATGCAGCGCTTTTTCATCACGCTGGTCACGCCACGCATAGGCCAGCCTCAATTCTGTTTCCGCGTCCAAAAGCTCCGCTTTCATCGCTTTGCGCGACATGACGCTTCCACTGTCCCCGTCTAGTGCCATCGTCTGGCGCCTCCTTTTGCTCAGAGGTTCACAACCGTTTGTGGTTTGTTTATTAACGTTACGTAAGCAAAACGGGTTTGGATCAATTTGGATGTCTGAAAAAATTACAACGCATAAATCACGCGACATCACAGTCGTTCTTGGGGGTGCGTCCAGCGGCAAATCAGCTTGGGCAGAACAGTATATCCTTAGGCGGGCGGAAAAAGTCGGTTACATCGCAACAGCCCAAGCCTTTGACGCAGAAATGAAAGAAAAGATCGCACAGCACAGGGCGCGGCGTGGTGATGAGTGGACCACTCTCGAAGAACCTTTGGATATCGTTTCCTGTTTTGATACCTTTCGCGCCGACCATCCAGTTTTGCTGGATTGCGCCACCCTGTGGCTGAGCAATCTCATGTTGGCAAAGAAAGACCTTTGGATGGAAAGTAACGCTCTGATGGAACACCTGAAACATCATAGCGGTGAGCTGGTGATTGTGAGCAACGAAACCGGCCTAAGCGTCGTGCCCCACACAAAAATGGGCCGTGATTTTCAAAAAGCGCAAGGCCATTTGAACCAGCAACTCGCCGCTCTTGCAGATCGGGTGGTCTTCATTGTGGCGGGTTTACCAATGCTTCTTAAAGGTCAATTGGAAAGGGATAATGCGTGAATGATCTATATTTCATCCGCCATGGCCCCACACATTTGAAATCTATGGTCGGCTGGTCAGATGTGGAGGTGGATTTATCGGACACAGAAAAACTCGCTCGTTTGCGCGCGCACCTTCCCAACGAGGGTTATGTGATCTCTTCTGATTTGAAGCGCGCTGTTGCAACAGCGGACGCACTTGAGTTGCCTCAAACCCGCCTGCCCCATGATCCGGCGCTTCGGGAATTGAATTTTGGCGATTGGGAATTGAAGACCTTTCAAGAAATTGACCGCGAAGATCATGAGCGCGTTTTTGCGTTTTACGATGATCCCGGACAGACGGCCGCACCAAATGGTGAAAGTTGGGACGGATTTTGCGCACGTGTGAACAGGGGCGTCGATCGACTGATTGACTCCTATCCCAATGATCCGCTTATCATTGTGTGTCATTTCGGCGTGGTGATGAGCCAAATTCAAAGGGTCGAAGGAAAAGGCGCAAAACATACGATGCGCCACAATATTGACAATCTTTCGATGACTCAGATCTCATATGATCAACAAACCTGGAGCATTCACAAAATTAACTTTTCGGCCTAGCGCAATATTTTCGCGGTAGCTTCGTTCGCCATAGTGTCACTGCGAGAATTGTCGGTTTTTCGTCAAATCCGATGTAATTTCAGGTGCATCTATTTTGCTAATTTCTGCCTAAGATTTAATGCGTCCTTCTAAAATTAACCATTTTTCAATGCTTTTGCCTTCAAAAGAGTTAAAAATGGTTAACGTGAATGATCACCCGCGCCCATACGGTTACCTTTGAAGGTATTGATCCAAGATTGGTCGAAGTTGAATGCGTCGTTTCACCCGGTCTTCCATCGTTTTCAATCGTCGGCCTTCCCGACAAAGCCGTTTCAGAGGCGCGTGAACGTATTCGCGCGGCCTTTAGTACGATGGCCATTGCGCTTCCGTCAAAAAAGATCACGATCAACTTAACGCCCGCGGATTTGCCAAAAGAAGGATCACATTTTGATCTGGCCATCGCACTATCTTTGCTCGGCGCGCTTGAGGTGATCCCGAAAGATTATCTTGACGAAGCCATCAGCATCGGAGAGCTGTCGCTCGATGGTCGCATCAACCCCGTCAACGGGGCCCTGCCCGCAGCGCTCAGTGCCGCTGAATTTGGAAAATCGCTTTTTTGTCCGGAAACCTGCGGGGCTGAAGCTGCATGGGTGGACGGGACAAAGGTGATTGGCGCTAAAAACTTGCGTGTGCTTATCCAGCATCTCAATGGAATGCGCCCCATTGAACCAGCTCTGCCCGGGCAGATAAGCCCGCTCAATTCACATCTTGATATGCGCGATGTAAAGGGACAGGAACGCGCAAAACGTGCCATCGAGATCGCAGCAGCGGGACGTCACCATCTGCTCATGGTGGGGCCACCGGGGTCGGGGAAATCAATGCTCGCGGCCCGATTGCCCAGTATTTTGCCCCAGCTAAGTCCTGCTGAGGCACTTGAAACTTCCATGGTGCATTCGCTGGCCGGTCTGATCGAAAGCGGCGGCATCAATCGCAACCGCCCGTTTCGTGAACCTCACCACACGGCCTCAACCGCCGCCATCATAGGTGGCGGTCGCACGGCCAAGCCCGGGGAAATATCGCTGGCCCATAACGGGGTCTTGTTCATGGATGAATTGCCAGAATTTCAACGCAGTCTTCTTGAAACCCTGCGCCAGCCCATCGAAACGGGCGAGGTAATGATTGCGCGCGCAAACGCGCATATCAAATATCCCTGCAAGTTTCTTTTGGTGGCAGCCGCAAATCCTTGTAAATGCGGTTATCTGACGGACCCTGCTCAGGCCTGTGGCCGTGCGCCGCTTTGTGGGCAGGATTACTTGGGTCGTATTTCAGGACCGCTGATGGATCGATTTGATCTGCGCCTCGAAGTGCCGCCGGTGTCCTTTCAGGATCTGGATTTGCCAGCCTCAGGCGATAGCTCCTCTCAGATCACCGCGCGCGTTCAAGCCGCGCGGTGCATTCAAGAGGACCGTTACGCATCAACGCCCCATATTCGCACAAATGCAGACGCGACCGGCGAAGAACTTAACAAAGCGGCAATGATGTCTCCCTGCGCGAAAGACATGCTTACAACTGTTTCCGAGCGTTTTAAATTCTCTGCACGGGGCTATCACAGGGTCATGCGTGTCGCCCGCACCATCGCCGACCTTGACGCATCCGGGCCAATATCGCGTTCGCATCTTGCCGAAGCGGTGAGCTTTCGTCTCTTGTCCGCGCCAGAAACTTAGGCCCGTTTCGCTTCGATCACCTGCCAGATTTTTTCCGCGACATTGATACCGTCAAACCGCTCAAGTTCCTGAATACCTGTCGGGGAGGTTACGTTGATTTCAGTCAGGTAGTCGCCGATCACGTCTATGCCGACAAAAATCTGCCCTTTTTCGCGCAAAAGAGGTCCTATTTTTGCACAAATTTCGTAATCCCGATCGCTAAGGCCGATTTTTTCTGGACGCCCGCCAACATGCATGTTGGATCGGGTTTCGCCTTTGGCCGGCACACGGTTAATCGCCCCGACCGGTTCACCGTTGACAAGGATGACACGTTTGTCACCATTGCTGACATCCGGCAGAAACTTTTGAACAATCAACGGTTCGCGGGAGAACCCCGTAAAAAGCTCGTGTAAAGAAGACAGATTACGATCCCCTTCATCTAGGCGAAAGACCCCGGCGCCGCCGTTTCCATAAAGTGGCTTTAAAATGATGTCTTTGTGTTTGGCTTTGAACGCTTTAATCGTTTCCAAATCGCGCGCAATTGTCGTTGGCGGTGTCAGATCCAGAAAATTCAGCACGAGAAGTTTTTCGGGATAATTACGCACCCAAAAGGGATCATTCACAACCAAAGTCTTTGGATGCACCAAGTCCAATAAATGCGTTGTCGTAATATAATGCATGTCAAATGGCGGGTCTTGGCGCAGCCAAATGACGTCAAAGTCACTCAGCGCAACCTCTTCTTCAGGTTCAAGGATCGCGGGCGTGCCCTCTACCCTTTGCACATGCATTTTATGTCCGCGCGCCGTGAGTGTCCCCTCTTGAAATGCAAGCATATCGGCAGAATAGTAAAAAAGACTATGACCCCGCCGTTGCGCTTCTTCGGCAAGGCGAAAGCTGCTGTCAGCATTGATGTTTACCGTAGTAATCGGGTCCATCTGAAAGGCAATTTTCATAAAATTCTCCACATTCTTTGTCTGCAACATGGAGAAGACAGGCCGCAATGGCAATGGTGAAGTGAGGTGTTTTGAATCACCTCAGTTTGGGACATCAAGCAAAGGCGTTTTCAACAATCTCAATCGTTCCAATGGAATCCAGCGTTGCAACATCAAAGCGAATATTTGTGTCCAATGGCAGTTGTTTCGCTGTCAAATAAGCCATTGCCGCATTGTAGAGCCGATCAATTTGGCGTGTCCCAATCCTTTCTACAGCCATAGAGTGGGTCTTTGATCGTTTCACTTCTACAAAAGCCAAAGCATTTTTGCACCGCAGCACAAGGTCGATTTCACCACTTGGGCACCGCCAGCGTTCCGCCTCAAGACTGTAACCGCGGCGCATATAGTGCGCGGCAACCTGCATTTCTGCAGCGCGTCCCCCGTGATATGCAATTTCGCCTTTACTCTTTTTTTGCAAGCTTCAATGCCATTTGATAAATATCGCGTTTGGGAAGCCCATAGGCATTTGCGATCGCTTCGGACGCATCCCGCAGGCTCATGGTTTTCAGGGCCGCTTCAATTTCCGATTCTATGTCGGTTTCATTAATTTTTTCTTTATCCGCTTTGCCAATCAGTACGACACATTCGCCCTTTGGCGTTGCGGCATCTGCGACGTCACAAAGCTCTCTGAGAGTTCCGCGCCGAACCTCTTCAAATTTCTTTGTCAATTCTCTGCAA
>Ga0129342_1000991_pt1 | contig 12548 bp, 12 predicted proteins | sample CPBDNA_5_FD_94426 | JGI IMG/M metagenome (GOLD analysis project Ga0129342, IMG submission 94426) | Freshwater to marine salinity gradient microbial communities from Chesapeake Bay, USA - CPBay_Sum_15_0.2_DNA | ecosystem: Environmental > Aquatic > Marine > Coastal | place: USA: Chesapeake Bay...
AATAGTCCTTGAGAGCCTTTTTTTTCATTTATATCAAGATAATTTTTAAGCAAGTAGGTCATAGAATTCGGTCCTGAATACTTAATTTCTTCTACATTAATTTTTGAAAGGTCAAAATTTTTCAACATTGGCGTAAAACCACAAGAATACAAAAAAAGACCAAGTATTATGAGAGCGATTTTTTTAATCATGAATTACTAAATTAATTAGTTTATTTTTTATGTATATTTTCTTTATTATTTTTTTATTTTCAGTAAGTTTTTTAACATTATCTAGCTCTAAACACATTTTAAATAACTCTTCCTCATTTAGACTGTTTTTAGCTTGTAAAATAGCTCTTTTTTTACCATTAACTTGAACAACAATATTAAACTCATCTTGTTTTAATAGCTCTTCTTTAAAAACCGGCCATTGTTGCAAATGAAGATCTGTCTGGCCAGTAATTTTTTCCCAAATCTCAAATGATACATGAGGGATAAATGGATAAATTAGTATTAAGAATTGTTTAAAAATGTTGGTTAATTTTTTTTTATCACAATTACAATCTGAAAGAATTTTATTTAAACTATTTATAAATTCATAAAATTTTGCAACAGCGACATTAAAATGAAAATTTTCAATATTGTATGTAATTTCTTTTATGAGTTTATTAATTAATTTCTCTAGATTGTTTTTTTCATTTTCAGGAATTTTATCATCATCATGAAGATCTAATATTTTTTCTGATGTAACCCAAATTTTTTGTATAAATTTATAACATCCGGCCATTCCCTCATCGCTCCACTGAATATCTCTTTCGGGCGGACTATCAGACAGCATAAACCATCTGACGGCATCAGCTCCATACATGTTTATTACGGACTGTGGATCAACGACATTTTTTTTAGATTTCGACATAGATTCTGATGGTCCTATTATAATTTTTTTATTAGATTTTTTTTCAAAAAAACTTCCGTCTTTTTCAATAACATCTTCAGGATACGTCCACTGACCATCTTCTGTTTTAAAAGTTTTGTGACAAACCATTCCTTGTGTAAAAAGACCATTAAAGGGCTCTTTAATTTCAAATGTGGACCCTTTACTGATTGCTCTAGAAAAAAAACGAGAATACAGCAGGTGTAAAATTGCATGCTCCACCCCTCCTATATATTGATCAACAGGCATCCAATATTTAGCGTCATTTAAATCATACCCCACATCTTTATTTTGACTTGAACAAAATCTTAAAAAATACCAAGAAGAATCAACAAAAGTATCTAAAGTGTCCGTCTCTCTGGTGGCTTTCATACCTGTTTCGGGACAGACTGTGTATTTCCAGGTAGGATGGTGTTCTAGTGGATTTCCTGGTTTGTCAAAGTTTATATCTTCAGGAAGCTTTATAGGAAGATCATTTTCTGGAACAGGGATTATTGCCCCATCCTCGCGATATAGTATGGGTATAGGACACCCCCAATACCTTTGTCTTGAAATTCCCCAGTCTCTTAGCCTAAAAGTAATTTTTCCCTTACCCTTTTTTTCGTTTTCAAATTTTTCTATGATGTTTTTTTTTGCGTCTTCGACAGTTAGTCCATTTAAAAAATCAGAGTTAATCAAAGTGCCATCCTCGATATATGCTTCATTTTTGATTGAAAAATCTTTTTCATTTATTCCTTTGGGAAGAATTACTGGCGTAACTTCTAAATTATATTTTCTTGCAAAATCTAAGTCTCTCTGATCATGAGCTGGACAGCCAAAAATTGCTCCCGTTCCATAATCCATAAGAACAAAGTTAGCAAAATATACTGGGAGTTTTTTATTTTTTATAAAAGGGTGTTGGGCCAAATATTCTGTTTTGAAACCAAACTTGTCTGTTTTTGCTATAGCTTCATCAGTATTTCCTATTTTGTAACATTGTTCTTTAAAATCAATGAATTTAACTTCATTTTCATATTCTTTTGCTAACGGATGATCTATGGCAAGTGCAATAAAGGAGGCACCAAACATAGTATCTGGTCTAGTAGTAAAAATAGTAATTTTTTTATTTTTTTTAGTGGATGATAAATTAAATTCCACCTCACATCCTTGGGATTTGCCAATCCAATTTTTTTGCATAAGCTTGACCTTTTCAGGCCAGTTGACAAGAGTATCTAGAGATTGGTTTAATTCATCGGCAAATTCAGTAATTTTAAAAAACCACTGAGATAATTTTTTTTGAATAACGTCAGCTCCTGATCGCCATCCTTTTCCATCTACTACTTGTTCATTAGCCAATACTGTATTATCGACCGGATCCCAATTAACTAAACTTTCTTTTTTATATACTAGTTTTTTTTTATATAATTCTAAAAAAAATTTTTGTTGGTGTTTGTAATAACTTTCGTCACAAGTTGAAATTTCTTTATCCCAATCAATTGAAAAACCCAATAATTTTAATTGGGACTTCATTGTTTCTATATTGCTATAAGTCCAATCTTTAGGATGAAGTTTATTTTGAATAGCGGCATTTTCAGCAGGCATTCCAAAAGAATCCCAGCCCATAGGATGCAATACATTAAAATTATTTAGCCTTTTAAAGTTTGCTATCACATCCCCTAGAGTATAGTTTCTGACATGCCCCATATGAATTTTTCCAGAAGGATAAGGAAACATTTCTAGGCAATAAAATTTTTTTAAAGTTCTATCATTACTGGCTTTGAAAATTTTATTTTCTTCCCAAAATTTTTGCCATTTTTTTTCTACGACAATATGATTGAATTTTTCTATTAACATTTTTTACAATTAGCTTATTCCTTTTGAACGTGCAATTAAATTAAGAAAATCTATATCTTTTTGATTCTGTCTTTTTTCTAAAAAAGCTTTTAAACCAAAACCATTAATATCAAGAAGTTTAATTTTATTTATATTTTTATGATTAATGCCACCTAACGCATATACATTAATTTTAGATTTAAAGTATTGCTTTAGCAAAATAAATTTTAAAAGTCCTAAAGGTTTTTTTTCAGGGTGAGAATTGGTTGGATAGATTGGTGATAAAAAAATTGAATCACAGCCTTGAGATATTTTTTTTTGTATTTCTAAATAATTATGCGCAGAACCAATTACTTTTAATTTTTTTTTGTGGTTATTATTAATATATTTTAATGTTTTGTTAAAAGCAGGGATATAAAGATTTGCCGCAATTTGTATGGCTAAAGACAAGTCATTAGAAATAAAAAGTTGGTGGCCATGTTGTTTTGCAAAATTTTTAATTTGGTATGCTTTATTTATGTAGTCAATTTTAGAATAGTTTCTGTAGATTAATGCAATATTTTTTAATTTTTTTAAACTTGAAATATTGATACTATTTAGTTCTTCTAAAAAAAAATAAATTTGTGCATTCTTCATTATGAGCAACATAATACAAAATTTTATAAAAATAAGTGATGATTTAAGTTTTATTAGTCCCGCCCCAACAATAATTGCAGTAAGCAAAACATTTCCTCTTAGTCATATTCAGCCATTAATACAGCATGGACATAGAGTTTTTGGAGAAAATAAAGTTCAAGAAGCTAAGCAAAAATGGTCTGAAATTAAAAATACAATTAAAGATTTAGAGCTACATTTGATTGGAGGTTTGCAGTCAAACAAGGCAAAAGAAGCGGTAAAGCTTTTTGATTATATTCATTCTGTTGATAGTTTAAAATTAGTTAAGGAATTAGCTAAGGCAGAAGAAACTTTATTGCTAAAAAGAAAATATTTTATCCAGGTTAATATTGGTAACGAAAAACAAAAAAATGGAGTATCTGAAGAAAATTTATCAAGCTTAATTGAGTCTTGCAATTCTTATAAATTAAAAGTGGTGGGTTTCATGTGCATTCCACCTTTTAATTCAGATGCAGTGCCCTTTTTTTTAGAATTAAAAAAACTTAATAAACAATTTGGTTTACCAATGATGAGTATGGGCATGAGCAGTGATTTTTTAGAAGCTGCAAAGTTAGGATCTACCCATGTTAGAATTGGAAGTAAAATTTTTGGAAGCAGAGCTAGCCAGTAATTTTTATTTTATCCTTTGGTTTTATTTTTTTTAAAAGCTCTAATAGATTTTTTTTGTTTAAACCAATGCAACCTTCGGTTGGTTTATAATTTGGCTTGGCAATATGTATAAAAATAGCACTTCCCTTACCTTTGATAATTTTTTTAGTATTGAACTCAATTACTAAAATTAAGTCATATAAATGATCTTTCCTCGTAAGTTTTTCCTTATGGGAATTTTTTTTTAAATTAATCAATCTATTATAATTTTTTTTGCTAGGATTATCTTCCCAGGCCATATTTTTAAGAATAGGCGTATATTTGAAATTTGTTTGAATATTTTTAATTCTATCAGTTCTAACAAATAGTCTTTTTAACTCAAATATACCAATAGGGGTACATCCATCGCCCTCTTTCTTGTATTTGGTGAAGCCGTTTTTGCCATAGGAGCACTTATACCGTTTTTTATTGTACCAAAGTTCACCCTTATTATTTACTATCAACATAAAAATTTATAATTTCATTGTATGCAAAATTATTCAATAGTTACAGTTGGTTCTGATGTTTTTTTTGAAGTAATAAAGGAACAAAAGCTTGATTATAGCATTAATCAATTACAAACTTTTAAAGAGGTGAATAGTCTTTTTAAAAATTATAATGTTCAAGATGGTTTTGTATTTTTAATTTTTTTAGATAATTTAGAAAAAATTAAAAGAACAGAAATAAAAAAAATTATGTTTCCTAAAATTTTTTTTTCTTCAAATCCTAAAAATTTTCAAGATTTAAAAAAAGATAATTTGTTTAGTACTTTTTTGCAATTACCAATAAATTTTTTTGATTTAGAAAAAATAATTAAGCTTTCAATTTTGAAATTTAAATTTCATTTTCAAACTAAGGTTGAGATGGGACAATATTCATTAGACAAAAACAAAAGAACACTTTCTTTGGGAAGAAAAAATATTAAACTGACCGAGAAAGAGCAGGATATAATTGTTTATTTATTTGGAAAAAAAGAAGGCGCAACTAAAAAAGATATTATGAAAGATATTTGGTCCTATTCAGATTCGGTAGATACACATACTTATGAGACTCATTTATATAGATTGCGTCAAAAAATTCAGATTAAATTAAAAGATAAAAAATTTATTGAAATTAAAAACGGAAGATATTTTCTTAATCAATAAGATTATGGGTAAAAAAAATCCTATAGCAAAAACTTTACGAACGCCAAAATTTAGAAAAAAAATAGTTAAACCCAAAAAAGGAAAAGGAAGTTTTAAAAGAAAAAAAAATTAAGTTATAGTAGTTCAATTTTAATTTAGTCTAGCGCCTATTTTCTGAATAATTTTAGAAGCCATCTCGGTTCCTTTGATTAAACTTTCTTGGATTGACATGTTATTTAAATAGCCATGTAAAAATCCTGCTGCAAATAAATCACCAGCACCAGTTAAATCAACAATGGAAAGCCCTTTTTGGCTATTACATTCAAATATCTCATTATTCAAAATTGCAATACTTCCCTTTTCTGATCTTGTGATAACTAATAATTTTTCAAGATTTTTTCCAAATTCTATTACTTCATCAAAAGAATTGGCATCGATTAAATGAAGAATTTCTTGTTCATTGGCAAAAGTAATATCTAGTTTGTTAGTAACCAAATCTAAGAAGCTATCTTTGTGTCGCTCCACACAAAACGGGTCTGATAAAGACATTGCAGTTTTATTTGCAATTTTAAATGCTTTTTCAAACGCTGATTTTGGCTCTCCTTCATCCCACAGGTATCCTTCTAAAAAAACCAATTCACTTTCTTTTACTGCACTTTCGTTAATATCATTTTCATTTATTTTTCCAGCAATACCAAGAAAAGTGCACATGGTTCTCTCTGAGTCTGGCGTAATTAATATCAAACAAGTACCTGTTGCGATATTTTCTTTTTTCTTTTTGTAATAGTATGTAACTTGTTCTTTTAATAAGCTTTGTTCATATTTACTGCCAAACTCATCATCATTAACTTTTCCAATGAAGGATACTTTGTTTCCCAATTGAGACAAACCTACAATACTATTTGCAACCGATCCCCCAGCAATTGTTTCTTCAATTGTTAAATTAGATAAAAGTTTTTTGAATTCGGTCTCATCAACCAACTTCATGGTGCTTTTAGTTAGATTGTTCTGTAATAGAAAATCATCATCAACTTTACAAATAACATCAATAATTGCATTTCCAATTCCAATTATTTTCATTTTAAACAAAGACCTTTTCCTTAAATTTACAATATTTTATTATTACACATTTTTTGCAGTTAGGAGTTCTCGCTTTACAAGTATACCGTCCATGAAGCAATAGTAGATGATGTGCGTCTTTTAAGTATTTTTTTGGAACTACTTTATATAAATTTTGTTCGACTTGGTCAGGATTTTTTCCAGGAGCAATACCTGTCCTGTTACTTACTCTAAAAATATGTGTATCTACAGCTATAGTTGGTTTGCCAAAACCTTCATTTAAAACAACATTAGCAGTTTTCCTACCTACGCCAGGTAGTGAAAAAAGTTTTGTAAAATCATTAGGTACTTTGCTTTTATATTTTTCTACTAAAATTTTGGAGAGAGAATAAATGCTTTTCGCCTTATTTCGAAACAAACCTATTCGGTTAATGAGTTTTTCAATTTTTTTTTGACCTAACTTAACAAAGTCTTCCGGTTTATTATATTTAGAATAAATATCTTTTGTAACATTATTTACATTTACATCTGTGCACTGAGCAGAAAGAACTACAGAAACGAGTAGAGTAAATTTATTTGTATATTTTAAATCACTTTTTGGATTTTTAATAATTTGTGAAAGTTTTCTAAAGATATTGATGCTTGAAGATGTCACTTATCTAATTTTTAACACGTCATGCATATTGTAAAGACCCGGTTTTTTATTGGCCAACCATTTTGCAGCATTAATTGCACCATCAGCAAATAAATCTCTTGATTTTGAAATATGCTTTAATTCAATAGTTTCCTTTGGAGTTTGAAAAATAACAGAGTGAGTGCCGGGAATTTTCCCTTTTCTCTTAATAAAAAAATTTATTTTTCCAGCTTTTCCTTTACCAATCTTATTTAAAAAAATATTTCCTTTAATCTGGTCTAAATTTCTACCCTTACCCTTAGCAACAGCATCACCTAGCATTAAAGCTGTACCCGAAGGATAGTCAATTTTCATTTTGTGATGCGCATCATGTATCTCCATTTCATACTCTTTCAATATTTTTTTAGATAAAATCCCAGATAGATATTGAAGTAGATTAATGCCCAAACTCATATTTCCAGATTGAAGGATGGCAATTTTTTTAGAAGCTCTTATGATTTCAGATTGTTGTTTTTTATTGAAACCCGTGGTTCCAATAATTATTTTTTTTTTTAGCTTTGTCGCTATTTTTAGGATTTCCGAAGTACAGTTTGGCCTTGTAAAATCAATGATAACATTGGTATTTTTAAGAGAATCTATTGAATTTTTTTTATAATGGATTTTATTTTTTTTTATTTCTTTTTGTTCAGTAACACTTTCTAATAATAAATTTTTATCTCTAAGTGTTTTTTTGATTAGTAATGAGCCCATTCTACCTAGGCCGCCACTAACTGTAATTTTAATTTTTTTCATTAATTTAAATTATCCCAAAAATTTTTTGCTTTTTTAAAAAAAGACTCATTTTCTGGATTATTTTTAGAGTCTTCTAATTCCTTAAATTTTTCAAGCAGTATTTTTTGTTCTTTATTTAAATTAACAGGAATCTCAACTTTTATTTGTAGATATAAATCTCCAAAACCTCCACCCCTTAATCCAGGCATTCCTTTATCTTTTAACCTAAGTTGTTTTCCAGTTTGTGTTCCAGGAGGAATTTTTACTTTAGATCGTGAGCCGTCTATAGTTGGAATTTCAATGGTTGTACCAAGAGCAGCATCTGCAATAGAAACGGGTAGTTCAAAGTATAAATTTTCTTCTGATCTTTTAAAAATTGGATGTTTTTTAAGTGAAATGTAGACATATAAATCCCCTTGAGTACCACCCCTAGGACCCGCCTCTCCTTTGCCGGCAAGGCGCATTTGAGTTCCATCATCAACTCCCTTAGGAATTTGAATGGACAGCGTCTTATTTATTTTATTAGTTCCTGCTCCTCTGCATATTTTGCAAGGATTTGAAATAGTTTTCCCCTCTCCCCCGCAGTCAGGACATGTTTGCTGTAAAGTAAAAAATCCTTGTTGTGCTCTAACTTGGCCATGTCCATCACAAGTATCACAAGTTTTAGGTTTGGACCCTGTAGCAGCCCCACTTCCATTGCAATCTGAGCATTTCTCAGAAGTTGGTACGCTAAAAGTTTGTTTCTTACCTTGATAAGCCTCTTCTAGTGTAACTTCGATATTGATTTTTAAATCCGAGCCTCTTTTTGATCTTGATGAAGATCTTCTTCTTCCGCCTCCAGTAAAATCACCAAAGAAATCATCGAAGATACTAGAGAATGACCCTGAGTCAAAACCTCCAAAATCTTCAAAACCTCCTCTACCGCCACCTCCATTTTCAAAAGCAGCGTGACCAAATTGATCATAATTTGATTTTTTTTGAGAGTCAGAGAGAACTTGATAAGCTTCAGAGGCTTCTTTAAATTTTGCTTCAGCAGTTTTGTCTCCCGGATTTCTGTCCGGGTGAAATTTCATTGCTTGTTTTCTGTAAGCAGATTTTATTTCTTCTTTAGAAGCATTTTTAGAAACTCCTAGTGTTTCGTAATAGTCAGCTTTAGCCATGCTTCTATCTAATGCTTAATTATAAATTAAGCACTATCTTTTTTGTCGTCTTTGACTTCTTCAAATTCAGCATCAACTACATCTTCTTTTTTTTCATCAGATGTGCTTTTGTTATTTTCAGCTCCACCTTCAGGTTTTGCTTGTTGTGCCTTATAAATTGCTTCTCCCATTTTCATAGAAGATTGCATTAAAGTTTGAGTTTTAGTTTTGATATCTTCAACATTGTCTGCTTTTATAGCATCTTTTAAAGACTGAAGATCAGTTTCAATAGTTTTTTTATCTTCAGCAGAAACTTTTTCTCCATGTTCTTTTAGACTTTGTTCGGTAGAAGCCACCAAACTATCAGCACTATTTTTGGCATCAATTTCTTCTCTTTTTTTCTTATCAGCCTCTTTGTTTGCTTCGGCATCTTTAATCATTTGTTCAATTTCAGCGTCGGTTAAACCTCCTGATGCTTGAATTTGAATTTTTTGTTCTTTGCCGGTTCCTTTATCCTTGGCGGATACGTTAACTATACCATTGGCATCAATATCAAAAGTAACTTCGATTTGAGGAACGCCTCTTGGAGCAGGAGCAATTCCTGTTAGTTCAAAATTACCAAGAGATTTATTGTCAGCTGCCATCTCCCTTTCTCCTTGAACTACTCTAATTGATACTGCTGGCTGGTTGTTTTCTGCAGTTGAGAATACTTGGCTTTTTTTCGTTGGGATTGTTGTGTTTTTTTCAATTAATTTAGTTGCAACTCCTCCTAAGGTTTCGATTCCTAAAGACAAAGGGGTAACATCTAATAAAAGAACGTCTTTCACATCACCCTGGAGAACACCCGCCTGAATAGCTGCACCCATTGCCACAACTTCATCAGGGTTCACACTTTTATTTGGTTCTTTGCCAAAGAAGTTTTTAACTGTTTCCGCAACTTTTGGCATTCTAGTCATTCCTCCAACAAGAATAACTTCACCGATCTCTCCAGCGCTTAAACCAGCATCTTTAAGTGCCGTTTTGCAAGGAGCAATAGTTTTTTCAATTAAGCTTGCAACAATAGACTCTAATTTGGATCTGGTAAGTTTTAAGTTTAAATGTTTAGGACCCGTTTTATCAGCTGTGATAAAAGGTAAATTAATTTCTGTTTGAGTTGCTGATGATAATTCAATTTTTGCTTTTTCTGCAGCTTCTCTTAATCTTTGAAGAGCTAGTTTGTCTTGTTTTAAATCAATAGCATTGTCTTTTTTAAATTCTGCAGCAAGATAATCAACTATATGTGCATCAAAATCTTCTCCACCAAGAGTAGTGTCCCCATTTGTTGATTTGACTTCAAATACACCATCACCTAATTCTAAAATGGATACGTCAAATGTTCCACCTCCCAAATCATAAACAGCAACAGTTTTGGCATTTTTTTTATCTAAGCCATAAGCTAATGCTGCAGCAGTCGGTTCGTTAATAATTCTTTTTACATCAAGGCCAGCAATTTTTCCCGCATCTTTAGTTGCTTGTCTTTGAGAATCGTTAAAATAAGCAGGAACTGTTATTACAGCTTCTTTTACTTCTGCTCCTAAATACTTTTCAGCAGTTTCCTTCATTTTTTGCAGAACAAATGCTGAAATTTGACTTGGTGAATATTTTTTCCCTCTGCTCTCAACCCAAGCATCACCATTATCAGCTTTGATTATTTTATAAGGAAGTCCTTTGATATCTTTTTTTACTGCATCTCCATCAAATTTTCTTCCTATTAATCTTTTTACAGCAAAAAAAGTATTTTCTGCGTTAGTAACACCTTGTCTTTTTGCAGACATCCCTACTAATTTTTCATCACTATCTGTAAAGGCAACAACGGAAGGAGTGGTTCTTGCGCCTTCTAAGTTTTCTAAAACTTTAGGTGTTGCACCGTCCATAACTGCAACACATGAGTTTGTTGTTCCTAAATCAATTCCTATAATTTTTGACATATTTATAAATCCTTCTATGTTCTTTTTTCTAATTGTTAATTGGATATGGGTGATCTTTTTGAGATTACAACCTCTAAAAAAAATTATTTTTTAAGCTTTTTTTGTTGATTTTGCTATGTTTACTAAAGATGGTCTTAAGAGACGATCATGTAATAAATAACCTTTTTGGATTTCTTGTACAATCGTACCAGGTTCTTTGTCGCTTTCAATTTCACTTAAAGCTTGATGAAAATTAGGGTCAAATTTTTTATTTAGACAATCTATATAAATAATATTATTTTTTTCTAAAGTTGTTATAAGTTCTTTTTCTATTAATTCTATTCCATGGGTAATTTCTAAAAATTCTGTATCTTTGAATTTTTCATTATTCTTAAATATTGCAAAAGCTCTGTCTAAATTGTCTGTCAAAGCTAGTATTTGTGAAGCAAAATTAAAAGAACCATACTTTAATATATCTTCTTTTTCTTTTTCATGGTTTTTTCTTAAATTTTGGTTTTCGGCCAATAATCTTAGCGTTCGATCTGTTAAATCTGCAATTGTTTTTTTTAAATTTTCAGCAGAACTACTTTCATTTTCCTCTTCTTGCTCTATGGTATTTTCTAATGAATGCTCGTTTTCTTCAGCGCTTTTAGTGCTAACATCTTCCTTTAAATTTTCCTCAACTTCAGTATTTTCTTTTTTTTCTTCTGTATTCATTTTTTGTATAATTTATAATGCATGCATATATAGTAATTAAAAATTAAATTCCAAGGGCAAATTATGCGCAATGATCGAAAAAATTTAGAGATAAGAAAAATTGAAATTATAACTGATTATATAAAAAATGCTGATGCATCATGTTTAATTAAAGCAGGAGATACTCATGTTGTTTGCACAGCTTCTATTGAGGATAAGGTGCCTAGATGGCTCAAGGGATCCGGTAAGGGATGGATTACTGCAGAATATGGAATGTTACCAAGATCTACACATGAAAGAATGCGCAGAGAAGCTAGTGCCGGAAAAATTGGAGGAAGAACATCAGAAATTCAAAGATTGATTGGAAGATCGTTAAGAGCTTCTGCTGACCTTCAATTATTGGGCGAATATCTTATTACGATTGATTGCGATGTGCTGCAGGCAGATGGTGGAACCAGAACTGCATCAATTACAGGTGGTTTTGTTGCTCTTAAAAAATGCATAGATTCAATGATAAAGAAAAAGTTAATTAATCAAAATCCAATTCAAAATTATGTGGCGGCCATTAGCTGTGGAATCGTAAAGGGAGAAGTTTTAATGGACCTTGATTATAACGAAGACAGTATCGCGGATATAGATTCTAATTATGTAATGAATGATAAAAATCAAATTATTGAGTTGCAGTTAACAGGTGAAAAAACGACTTGCAGTGAAAGTGAATTTCTACAAATGCTTGCATATTCTAAAAAATCTATACAAGAAATTATTTTAATACAAAAAAAAGCTTTAAGTGAATAATTTAAGAGAATTAAAAAAATTAGACGCAATACTTATTGCAACAAACAATCCCGGAAAATTTAAAGAAATTAGAGATTTAATTCCCAAAAAAATCAAATGCCTAAAACCTAGTGACTTTAATCTAAAAGAACCAAAAGAAACTGCCAAGACATTTAAGGGTAATGCTAAAATTAAATCTTTATATTGTTCTATAAAAACTGGATTAGTTTCAATTTCAGATGACTCTGGTCTTGAAGTAAAAAAATTAGGAAATCAACCAGGAATTTATTCTGCAAGATGGGCAGGAAAGACTAAAAATTTTGGCTTGGCAATAAAAAAAGTAGAAAATCTTTTAATTAAAAAAAATTTTCAT
>Ga0129342_1000992_pt1 | contig 12547 bp, 8 predicted proteins | sample CPBDNA_5_FD_94426 | JGI IMG/M metagenome (GOLD analysis project Ga0129342, IMG submission 94426) | Freshwater to marine salinity gradient microbial communities from Chesapeake Bay, USA - CPBay_Sum_15_0.2_DNA | ecosystem: Environmental > Aquatic > Marine > Coastal | place: USA: Chesapeake Bay...
AGAGGATCCGCCCGCAGAGCGTTTCAGATCATAGGGATTGAACGTGGTTCCAAAAACCGGATTGTAGGTGTGACTTCCCAGACCGAATTCGGGTGTGTTTGTTTTCCCGATAATGATTGCACCCGCTTTGCGAATGCGCGCCACCATAAGGTCATCTTTCTCTGCGATACGGTTGGCAAAGATCGGGGAGCCTTCGGTGGTCAAAAGCCCTTTGGCATTGGCAAGGTCCTTAATCGCGATAGGGATCCCGTGGAGCGCACCACGTTGTTCCAAAGACACTTGATCAGCCGTGGCGGCGTCCTCCAAAAGATCTTGCTCCTCGCGCAGCGACACAATCGCATTTACGTCCTCATTGACATCCCAGATCCGACCGATCGTGGATTTCATCAGATCTGTTGCGCTGAGCCTCTGGTTCGAAAGATCGTCGATTAATTCGTAGGCAGGGGTAAAATGAAACGCCATGCAATCCTCGTGATTTTTCGTCACAATTTACCTGAGCGAAAAGAAAATCAAGCGAAGAAACATATATACATGCGTGTGATCTTTAATCACCTGCCGTGGCAGCGGCGCGTGACTTGCCGGATACATCCATGGCAAGGGTCGCCGCCATAAAGGCGTCAAGGTCCCCATCCAAAACACCTTTGGTGTCGGATGTCTCATGGTTGGTGCGCAGATCTTTGACCATCTGATAGGGCTGTAAGACGTAAGAACGTATCTGATTCCCCCAACCCGCATCCCCTTTATTTTCATGCGCATCCGTGATTGCAGCATTGCGCCGATCCAGCTCCATTTGATAGAGGCGCGATTTCAGAGCTTTCATCGCAATATCGCGGTTTTGGTGTTGGGATTTTTCCGAACTTGTGACCACAATCCCTGTGGGATGGTGCGTGATGCGCACGGCTGAGTCTGTCGTATTGACGTGTTGTCCTCCGGCACCGGACGACCTGTATGTATCAATACGAATATCAGCAGGGTTCACTTCGACTTCGATGTTATCGTCCACAACAGGATAGACCCAGACAGAAGAAAAGGACGTATGCCGCTTTGCTGCCGAATCAAACGGAGATATTCGCACAAGACGATGCACACCACTTTCAGACTTCAGCCATCCATAGGCATTATGCCCGCTGACTTTATAGGTTACTGATTTAATCCCGGCCTCTTCCCCGGGGGTCTCTGATTGCATTTCAACTCTGTAGCCACGCTTTTCCGCCCAGCGCACATACATGCGCGCCAGCATCGATGCCCAGTCACAGCTTTCGGTGCCGCCTGCCCCGGAATGCACCTCTAGAAATGTATCGTTGGAATCTGCTTCGCCGTTTAATAGGGCTTCAAGTTCTTTTTCAGCGGCTTTCTTTGCAAGCATCTGCAAGGATTGCTCTGCATCTTTCACGACTTCTTCGTCGTCCTCCAATTCGCCCAGCTCGATAAGGTCAATGGTATCTTTCAAATCCTGCTCGATGCCGTCATGCACTCCGACCGCGTCAACCAGAGCCTGACGGTCCTGCATCAGCTTTTGTGCTTTTTGCGGATCATCCCAAAGATCGGGTGCCTCAACCCGCGCGTTGAATTCTTCCAAACGATGGGGGACTGTTTCCCAATCCATTCGCTGGCGCAAAAGTTCCAGAGATTTTTCAATTTCTGCCGCAATATTTTGAATTTCAGCGCGCATACCATTTCCTGTTTGATCCTGCTGCGAATGATCTATCGCAGGCAACGAAGGCTCGCAAGTCACATGGACATAAATGACTTAATAAAGACCGCCTGATGAGATTGATCCGATGCTGGCGTTGCCGCCAACCACACCTGTTTCACCGGTCGATGTTATAACCGTGCGCCCATAGGCTTCGTCGGGGTTGATCAGTTCAAAATTGCTTCCCATCGCAAAGCCACCGTCATATGCGACGCCAAAAACCGGTTCACTGCCGTCCCGGAAATATTCCGCTACAACATTTTCCCCCTCTGCATCATCAGCAAGCCGAGACCCGCTGAGACGATCAATATTGATAAATTGGCCCCCCTCCGGAACAACGAAATCTCCGCCGCCATATTTTTGAACGGCAGCAGTCATGAATTCATTGAAAACAGGTCCACAGGCAGACCCGCCGAAGTACCCGGACCCCAGCGCTTTGGGGATGTCATAACCAATGTAGCATCCTGCAACGATATTGCTTGTGAAACCCACAAACCAGACATCTTTGGCATCATTTGTAGTTCCTGTCTTACCCGCGACGGGCACAGGAAGCTTTATGTAGTTTTTTGCCGTTCCCCGCTCCACAACCCCCTGCAACATGGAGGTCAACTGATAGGCTGTGATCGCGTCCATCACCCTTTCGCGGTCAGAAAGAATTGTCGGCGCCATTCCGCTGGGCAGATAGGCATTGTCACAATCCACGCAGCTCCGCGGATCATGCTGATAGACGGTTTTTCCATACCGGTCCTGCACGCGATCCACGAGTGTGGGCACGACACGTTCGCCGCCATTGGCGAACATAGCATACGCAGCCACGATTTTGAACAATGTGGTTTCTTCTGATCCCAAGGAGTTGGCAAGGAATTTACCCATATTGTTATATACGCCAAAGCGTTCTGCATAACCCCCGATGATATCCATGCCGACTTCTTGAGCGAGACGAATGGTCATCAAGTTCCGTGACTGTTCAATGCCGGTGCGCAACGGGGTTGGGCCGTAAAATTTTCGAGAGGAATTTTTAGGAGTCCAAAGGCCTTCAGGCGTATTGATTTCAATAGGCGCATCCACAATGATTGTGGCGGGTGAATACCCGCTGTCCAGAGCTGCGGCATAGACAAAGGGCTTAAACGAAGAGCCCGGCTGTCGATCCGCCTGAGTTGCCCTGTTAAACACAGAGGCACTGTAGGAAAACCCTCCCTGCATTGCCAGAATGCGACCGCTGTTAACATCCATCGCCATGAATGCGCCCTGCACGTCAGAGGTTTGGCGAAGCGACCAGCGATCAAAACTCCCGTCCTCTTTTAAAAGACGGCGCACCAAGACGACGTCGCCAGGGGATAAAAGATCTTTCGCCGCCGTTGCTTTTGGGCCAACCGACCCACCAGAGTTAGCCTTCCCGGCCCATTTAACGTCTTCACCTGATATCCAATGTCCGTCGTCATCGTCCTCCACACCCTCAATTCCGATGCGCGCGGAGGTTTTGCCCAAACTAAGGACCACCGCAGGGTACCATTGCCCGTCAAGCTGAATATCTCTTGGCACCTCAGCGTCTTTCAGCGCATCTCGCCAGCTTGCCTCCTCTGACAAAACATCCAGAGGCAGCGTGACGCCAGTTCCCCGCCAAACTCCTTGATTGCGATCATAGGATTCCAATGCCCGCTGCAAGGCAAGACGGGCGCGCTCCTGCAGCTCAGGTTCAACGGTGGCTCGAATGGTCATTCCACCGGTGAAAAAAGTCTCTTCTCCGAAATCCTTACTCAATTGGCGGCGGATCTCATCGGTGAAATAATCTCTGTCAGGAATGGCCGAGCGGAAACTTTCAAAATCGCCGTTTTGCACCGATAGCAACGGCATATTTTTTTCCTGCTCATATGTATCCTGATCGAGATAGCCGTTTTGCAACATTTCTTGCAAAACGTAATTGCGGCGCGACAGGAGCCGGTCTTTGCGTCGCACAGGGTGGAAATCGGAGGGCGCTTTGGGCAAAGACGCCAGAAACGCTGCCTCATTAGGGGCGAGTTCGTCGAGCGTTTTGTTGAAATAGGTCTGCGCCGCAGCCGTCACACCATAAGAATTTTGCCCCAAGAATATTTCGTTGAGATAAAGCTCCAAAATCTTCTCTTTGCTCAGGGCTCCTTCTATGCGGGTCGCAAGAATGATTTCTTTCACTTTACGTTCGGCTTGGCGCGATCCATCCAGCAAAAAGTTCTTGATCACCTGCTGCGGGATGGTTGACGCCCCGCGCACCCGTTTTCCCCCGCTGCGCACGGCATCCACAATGCTCGATATAATCCCGCGCAAATCATATCCAGGATGGGTATAGAAATTTTTGTCCTCAGCTGAAATGAACGCCTGCTTGATCAAATCGGGTATATCTTCTGCAGCTGTGAACAAGCGCCGCTCGCGGGCAAATTCATCTATCAACTGTCCTTCAGACGAATAGATCCGGCTGATAATTGGAGGCTGATATTGCGCCAGCGAGGCATAGGATGGCAAATCGCGTCCATAAATCCAGAACACACCCCCAATGCCAATCACAACACCAATGATCCCCAAAGTCACAAAGGTGAATATTCCGCCCAGAATGGATAAGATGGCCCTGATCACACCGTGTCCTTTCGCTCTGACCTTTATATAGGCAGGGATTGGAACCGCGTCAAAAGCCAAACGGCAGTATCCTGCATATCTTTGGATTATTGTCTGCGCCTGATAGCGTCAGCGGTATCTTTGTCCACCCACTTAACAAGCGCGTTTCTAAAACCGTTCACAAATTTATTTCGCCAAATTGGATCAATCAGATTATCCAAGTCACTTTGAGTTGACAAAAAGCCGACCTCCACAAGAATTGACGGGATATCAGGGGATTTGAGAACAGAAAATCCCGCCTTTCTCAAGGGTTTTGCATTGACGGAACCGAGTTCGAATAACAGTTCTTCAATCATTCCTTCGGCAAGCGCCTCTGAACGTGGCAACGTTTCTGTAGAGGCCATTTCAATCAGAATATCTGCGATCGTATCCTCTGCTCCAGTCAAATCCGCCCCCACAAGAAGCGAGGCACGGTCATGTTCATGTGCCAAAGTTTCGCTCAACTCATCACTTGCCTTTTCAGACAGCGTGTAAACAGTGGTACCGTAAGCAACACCTTTGTCGATGGCATCGGCGTGAAGCGAAATGAACAGATCCGCTTGATGTTCCGTGGCAAATTCAACGCGGTCCCTTAAGGACACAAAACGGTCGTCTGTGCGCGTCAAAAACACGTCGAAAATCTCTGCCCTGAGCAAAGCTTCTTTGATTTCCAGTGCGAGGCGCAACATAAGGTCAGATTCTTTGAGGTTTCCGGCCAATGCACCTGGATCTTCGCCACCATGACCAGGATCCAGAACAACACGAACCCTTTTGGTATGAATAAGCCCATTCTTCGTTTCGGCTTCCGCCGTGACGGTATAATTTTCTTCCTCATTATAGGGGCTGACCAAGTTTTTAAACTCTTCTTCTGTTACCGGCCCCAACCAGACCGATAAAATGGCTTTTTCGGTGTTCGCATCGCGCTTCATTTCTGCAGATGTCACAGCAAAAGGTTTCGTAAGCTCAAGCGAAAGCCTGCTCCATCCGTTTGGCAAAACGCTCGTTTCGGCATTTCTCACCCTTTTGCTGCTCAAGAGCTTGGTATCGGAAAAACCTTGAAAATTCACGCTGCCAAATTCAAGGAGTACGCGGTTTGGAGAGGACTGGACATACACCCGATAGGGTACCTGTTGGGAGAGGTTAAGTTTGATTTCCACCTGGCGCCAAAGACGATCTTTGATCACAGACCCTTCTTCTATGAATTCAGCCAAAGCGGAATTTGACTGGGCCAGCAAAGAAGATGTGCAAACCAGCTGAAACACCACAATCAGCAACGTCACGACTGTGCTTCGCGCACGGGTCAAAAAAGATACCCTCTTGCCTGCATGAAGTTCTTTAATCGCTCTAGCCCCTCTTTGATATCCTCTGTGCTTCTTGCATAAGAAAACCGCAATGTTTTTGCCCCCCGAGACGGGTCAAAATCAAGACCTGGCGTCACCGCGACCCCTGCTTCGTTCAAAATATCGCGCGCAAATTGCAAGCTGTCGTCCGTCATTTTGCTGACATCTGCGTAAATGTAAAAGGCGCCATCAGGCGGCGCTATCGTATCAAATCCGGCTGCAGGCAAGCCTGAAAGCATAAGGTCTCTGTTTTCACGGTATACCTCTAGATTGGCATCCAGTTCTTGCGGACAATCCAAAGCGGCGAGTGCCGCAATCTGACTCACGTGGGGCGCACAAATGAACATATTTTGGGCCAAACGTTCAACGCGGCGCACGTGGTCCTCAGGCACCACCATCCATCCAATACGCCAGCCCGTCATCGAAAAGAATTTCGAAAATGAATTGATCACATAACACATATCAGAAATTTCCAGCGCTGTGACGGCTTTCTTTTCATATTCGATACCATGGTAAATTTCATCGCTGATAAAGGCTGCATTCATGCTCTGGCACGTGGTCATCAAGTCAGACAGCGCCTCTTTAGAGAGCATCGTCCCCGTCGGGTTTGCCGGTGAGGCAACCAGAAGCCCTGCGAGATCCCGTCCATTGAGATCAGAACTTACTGGCTGATAACGGTTTTCTGGCGCGGTCTGGATGTCGACGGGACAAAGACCAAGGGATTTTAATATCTGGCGATAACTGGGATAACCCGGAGCGCCAATACCCACTTTGTCTCCCGAATCAAACAGCGACGTGAAGCTTAGTAAAAATGCCGCCGACGAACCGGAAGTGATCACAACACGGTCCGGATTTAGCGATATCCCATACCACTGATCATAGAGCTCGGCGATTTTGCGCCGAAGCGACGGCAAGCCCAGCGCGACGGTATATCCCATAGGATCAATCGACATTGTGCGACCCAAAGTTTCCAAAGCAGCCTTTGGCGCTGAGGTGGAGGGCTGTCCGACTTCCATATGGATAACGCGGCGACCAGAGGCCTCTAACTGGCGCGCCGACTCCATGACATCCATCACAATAAAGGGATCAACACTTCCACGGGTTGAGTTTTTCATTCGGACCTTCCAGACTGGGGTTACCCGTCATCTTATTTCAAGGTTTCCTTATCAGCGTCAATGTCGATCCTTAAAACAATTATAATCGGGCTGATCTTTGCTCTTTACGCATTTCAAGCTTTTGCTGTGTCTTTGTTGCGGGATGCAGACATCGAAAATGCCTTTTCTGAGCTTTCAAAACCGGTCCTGCAGGCGGCAGGTCTTTCCCCAAGCGGGATTAAAATCATGCTCATTGATGATACACGCCCTAATGCCTTTGTCATCGATAACAAACATATTTTCATTACCACAGGTCTCGCACTGAAAACCCGAACACCTGAAATGTTTCAATCCATCATCGCGCATGAGGCAGCACATATCGCTTACGGACATGTAGCAAGACGGACGCAAAATATCGAAAACGCCCGATCTGTTGCTGCATTTGGTTTGGCTTTGGGCATTATGACAGGCGCTTTGAGCGGCAACGCGGAGCTTGGCACCTCTCTGGCTTTGGGCACCTCCAGTAGCGCCACACGTGCGCTTTTGGCCCATACGCGCGCCGAAGAAAGCGCTGCGGATCAGGCGGCCATGTCCTACATGGCGCAATCGCGCATCGATGCTGCAGGGATGGCAGACGTACTAGATATCTTTATCGGTCAGGAAAATCTTTCGGCCAACCGGCAGGATCCTTATGCCCGCACGCACCCCTTAAGCCGCGACAGACGCCGTGTCGTGGAAGGGCGTGTGACGGCACAACCTAAACCCGCGCAAGATAAAAACGCTCTTTACTGGCACGACCGCGCCATTGGAAAACTGTCGGCCTTTGTGCGTGCTCCTGATTGGACACTGAAAAATACGGATAGCTCGTCACATGAGGACGTCAAACATCTGCGCCGCGCAGTCGCCTTTTCCCGGCAAGGAAAATTGGAGGAGGCAATCAACGAAATTTCAAAGGCGCAAAGCGTGCGGCCAAAAGACGCTTATCTTCAGGATTTGAAAGCAGAGCTTTACATGCGGCACAAAAAATTTGATCGGGCCGCGAAAGAATATCAAAAGGCCAGTGATTTGGATGGAAGCAACGCATTAATTCTGGCGGGTTACGGTCGGGCGCTTTTGGCTTCAAATCAAACGAACAAGGCGCTGTCGGTATTGAAAACCTCTCGCCAAAAAGATTTTCGAAATATCCGCATGCTCCGTGATCTTGCGGTAGCCTATTCAAAGACCGGTCAAAACGGCATGGCCTCGCTGATCACCGCGGAACGTTTTGCGCTTCAGGGAAAGACGAAAGACGCTAAAATCCATGCCCGCCGCGCGCTTGACAATTTGCCACGTGGCTCACCCGGGTGGCAAAGTGCAGAAGATATATTAGATATCAAATAAACCCATCCACATTTCTTTACCTTGAGGCTTTCCCGATGGATTATAACAAAACCTCGCGTACTCTTGCTGGCATCTTTTTGACGGTTCTATGTGTTGCGCTTCTTGCTGTTTTCACTTCGCGTACAAATGGCCCTGTGCCCAAAGCAGAAGAGACATTTGACAAGGCAATGTTACACGCAGAAATTCGCGCCTATATCCTAGAAAATCCAGATATCATCTTCGAAGCCGCCGCAATTGTTCGTCAGCGCGAAGCAGAAGAAGAAAGCAAACGCGACGTAGATTTGGTCAAAGAGTATTGGGATGAGCTCCAAAATGACGGTCGCTCCTATGTGGGTGGCAACCCAGAGGGCGATATCACCTTGGTCGAATTTCTGGATTATCGCTGCGGATATTGCCGCAAAGCCTTTGAGGAAGTGGAAATGCTGTTAGAGGATGACGGCAATATTCGTTTTATTATCAAAGAATTCCCAATCCTCGGCGAGGCGTCTATGATCGCGTCTCAGTTTGCCATCGCGGTTAGGAACATCCACGGTGCCGATGCTTATAAGTCAATCCATGATACGCTTATGACCTTCACAGGGGAACCAAGGCCAGAGGTCTTGGCAGACATTGCAACCACTTTTGGGTTTGAGCCAACACCAATCTTCACAGAAATGATGAGCGAGACGGTGATGGACGAAATCAACGAAAACCGTGCCTTAGGCCAGAAAATGCAGATCAGCGGCACACCCACTTTTGTCTTTGGAGAGGCTTTGTTGCGCGGCTACCTTCCGCTTGATGCGATGCGCGAGGTTGCAAAGGAACAACGAGGGTCCTGAGATCCCGAGTGAGCAGGGCTTACAATGACCGAAGAAAAGCTGAAAGAGCTTGTAGGGTGTCATCAGGCGCGGTGTCAGGGAAGAAATGACCGCCTTTAACAGCAGCGGTGGTGTAGTGGCTAAGCCGGTCATTCCAGATTGTGGACATATCATAGGCCTTGGCCATTGCACCATCTGCCCCCCACATAACCATTGATGGAACAGTCACTAAGCGATGCAGGTCTTGGGCATCTATCGCAAAATCATAGTCAATAGCGGCGCGGTAGTCGTCGCACATCGCACGCACGCAGTCCATATTGCGCCATGAGCTGCGGTAGGCCTCGAGTTGTTCTGGCGCGTAATCCGCCAAATCAGCCGATCCCCAGCCGGTCAAACTGTTTTGGAAAAATCCATCGGGATCGGATAGAATTAGCTTTTCCGGAAAGGGGGATGGTTGTGCCAAGAAAAACCAATGGTAATAGGCGCGTGCAACTTCTTTGCTCAGATCATCAAGCAAAAGATGCGTTGGCACGATGTCCATCAGAGTAAGGCTTTGAATCCGCTCCGGTGCGTCCAGTGCCATTCGATGGGCCGTGCGCGCGCCCCTGTCGTGCCCGACGAGATGGAATTTTTCAAATCCCAGTTCCGCCATGAGATGCAGCTGATCCGCGCCCATTTCGCGAAAGGAATAATGTTTTACCCCCACGGGTTTGCCCGAAGCCCCGTAGCCGCGCAAATCCGCACAGACCACAGAATAGTGTTCTGCGAGTTTTGGGGCTATTTCAGCCCACATGGCATGGGTTTGCGGAAAACCGTGCAAGAGCAAAACGGGCGCACCCTGCCCTTTGTGACGGTAGAACACATCACATCCTCCACGCGTTACAACGCCACTTTCAAAGCCATCAAACATTCATGTCTCCAAACGCGACAGCGCGTCTAAGACCCGTGCCCAGCTTCGCATGCCTTTGTGAAAACTTTCCACGTCATATTTTTCATTTGGCGAATGAAGCTGATCATCGTCCTTGCCGAATCCGATGAGGATCGGGTCAACCCCGGTAATGTCTTGGAAAAACCCCGCAATCGGTATAGATCCCCCTGATCCGATAAAGGCTGCTTCGTCGGGCCATTCATCACTGAGCGCCTGTCTTGCCGCTTCAAAGGCTGGCGCTTCGCTTGACATGACAATGCCTCCTGACGACCCATGCGATTTGTAAGAGACCGAACAATCTGGTGGCAGCATTCCTTCGATCATGCGCCGAAGGTTTTTGCGGATTTCCACAGGATCCTGTTGACCCACAAGTCGGAAGCTTATCTTTGCGCTGGCATGACTTGGCAGGACGGTTTTGAAGCCATCTCCTGTATATCCGCCTGTGATCCCGTTGATTTCACAGGTCGGTCGAGACCACAACATCTCAAGCGCCGAATACCCTTTTTCACCTGCCAGTGTGTTCAGCCCGACACCCCCAAGAAACGCCTTGTGGTCAAAACCAAGCGCCTCCCACTCACGTTTCAAATCATCGGACAAGTCCGGCACGCCCTCATAAAATCCGGGAACCGTAATGCGCCCGTTTTCATCATGGAGGCTAGCCAAAATACGACTGAGCACACGGATCGGGTTGATTGAGGCACCGCCATAAAGGCCGGAATGCAAATCTTTGTTTGGTCCGGTTATAGTGATTTCTTCGCCCAAGAGACCGCGCAGCATCGTAGTGATGGCTGGGACCCTACTGTCAAAAAGACCTGTGTCGCAAATCAGCGCAATATCTGCAGTAATTTCGTCTTTGTTTTCCTTCATGAAGGGAATGAGGCTGGGAGACCCGCTTTCTTCTTCGCCTTCAAAGAAAAACGTGATCTTGCAAGGCAGTTCGCCATGCTCCGCAATCCAGGCCCGACACGCTTCTACAAATGTCATCAACTGGCCCTTATCGTCGCAAGCCCCACGTGCGCGGATTACTTTCCCTTTTTCAGTCTCTTCAATGGCTGGGTCAAACGGATCCCTGTCCCACAAGTCCAGAGGATCAACAGGTTGCACATCGTAGTGACCGTAGAAAAGCAGATGGGGCTTGTTTGCGCTCTGCGGAGGCGTGATATGTCCTACCACCATTGGATGCCCCGGGGTTTGGCGTTTTGAGGCTTGGGCACCCAAAGAGATCAAATCTGCAACCAGCCAATCCGCCGCTTTTTGACAATCATCCCTAAAGGCAGGATCTGTCGAAATAGATGGAATACGAAGTAAATCCATCAATCTTTCCAGAGATTTGTTTAAATCTGCGTCAATCCGCGCGAGTACGGGGGGTAGTGACATCAAAAACTCCTGCTATAACGTCTTTACGAGTCGTACCTAATTTCAAATTTTTGTCTAGGTGCTCTTGCTATAAATGGGGACGCCTTTGTAAAACCGAAACGAAGTTGGAGTTTAGCGGTTAGGCAAAACGACGATTGGGGAATAATCCGATGAAGTACGAAGACCATTTCACGGCGGCACTGGACAGGTTGCACGAAGAAGGCCGCTATCGCACTTTTATCGACATCGCGCGCGAAAACGGAAATTTTCCACATGCGATCTGGAAAAAACCAGACGGAAGCGAAACGCCGGTCACAGTCTGGTGTGGCAACGATTACCTTGGCATGGGTCAGCATCCCGTTGTGTTAAACGCAATGCATGAGGCAATTGAAGCGGTCGGTGCAGGCTCTGGCGGAACACGGAATATTTCGGGAACCACAATATATCACAAAGCTCTGGAAGACGAGATTGCGGATCTTCACGGCAAGGAAGCCGCGCTTGTTTTCACGAGTGCCTATATCGCCAATGATGCAACGCTGAGCACCTTACCGAAACTTTTGCCGGGCCTTATCATCTATTCCGACGCGCTGAACCATGCGTCAATGATTGAAGGCGTGCGCCGCAACGGAGGCGCAAAACGTATTTTCCGCCATAATGACCTTGATCACTTGCGCGCTTTGCTCGAGGCGGACGATCCCTCCACACCAAAACTGATTGCCTTTGAATCGATTTATTCGATGGACGGCGATTTTGCTCCAATTGAGGAAATATGTGATCTGGCAGACGAATTTAATGCTATGACATATCTGGATGAGGTGCACGCAGTTGGTATGTACGGCCCCCGCGGGGGCGGCGTAGCTGAACGGGACGGATTGATTGGTCGCATCGATATTCTCAACGGCACACTTGCCAAGGCCTATGGAACGATGGGCGGTTACATTGCGGCAAGCGCAAAAATTTGTGACGCGATCCGCTCTTATGCGCCCGGATTTATCTTTACGACCTCAATTGCTCCTGCACTCGCCGCTGGCGCGAGAGCTTCTGTTGCATTTTTGAAAGCTGATATGCACCTGAGGGACGAACATCAGGCAAAAGCCAGTATATTGAAGCTGCGCCTGCGTGGACTTGGGCTTCCGGTCATTGATCACAAAACCCACATTGTTCCACTGATTGTCGGCAATCCTGTGCATACGAAAAAACTGTCCGACAAACTGCTGGAAGAGTTCGGCATTTACGTTCAACCGATTAATTTCCCGACCGTGCCCAGAGGCACTGAACGTTTGCGCTTCACGCCCTCGCCTGTGCATAGCACAGAGGACATAAACCACCTTGTC
>Ga0129342_1000993_pt1 | contig 12543 bp, 9 predicted proteins | sample CPBDNA_5_FD_94426 | JGI IMG/M metagenome (GOLD analysis project Ga0129342, IMG submission 94426) | Freshwater to marine salinity gradient microbial communities from Chesapeake Bay, USA - CPBay_Sum_15_0.2_DNA | ecosystem: Environmental > Aquatic > Marine > Coastal | place: USA: Chesapeake Bay...
CGCTGAGGCGCCGAAACTTTCGCCCGGCATCACTGCGATCTGACGCTCATCAAGCAACTTGTTTGCAAATTCGTCACCGGTGAGACCGGTCGCGCGAATATCCACCATCAGATACATCGCTCCCTTGGGATCGATGGCGCGCACCGCCGGAAATTTTTTGAGAATATCCAACGCAATTTCACGACGCCTTCGAAAGGGGGCTGCGATCTTTTCCTCAAATGATGTCCCCAAGGACAATCCGTAAAGCGCGCCTTCCTGAATGAATCCCGGAACACCGTATGTCGTATTGGTCGCGAGATCGATAAGCTTGGAAATCATATCTTCGGGGCCAACAATCCAACCCACGCGGCTGCCTGTCATCGCATGGCTTTTGGACATGGAACCAATGACCAACGTGCGTTCAGCCATATCCGGAAGCGCACGCGGTGAAAAATGGGCGCCAGCCCACACTTGTGTGTCGTAGACTTCGTCAGAGATCAGCCAAAGATCATGTAACTTGCAAAGATTTGCGATCATTTCATGGGTTTGGCGCGAGTAGACCGTCCCCGACGGGTTGTTTGGAGAGTTGATCAATAAAGAGCTTGCCTCGCGTATCAATGGCTCCAGATCCTCTTTTTGGGGTTCAAAGCCATATTTGGCGCGTGTTGGCACAGAGCGCGCGTTGAGGTTTTGTGCCCGAAGCGTTGAAGGATAGGTGGCGTAATAGGGTTCCACATAAAGAGCTGTATCACCGGGATCACAGGTTGCAGTATGGGCGGCGAAGAGCGCCGCTTGCCCGCCTGTGGTGATCATCACGTTTTCAAAACCGGTCGGCACGCCAGTTCTCGTTGTGATGCGCTCTGCGATGGCTTTACGCAATGCATGCATTCCCGGCACCATGGCATATCCCGTATTGCCAGCCATAGCGGAGGCGTGCATGGCCTTTAGAATACTCGGATCAGTGCGTATGTCATGTTCGCCGATGGTCAATTCGGTGATCTGTTGGCCCGCCTCAATAAGAGCACGTGCACGGATGAAGACTTCCCAGCCGTCTGACCCGTCTAGGTTCATGTTTGAAATGCGTTGGGAAGGCTGCATATAAAACTCCGCTTTAAATACCGCCCATCTGCCATTTCAAACACACCTCTGTCAATTGATCGCGGCTTGAAATCTACAGATTTGACTGTTAGGGATTTTCTATGAATGAAAGAATTCCCAATCCCTGTTACATTCTCTGCTGAACAGTATCCAGCGGGAAGGTTCTTTCGTCATTTTCAATCCTGATTAAAGTTGCTAAGTCCCGCTCAAAGCGCGGATAAGATATGCAATGACTATGACCAATATTTATTTACATAATTCCATGACCCGCAAAAAAGAGCGGTTCGTTCCAATTGATCCCAAAGATGTACGCATGTATCTTTGTGGCCCAACGGTCTATGATCGCGCACATCTTGGCAATGCGCGTAATGTTATCATGTTTGATGTGCTCTTTCGGCTTTTGCGCCATATCTATGGCGAAAAAGCCGTGAATTATGTGCGCAACTTCACGGATGTGGACGACAAGATCAATGATCGCGCGCGCCAAAGCGGACGCAGTATTTCAGAAATCACCCAAGAGACATCGCAATGGTATCTGGAGGATATGGGCGCCCTTGGCAATTTGGAACCTACCCATATGCCGCGCGCCACGCAATATATTACACAAATGGTGTCAATGATTGAAAACCTCATTGAAAGGGGGCATGCCTATGACGCTGAGGGACATGTTCTTTTCTCGGTCAAGAGTTACGAAAAGTACGGGGCGCTATCAGGGCGATCTGTAGAAGACATGATTGCCGGCGCGCGGGTTGAGGTTGCACCTTACAAACGCGATCCGATGGATTTTGTGCTTTGGAAACCATCTGAGGACGAAACACCGGGGTGGGAAAGCCCATGGGGGCGCGGGAGGCCGGGGTGGCATATCGAATGCTCTGCCATGGCCAAGGACCTTTTGGGGGAAAGTTTTGACATCCACGGGGGGGGCAATGATTTATTGTTTCCCCATCACGAAAACGAAATTGCCCAAAGCCATTGCGCCCATCCAGAAGCGCATTTTGCGCGTTATTGGCTGCACAATGAAATGCTTCAGGTGGAGGGAAAGAAAATGTCAAAATCGCTTGGCAATTTCTTTACCGTACGCGATCTTTTGGATGAGGGATATGCAGGCGAGGTGATCCGCTTTGTGTTTCTTTCCACCCATTACGGCAAGCCTATGGATTGGACCGAAACCAAGGCGCGTGATGCAGAAAATACATTGCGCAAATGGCGAAAGTTATGTGATGGAGTGCGTCCTTCACAGGTGAGTCAACTTGCGCTGGAGTCAATCGCAGATGATTTGAATACTGCAGGTGCAATTGCTGAGCTTCATGCCTTGGCATCACGCGGGGAGGCTGACAAATTAAAGGCGACCGCAGGCGTTCTGGGCTTGCTTGAAGACCATATGGGGGCCTGGGCTACATCCGTTGACTTATCTCTTTGGGAAACAAAGCTGACCAAAGCGCGGGAAAAGGCGATGGAAAGCAAGGATTTTGCGCAGGTCGATCGCCTTAAATCCGGTCTGATTGCAGCAGGGATTGACGTCAGGATGAGCAAATCAAAGGTTGAACTGGTGCCGCTGGCGGGATTTCATCTGGATCGCCTCAAGGACTTGGAATAAGGAAAAGACGGGGCAGAGTGATGGGCGTAGAAATATGAACAAAGAAAAATTATATATCTATGATACGACCCTGCGGGATGGAGCGCAAACCCAAGGTGTTCAGTTCTCTGCTGAAGAAAAACATATGATCGCGCGGGCTTTGGATGAGCTGGGCGTTGATTATATCGAAGGCGGATGGCCGGGTGCAAACCCGACAGACGACGAGTTTTTTCAAAGACCCCCTGACAGCAAAGCCACCTTTACGGCCTTTGGAATGACAAAACGCTCAGGGCGGTCTGCTGAAAATGATGATGTGCTGTCCGCGGTGGTCAACGCAGGGACCTCTGCTGTGTGTCTCGTCGGAAAAACCCACGATTTCCAAGTCAAAACTGCACTTGGTATTTCGCTGGAGGAAAATCTTGAAGCCATTGGGCAATCGATGAAGCTTTTATCTGAGGCAGGCCGTGAAGCCTTATTTGATGCAGAGCACTTCTTTGATGGATTTAAATCCGACCCAAGTTACGCAACTGAATGTGCGTTGCAAGCCTACCAAAATGGTGCTCGATGGGTCGTGCTCTGTGACACAAATGGCGGAGCTTTGCCCCATGAAGTCGATGAGATTGTGCGACAACTGATTGCCTCTGGACTTCCTGGCAGCCATATAGGCATCCATACCCATAACGACACAGAGAACGCTGTTGCCAATTCTTTGACTGCTGTGCTTGCGGGGGCGCGTCAGATACAGGGGACTTTGAATGGATTGGGCGAACGCTGCGGAAATGCGAACCTTATTTCACTGATCCCAACGCTTCTTTTGAAAAAACCCTTCTCGGATCTTTTTGAAACGGGTATCACCACATCCTCTCTGAAAAATCTAACCCGCGTCTCTAGACTTGTAGATGATATCTTGAACCGCGTGCCTGTGAGACAGGCCCCTTATGTCGGGGCCTCTGCTTTTGTGCATAAAGCGGGTCTTCACGCCAGTGCGATCATCAAGGACCCAAGCACTTATGAACATATCGATCCTTCGATGGTAGGAAATGAACGGCTTATCCCGATGTCAAATCAGGCCGGTCAATCGAACTTGCGCCGTCGTTTGGCTGACGCTGGAATTGAAGTTGACCGTGACCATCCCAGTTTAGGGCGCATTCTGGAATTGATTAAAGAGCGCGAAGCAGAAGGGTATTCCTATGATACTGCGCAGGCGAGTTTTGAATTGCTTGCAAGGCGCACGCTTGGCATTTGCCCCGAGTTTTTTGAAGTGAAACGTTACCGCGTTTCAGTTGAACGGCGAAAAAACAAATATAATGAAATGGTATCCATGTCCGAGGCGGTAGTTGTCGTCAAAGTGGATGGGGAAAAAAAACTATCGGTGAGCGAATCTTTGGATGAAACTGGTTCTGATCGCGGACCCGTTAACGCTCTTTCCAAAGCTTTGGCCAAAGATCTTGGTCCATATCAAGGAATGATTGATGATATGCGGCTGGTAGATTTCAAAGTGCGGATTACACAAGGAGGTACAGAGGCTGTGACCCGCGTCATCATCGACAGTGAGGACGACAAAGGTCGGCGTTGGTCGACGGTTGGTGTCTCTGCCAATATTGTTGACGCAAGTTTTGAAGCCTTGCTTGATGCAATTAACTGGAAATTGATCAGGGACTTTGCGGCATAAGCGATTTACCTCCATCCTTCACAGAGGATGTCCAAGAATTATTAGGCTTAGGGTTTATATGAGACAAAGCTGGTGTGCTTGGGTCTGACTTGACCAAAATCAAGATATGGCTGAACGGGGCTTTTCAGACGCATCTTCTTTGAGACGATCGCATAATTTTTGTGCATTTGTATAGAATCAATATGTCAAAAATAATTTAAATGATAATTATTTTGCGCTCTTTGTAATTTGTGCGTTAGAATTAACCCAGTCGGTCAATCGGAGAAATGAAAATGGCTGAGAATTTTTATGTGAATACTGTAGGAGCGGTCTCTGCGAGCAAGCTCTCAGAAGCTGTTGCTTTGGGCAAAGAACTTGCAAAAGAATCCACGGCTGCCGGATCAGAGAGAGCAAGCATAGGGACCATAATGACGGGCAACAATGCCGGTAGCGTTGTGTTTCAACAGTTTTTGAATTCTTTGGATGATTTTGCGAATATCATGGATGCTTTTGCGGCATCAAGCACCTACGCAAAGATAATGGGTACTGGACTACAGGTTACCATGCGTAACATTGCAAAATTTTGTGACGTACCATTTGACGCGCCTTCAAATCCGAACAGAAAATATGTCATCCTGACCCGCGGTACATCGCATATTCCGCAACAGGATTTAATGGATTTAATGGCCCAAGCAGCACCGTTGTTTTCAGAACATGGAGCGCAAACGTTTCGATTTGCCCGTATTATGACAGGTAACAATGCAGGGGATTTCCTGTTGGGCGTTACGTATCCTTCTATGGCTGAAATTGAAGCAACATATGACGCTATCGGAACAAGCCCGATCGCAGCTAAAATATACGCTGCTCTTGATGTCAATTTACGCAACATAATCAAGATACAAGGCGCAGCAAGTTGATATGATTTGGAAATTGACGAAAAGTAAGAGCTGCCTGTTTCCAAGGTTACGTCGTGAGACTGGCATAGATGTCCATCTTGTCCGAAGAGGGCAATCGGAATTGATCTATGCCATTTTAAAGGTGTGACTTTTATTTTGTCGCATAAATTGAAATTTCAACCCAGTTTCCGGTAGTTTTTCTTGGATTTATACTTATTTGCTTGTGCGCTCTTTCGAATGATAAGTACTGCGAAAGAGAAAAAGATATGGTAGAGAAGCAGACTAGTACTTCAGTCAGATGCGAGCCGTTTTGTCACGAAGACGTGGGGAGACAGGTTACATAAGAAAATTTACAGGAAAGTGGGTATCTGAGCAGAAGAGAAAAACCCCTTTCCCAAGGGAGCGGAATATTTAATGCAAGTTGGTTCAAATTATTTTCAATCGTTTCTTCAAAAAACGGATGAAAAAAGCCTTTATAAGATGAAACATTACCCTGAAATTTATGACGAGCTTTTGGCGAATTGGCAGGGCAGAGCGGTCAGCTTTCTGGAAATAGGTGTGTTCAAAGGCGGCTCTTTGCGCATGTGGCGCGATTTTTTTTCAGAAAACTCAAAGATGACTTTTCTAGATATCGATCCGGCTTGTAAAACGTTGGAGATCCAAGGTGTTGAAATATTGATCGGGAACCAAGAAGACACGAATTTCTTGCACAAAGTTATAAAATCAAAAGGGCCATTTGACCTGATTGTTGACGACGGCGGCCACTTCATGAGCCAGCAAATCACCAGTTTTCAACATCTCTGGCCTGCTTTGAATGACAAGGGTATTTATGTAGTCGAAGACACCCATACCAGCTATTGGCCCGGTTTTGAGGGCGGGTATAAAAATCCGAACAGTTTTGTCGAATTTGCAAAAGATCTGATTGACAAGATGCACAGTTGGTATCGTGAAGATGACCCGAATTTTCCCTTTGATCCTTTGGCGCGCGAAATCGGCAGTATCAGTTTTTATGACAGTATGATTGTCATAAAGAAAGATATCAAAGATCCACCTGTGTCGATTGTATCGCAAGACGGAAAAGTGGCCTTTTCGTCTCGGATCATTGAAACAAAAAATCGTGTATCAATTTTCAAGAAACCGAAAATCTAGACCACGTAATTCAGTGATGAATTGGATAAAGAACAGATTTTCCTTCTGCGATCTTCACCGGTTGCGCCCAGCACCTGCAGAAAACATGCCGGCATCGGCGGCTGCGCGTCTTATGGCGTTTGACTTGTGGACCGTTTCCATAAATTCGGCTTCAGCATCACTGTCGTAAACCACGCCGCCACCGGCCTGAATGTAGAGCTTTTCATCTTTCACAATGGCAGTGCGCAATGCAATGCACATATCCATGTCACCGCCGGAGCTGAAATATCCGACGCCACCGCCGTATATGCCGCGCTTTTCAGGTTCAAGTTCGTCGATAATTTCCATTGCACGAATTTTCGGCGCCCCTGACACTGTTCCAGCCGGCATTCCGGCAAAAAATGCAGAAAGCGCGTCATGCTCGGGTGAAAGTTCGCCCACCACATTTGAAACGATATGCATCACATGACTGTAACGTTCGATAATGAATTCTTCTGTGGGGCGCACTGTGCCAATCTTGGCAACCCGCCCAACATCATTGCGTCCAAGATCCAGCAACATCAAATGTTCTGCCAGTTCTTTTTTGTCTGCCAACAAATCCTTTTCATGCGCCAAATCTTGTTCATGGGTTTCGCCCCGTGGACGGGTTCCCGCGATCGGTCTTATGGTGATCTCATTCCCGAATACGCGCACCAGTATTTCTGGACTTGCCCCAATAACCTGAAATCCACCGAAATTGAAATAGAACATGAATGGAGACGGATTGGTGCGCCGTAACGATCGATAAAGAGCGATCGGAGGAAGTGTGAATTTTTGAGTCCAGCGTTGCGCCGGAACGACCTGAAAAATATCGCCGGCACGAATGTATTCCTTGGCTTTTTCAACCGCGGCCAAATAGCCTTCTTTCGAAAAATTTGAAACGGGATCAGCGATGGCTGACGGGGATCCAAGATCACGGGGATCAGAAAGAGGGTGTTCCAAGTCTCGAACGGCATCCATGACACGTTCAGCAGCTTGCGCATATGCTGCTTTAGGTGAACTTTGGTCGGTAACCCAGACGGGTGCGACCAAAATAACTTCTCCCTTTACTCCGTCCAGAACAGCAACCACGGAGGGACGCAAAAACAATGCATCAGGAAGCCCCAACGGATCCGGGTTTACATTGGGTAAATGCTCCACCAATCGGATCATGTCATACCCATGATATCCGAAAAGTCCTGCAGCGGCCTGCGGAAGCCCGTCAGGCAAGTCGATGTGGCTTTCTTTGAGCAGAGCGCGAAAAGCGTCCAAAGGAGGAACACTCTGTTCTTCGAAGGCATCATCGTCAAAGCGGGCAGAGCGATTGATGTAGCTTTTCTTCCCGTGACATTTCCAAACCAGATCCGGTTTCATTCCAATAATGGAATACCGCCCCCTGACTTCGCCACCGGTCACAGATTCAAGAATGAATGCATCTTTGCTCGCAGCCGTTAATTTCAGCAAAAGAGAGACAGGCGTATCCAGATCCGCCGCAAGGCGGGTATAAATAACCTGATTGAAACCTTCTTTGAATTGGGTTTCAAATGTTTGATAGTCGGGTAAAATCATTTTTTTTAGGTCTATTGAAAATTGGTGTGCACCGCATTTAGTGCCTGCTCATTCAGCGACACACCCGCTGACTGTTGAACTTGTGAAACAAAAATTTGAAAAAGGTCGCTCGCCAATCCTTGATCCAGTTGGCTGGCAAAAGCATCTTCGATAGACCGTGCCTCTTCGGTCGTGGAGTCACCATCAGATATCCCTAAGAGCTGGATTACATATACGCTATCAACCCCGTCAACTTGTCCAAACGTTCCTTCATCCAGTTCAAAGGCGCGCGCAATCACAAGGGGTGACGCATCTGATGTGGTGCCATTGCGTTTCAAGGAAGTCAGTGTCTTAAATTTTGACCCAAGATCCACGAGGTTTTCACCGGCCTCTGCCCTTGAAAATGTCTCTTTTCCAAGGGTGTCAAGGGCATCGCGCAGGACAGAGTCTCGCCACAGCGCCTGAACGTTATCCCTCACTTGCATAAAATCTTCTGGCCGCGTGGGTAGAATTTCCTCAAGCCGCATCGCAAGAATACCGCCATCTGCCAATCTGATAATTGCCGGAAAATCTGTTTCTTGCAGCCCAGCAGCGGCAGAACGGAATGCAGCATATGCAGAAATGTCATTTTCAACGCCGTCATAATAAATGGTTGTTTCCAAGCGCATGTCGCTTTCGTTTGCCAATTCCTCAAGCGTCGCACCGGCTGCAAGCAAGTCATCAAGTCGTGTTTGTTCAGCTTCTATCAACCGCTGTGCACGGTCCAGACTAAAGCCCCTCTTAAGGTCTTCTTTAACTTCATCAAATGGTGTTTCTTGGGCGTTCAAGATTCCATTTACCCGATAAATCGCACCCCCCAGATCAGTTTTAAAAGGGGCTGTAATCTCACCCGAAGAAAGTGCGAAAACCGTTTCACCCGCATCAGACAGTTCTTCAAGGGTCACATCGCCTAAATCTATGTCGCCAAGCGTCAATCCACGTTCTGATACAAGTCCTTCAAAATCGACCTCACCGGACTGAAGCCTTTGCGCTGCGCGCTGCGCATCTTCATAGTCCAGAAAGTTCAAACGCTCTACCAAACGACGTTCCGGTTTTTTATAGGTGTCTATATTCTTTTCGTAGAGTGCCAACAAATCACTGTCTTCGACGGGTATCGTTTCAACCATCATATCTGGTGTTAGGATCACATAGGTGATTGACTTACTTTCCGGCAAAGAAAAGAGATCAATGTTTTCGTCGTAATAAGATTTTAGTTGGTCTTCCGTGGGCTCGCCAATTGGTGTTGGCAGATCGCTTTCATCCAGTTCTAGAAGCGCGATATCCCGCTCTTCGAGAATATATTTAATCGCATAGTCGGCAAAAGCTGAGGGCATTTTCACGCCGGTTGCGATAGCCTGTTGTATCAATTCGCGGGCGGCCTCGTCCCGTAACTGTTTTTCAAAATCTGTTTCGCTCAGTCCCGCGTTTTGAAGCGCAAAGGTATATGCTGTTCGATCAAAACTGCCATCTACGCCCTGAAAAGCGCGGATTGTCATAAGTTTGTCGCGTACTGTCTCATCGCCCGCAGAAATACCCAGACCGTCAGCTTCATGTTCAAGCGTTTTTTCAACGACCAGTCGGCTGAGAGCCTGTTGTTGAATGCCAAACATCTGTGCCTGTTGAAAACTAATTTGCGATCCGAATTGGGCCGAAGCTGCATTCATTTGATTTTGAAGTGCGCGCGCATAGTCATTTACGCTGATCTCTTTGTCGCCCACAGTACCGACCGAATTCATGCGCCCACCAAAATTTATGGCGCCAAACCCTGCAAGCCCGACGATCAAAAAAGCCAACAAAATCCAGACAAATGTTTTAGACAAAGTGTTAGTTGAACGTGCCATGACAGTCCCTGAAAGGTTTGAGTTGCGCTTGTGTCTACTTGTCTGCGTGAGTGGAGGCAAGCGCCAAGCTGAATTTGTGAAGCCTTTGGATCAATATTTCGAGCTCTTCGCACCCGATATTGGCAAATGCGATACGAAGTTGGCGTGTCGCTGATACCATTTCGGGTGGTGCAAACATTGTTCCGGGAAGACAAAGGATGCTGGAGTCCCTCAAAATCATTTCGGCAATTTTATCCGATGGAAGCTCGAAGGGATGTTCGACATAAGCAAAATATCCACCCACCCCTAGAAGTTTCCATCCCTGATCAGAGAGGAGAGAAAAACGATCCTCTAAAAATGCCCGCCGCTTTGACATTTCTTTTCGTTGGCCGTCAAGCCAGTCTGACAAATGCAAAAGCCCCCAATAAGCGCCATATTGGCCCACTTGGGAGGGGCATATCGTCACCGTATCGAGGAATTTTTCGACATCTTGAAGGCGCTTTGATGCTGTTACGATAGCCCCCACGCGATGACCTGTTAAGCGAAAGCTCTTTGAGAAAGAAAAAAGTTGGACCAAAGTGTCATGAGCGTTTTCTCTCTGACACAGACTATGGGGATGTGTTGGGTCGGGATGAAAATCTTTATAGGTCTCATCTAGGATCAGCACGATACCATGTGTTTGGGCAAGATCGAAAAATGCGTGCAACAGCGCATCTGGATAGGCAACTCCTGCAGGATTATTCGGAGAGACCAGACAAATCGCACGGGTTTTGGGTGTGATAAGCCTTTCGGCCTGTTCCGGATCAGGCATCATATCTGAACCGCAGGCCAGCGGACGCGTATGAACGCCCATCATGTCCAACCACATTTTGTGATTAAAATACCAGGGTGTCGCAAGAATGACTTCGTCGCCTTCCTCACTCAGGGCGCTGATGGTTGCGCAGAAGGCTTGATTACATCCAGATGTGATGGCGATGTTTTCTTCAGCAAGCGTTGTTTGATAAATTTGGCTGCAATGCGTTGCCATGGCGCGTCTCAGGCGCAACATCCCCAAGATTGGGCCGTAAAGATGCGCTTCTTTTTCATGCAGAACATAGTCGGCTATCGCTGTTCGAAGCGCCTCGGGAGGCGCATCCGAAGGGGCCGCCTGTGAGACATCAATCAACGGCCTGTCCGGTGAAAACCGCATGCCTGCCATCCAATCATGCGCCGCCTTAATTGGGGCAGGGGATGCGCGTGAGGCTCGACTTGTCATGTCACAAGAGGCCTTTCATTCATGAGTGTTAATCGGACCCCCGATAGGGTTCAACATACTGCAAAGCCATGTCCCAAGGGAAAAAGATCCACGTATCTTGGCTGACTTCCGTTATAAATGTGTCAACTTGCGCGCGTCCCATGGGTTTCGCATAGATCGTGGCAACATGAGCATTAGGCATTGATTTACGCACAACCTCGAGCGTTTTTCCAGTATCCACAAGATCGTCAATGATCAAAACGCCTGTTCCGTCCTGAACCACTGAGGCGTCTGGCGTTTTTATGATTTTTGGTTCCGATTGGGCCTGATAATTGTAAGATTTTACACTGATCGTATCGACGACCCGAATATCAAGTTCCCGCGCAATGATCATTGCCGGTGCCATACCCCCTCTTGTAATGGCCACAACGGCGCGCCATGCCCCATTATCGGGGCCTTGCCCGTCAAGTCGCCATGCCAAAGCTCGGGCATCCCTATGCAGCTGATCCCAGCTGACATGAAATCCTTTTTCGTGGGGCAGCTGTGTGCTCATGCGTCTTTCCTCCCGGTGACAACGTCGATGTCAGGTGCATCCACAGCCTTCATACCCACCACGTGATATCCCGCGTCGACATGAAGAACTTCTCCCGTCACACCTGAGCCCAAATCAGAAACAAGATAAAGGGCCGATTTTCCAACGTCTTCGATTGTTACATTGCGCCGAAGTGGGGAGTTTAGCTCATTCCATTTCAGAATATATCTGAAATCACCAATTCCAGAGGCTGCCAGCGTTTTTATCGGGCCTGCCGAGATTGCGTTCACGCGGATATTGTCCTTACCAAGATCTTCGGCAAGATACATGACAGAGGCCTCAAGCGCGGCTTTGGCAACACCCATAACATTGTAATGCGGCATAACCTGTTCCGCGCCGTAGTAGGTCATGGTCAGAAGTGATCCACCGTCAGTCATGAGCTTTTCGGCTCTCCGGCAGACAGCAGTGAACGAATAGACCGAGATGTCCATCGTCATCGCAAAATTATCATAACTCGTTTCAATATAGCGTCCACGTAATTCCGATTTGTCCGAAAATCCGATTGCATGGACCACAAAGTCTATTTTTCCCCACCGCGCTTCGATCTGATCAAATAAAGCGTCGATCTCTTCACCCTGTCTCACGTCACATTCGATAAGAAAATCGCTGCCAAGTTGTGCTGCAAGAGGTCCAACGCGTTTTTTCAGAGCTTCGCCCTGATAGGAAAAACACAATTCAGCGCCGGCCTCTGAACAGGCCTTGGCAATGCCCCATGCAATTGATTTATCATTGGCGCACCCCATAATAAGGCCACGCTTTCCTTGCATCAGGTTGATTGACATGAGATCCCCTCCAACTAGGTTCTTTGGTGTCGTTTATGCGATTGAGTCGTTTGCATCAAGAGCAGGTGAGAGTGAAATTTAAACGCGTCAGACCCGTTGTCTATTGGGAGCATTTTTTATGAGTGAGCGAAGTGGTATTTTTGCAGGAGAGGACCCATTTGAACTTTGTCGCTCTTGGCTGC
>Ga0129342_1000994_pt1 | contig 12543 bp, 12 predicted proteins | sample CPBDNA_5_FD_94426 | JGI IMG/M metagenome (GOLD analysis project Ga0129342, IMG submission 94426) | Freshwater to marine salinity gradient microbial communities from Chesapeake Bay, USA - CPBay_Sum_15_0.2_DNA | ecosystem: Environmental > Aquatic > Marine > Coastal | place: USA: Chesapeake Bay...
AAAGAGAAGTATTTGCACAATTAGTACCAAAGTTAAAAACTATAATCGAAGAGAAAATCACCAGCATACTAGATAATAATGAACTAAAAGATGCCGCAATTGAAGTCACTAAAGGACAACAAAAACTATACAACGTGCAAAATAAACAAGGAGGTAAGAAGCATAGTATAAAGAAAGTTACCAAATCTCATGGAAAGAAAACTAGAAAACATCGCATTTAATCAAGATAACAAATATCTGTTTATAAAGTCCGTCCGTTCCTCTGGGGATAACATGCCTATAATAAAACGAATACGATTACAAAGAATATTTTCATCTGATCCATAATAACACAATTTATAATACTGTTCAGCCACCTCTTTATCGGTTAATTCTTTGTTTGCATGAAAACGCCGGATAATATGAAAAAATGCAGGCATGTTGATTTTTTCTAATGCATGTGTATTGTTCAAATAGTACATTAAATCTGTGTATAAAATACTAGGTCTGTGATAATAGTTATACATATAATCGATTAATTTTATATCAGAGCAAAACGACCTTATATCACGTGAGAGTTCTTTGGAAATGCATTGATACGCATACGGATAAATATGCTCTATTACTATTTGTTCGTTCGTATTATTAACAAGTACTTGATATACACTTGGATCCATAACATATATAACTGAATATGTATATGTTATTTTTGTAAATATTTAATATGATACCTTTTTTTCTATTTTTGCCAATATTTCAGGGTTATATACCAGCTTACCTGTTGGTTTATATTCAGAAATATCATTGTATTCTTTTTTGGCTTTTTCTGGTGGACCTTGTTGTTGGTTGAACAGTCCAGCATTGATATCATCTTCTTCGACTAACTCTTCTTGTTCGTTCTTTTTCTTGACTATATTACCTTTTTCGTCTAATACTACTCCAGTTTTCTTTCTAATTTCGGTTCTTACGTAAGACGGTATCCAATGTTTCCACGAAATAAACAGTGTGTTTGGGTGGATATATCTTACCTGGAATCCATTGTCTTCTAATTTTGCTACTAAATATCCCGTACAATCTTTATTATCGTAACATTGTTCACCAAATATAAACTCAGGTACATTGTAAAATATATGTGTATCTGACTTTGCCCGAGAAATGCGTTTGATTCGACTATGAATGCGATTTAAGATTTTGTTATAAATACTAAGTTGTTTTAAATCACGTTGTTGTCGTTTTTCAAATAATTCGTCAATATCTAGTTGATGGTCAGCTTCGCTATCGTCTTCAAATAAGAAATGTGACATGATGTATATTATAATTAAAAAAGAAAAAACATAAGAATTTTAAACTATTTCTTATATATGGATAGTTCAAACAATCAATATGACCTTTCTAATAATCACGCTCAATCTGAAGAAACCATTCTTATAAAACATTTGGTATGCTCGGGTGGGGGTTTGAATGGATTTCTATTTTATTCTATATTTAAAGAAACCAATTTAATGGGATTATGGGATCTGAAACATATTGAAAGTTATTATGGTACATCAGTAGGAACAATTGTAGGCGCACTCATTTTATTGACTAATTCATGGGAAGATGTTGATAATTATCTCATTCATCGGCCATGGGAACATGTGTTCAAACTAGATCTACCTGTTTTGTTTGAATCAGTCGACCGCCGAGGCATTTATAATATTCAGCATATTCAATCGATTTTATCGCCGTTTATTTTGGCAAAAGACAAAACGTTGGATATAACCATGCAAGAGTTTTATGAGCTTACCCATGTAGAATTTCATTGCATTGTAACAGAAGTAAATAGTCACACCCAAATCGATGTTTCTTACAAGACTCATCCTGAATGGAGATTAATCGATGCGGTATATGCATCATGCGCTCTGCCTATTGCATTTGCCCCTTTGTTGAAAGATGATAAGTGTTATGCTGATGGGTCGATTATTACGAATTGTGCTATTAAAGAAAGTATCGATAATGGTGCCAATCCTGAAGAAATGCTAGCAATCTATAGTATAGAAGAACTGAACAAAGGTCAATCGATAAATGAAGATTCGTCTATGTTCGATTACGTGGGCAAAGTCATGAAAAATATTATTCATTTACGTACTTCTCATAATTACCCAACTGTAAAATATGCGTTCAAAGTTCCCACCATATCTACCAATATATCCAGTATTTATGAATTATCTAAGGATAAAGAGAAGCGAATAGAGTTATTGGAATCAGGGAAAAAATATGTAGAGCAACAGTAAACCTTTGTGTATTGTGTAAAATGATTATGTTATCAATATAAAAAATATATTGATAAATATAATGAGTCGTGCGATGAACGTAATGGATGTGAAGCACACGTGTGATGAACACAAAATTCATTCCAATAACGCTATATCTCCATGTAGGGCAAAATGTCAATCTTGTAGACAAAAAAAAGTACACGGCTATGAGAATCCTGACCATGTAACAAACCCATTTGGTTATTTATTTTTATTTCCTAGTTTATGTCTAGATTGTTCAAATAAACAAAAACGTTGTATGTGGTGTTCTATAAACGATGATTGATAATATTCATCGCTTACTTAGTCATAGTATCAACAAAATGTTCTAAGTATTGACTCTTAATAGGAGAATCAAACTCAATTGTCTTATTGTCTTTCACCATCTTAATTGTAGGATATGATTCGATATTGTATTTGTTCAAATAATTTGTTACATCACTCGTCTCTTTTGTGCAATCTACACCCACGCATCTGATCTTGTACCCATTTTGGTCTTTGTTGTCGTATTGTTTTTTGAACGTGTTCCACTCAGGCATAGCATTCTTGCAATGAGGGCACCAATCTACATGAAACATATATACAAAGAGATCCTTTCTTCTGCGGTTTGCGTTCGCAACATTCGCCTCTGCCTTCAGTTGATTTTTGTAGTAACGGTTGTATGCTAACATACCGAAACTAACAAAAATGATTAAACTCAATGCAACAATGAAATAATTGTAGTATGGACGAACTAATTTATGGACAACTTCCGTGAACTTAGCCATATGTGTTATATAGTATAAGAAGATTAATTCGTATAATAAGAAAACGAATATGAACTCCTAAATTTTAGTAAGAATTATAATATACAAGTATTATAGAGTAACTTTATATGACTACCAAAAACAGAACTCGTAAGATAAAAAGAGTCTTCAAACAAAACGAATACAATAGTAATGACGGAATTTTAACAAGCGTATGGGGACCTAGTATGTGGCATTCCTTACATGCTATCAGTTTCAATTACCCTGTCAATCCTACGTCACAAAATAAAAAAGAATATCGCGATTTTATCTTGAATTTGCAAAACGTATTGCCTTGTGGTAAATGCAGAGAAAACCTAAAAAAGAATTTCAAAACTCTTCCTCTTACTATGGATAAAATGAAAAATCGAGATACCTTTTCTCGATATATGTACGATTTACATGAAGTTGTCAATACTATGTTGGGTAAAAAATCTGGATTATCTTATGAAGACATCCGTGAACGTTATGAACATTTTCGCGCTCGTTGTTTATCTGAAATGGCTCCTATCAAAACAGAAAACGGGTGTGTAGAACCGTTATATGGAATTAAGTCAAAATGCGTGTTGAAAATTGTTCCTCATGACGAAAAATGCGAGACATTAGAGGTGGATGAAAAATGTTTGAAACAGCGAAAGTAACTACCTTGAAAATATTTAGTAGTTGTGTGTATTTAACTACGATTTTATTAGTATTAACCGTTTCAGGAAATATATAATGAAAATATATAAATCAATTCATTATATATGTCTTCATTACACAGTTCTAATACAACCGAATCCACATTATTGAATGAAGTAGAATTCGAGAAAAAACAAGAAGAAATGATGCAATTAAATCCCTTATCTGCTCCCAATAGTGAAGATAGTGTTCCTTTCTGGGCAACCAACCCTAATATTCTGTTTGATAGTCAATATTTAATGGAATTCTTTCCTGTGGAAAACATGACTTACAATCAAAAGCTCAATGCTATTACTCGCACTGTTATTATCTTGGCTTTATTAACTTTCTTTTCTTCTGGTAATATCCGTGTAATTATTGTGAGCATCATTACCTTATTTGCTATTTTCATCTTACACTATTATCACATGAAAGAAGCGAATAATAAAAAGAAATCCACCTTGTTAAAAGAGACTCTGAAAGAAGGATTTGCAAACCCAGCAAAGGATTATCTAGAATCCGAGAACATGAACGTAAGCGACGAAGTATTTGATGAGCCTACCCCTGAAAATCCTTTTAGCAATGTTATGATGACTGATTATGACTACAACCCTGATAAAAAACCTGCTCCCCCTGCTTTCAACAAAAATGTGAATGAAAAGATTTTAGAAGATGCCAAACAATTGGTTGTGAAATCAAATCCCGACCAACCTGATATTGCGGACAAATTATTCAAGGATTTAGGAGAACAATACGTTTTTGAACAATCTTTACGTCCTTTCCATTCTAACCCAAGCACCACTATTCCCAATGACCAACAAGCATTTACCGAGTTCTGTTACGGAAGCATGATTTCTTGCAAAGAAGGTAATCCTTTTGCTTGCGCAAGAAATTTAACACGTCATACTAATTATTAAATCATAGTACTTGTTCCATAAATAAAATAGAATTCCTTTATTTATGAAAATTCATTCTCTTAGTATAGTATAATATAAATAGATGTCGTCTGTGAATTCCTATTTGTTTCATAATACCAGCCGTATTGGATCTGATATGACCGATCAAACACAAAGAAATGTTCATAATACCCGTTTTGCCAACCACACTCTGTCCAATTATTTTAGCAAAGATACTTCCGACCAGCATGTCAAGTTCGCTGTTCAGCAACCTACTATGAATTTTAATGGGGTTTCTCATGGAAATGGATTGACTGGTTCCACTATTGACCACGAATCCAAGCTGAGAATCAAGGATGTCAATGTGACTCCTGCCGAGAAAATTCAACTGTTCCCTCGTCCTTTTGCTACCGTTCCTTACCTTGGACGCGGTAGCGTGGATCCTCAGATGGAATCCCAGTTGATGCAAGGCGAGTTCGTCACTGACAAGAAGAGTGCGTCTACCGTTATGGACAAGTCTTTCACTGAGTACTCCCTCCCTATCTTAACCAGTGATATGGAGAACCATGTAACCAATGCATCTGAGAATGTTGAGGAAGATGCTATGGAAGGATGGGTGCGTGGTGGTGCTAACACCCGCCAATATACCAACGATGACCTCAAGGTTCACTTGGCTCGCCCTCGTCACATGATGTAAATACACAACTATAAAAATAAATAGTAATATGTTTTGTTATTTATTTTTGTATTGTCCAATCAGGTATTCTAGATGAACTACATAATAACGGTGTTTGAATGACTTGTTGTTCTCCGAATTGTTTCGTTAAAAAGGGTCGGCTTATTTGTTCATATAATTTCATAATGGAAATATTATAGTTATTGTTCTCCAGAACATACAGGAATGTGTTTGTAAATTCGCCGTATGACTGTTTTGTAATTTTATCGTATATTTCCCAACTGTTTTGTGGATCAGTACTACCCGATAGTGTAAATACATATTTGTTTTCCATTTCAATATCACGTTCTCTTTCGATTAATATATCATTCGGTTCTCGATATGTAAATTTCCAGGGCAAGTCTGCAATCGTTCCGCTATGACAACTATCAAAAATCAGTATTATTTTGCATTGGATATCGCTTAACCATTCGTATAAATCATCATCGCTTATATACCCATTTTCCATGTAGTCTGAAGGCAATATAACACTGTCTTTTCCGTCATTTTCATCGCCATTTGTATCTATGACCGAGTTTCCATGACCACTATAATATATCCATAATTCGTCGGATGTTCTCAATGACTTGTTTTTCAGAGTCTCTAAGATTTTTTTAATTTCATAATGAGTTGTTGCATTTTCTTTTTCATCAACCAAGATATAAACATGCTCACTTGAGAACCCTAAAGAATTTATCAACATATTTTTTATACGCATTGCATCATAAATACAACCTGTTAATCGTTTCGATTCATGGATAAAATTGTAATTAATACCAATTACAACTGCAAATTTCACCATGTTCTCAATAATACGTATTATGACTGAGCATTTTAATTTATCACAAATAAATGATACAAATTTATGAGAACACTATATATAATGGAATTCACAGACAAACTAGATACACAGTCATACGATAACATATATAAATTTTGTAGACTGAATAGTCAGCAAGACAAAGCACGCGTCATCGTGTTTCGTGGAAATAGTGATGTTCAACAAGTTGACGAACTGTTTGATGATTTAGAAATAACCAATATGAGACTTAATAATACAGACATCACGTATTCAGGACAAATCATACATAATGATGATACTGTGCAAACTATAAAACATAAATTATTGAAAGAACTTGGTATGGACGATTATGTTTATGAAAACTTGTATCTATATGCAAAAAGCAGTCAAATTATTAATTTATGGGATTTATATCAAACTGTAACACAAAACGATTCGAACCCACTTACACAAGGGAAATTTGGACAATTATTAATACATCTGAACGTATCCAATGAATTTGTTAGCAATATACCTGTGAAACCTTTGTATACATACAACGATTTACTTGAGTATTTCAAACAAAACGAATTGGAAGTGCATATGTATATTCCGATCGGACAAAAATTTGCATCCATGTACGATTACTTATTCCCAAGCAATCCCCATCATCTTTCGAAGTTTTCACCAGACTACGCACAAAATTCCGCGAATCCCTTGTATTTATACGAGCATTCATTATTGTTCACCTATGGAACACTCAAAAACAATGAAATTTACTATGCTACATTAGAAGATGTTGCCGAACATACCAATGATATTCATATTACCGAGTCCACTATTATCAAAAATTACTTTCCGCTACTTGCAAAAAATCAAATCGATACGCTCGACCTATTCAATGAAAAAAAATTGGAGTTGATGGAGAACCACAAGAAGCACATGTTACCTGGTCTAGAACAATCACAAAAAGTACAAGAATCCTTTTATTCGATTTATCACCAAAAGAACGAAGACTTGCATTACTTATCCAAAGGAATTCGCGAATTTGATATGATTATTCATCCAAATAACCACACAAAACTTCCTTTGGATATTGTATTCAAAAATATACATGCTAGTAAAGAAGTGCCTTTTATCAAATATAATCCAGGACCACGCAAAGAGAACTTGTACCGTATTTATTCAGAGGTGATTGCTACGAATGGAAGTAAAATTCCATATTTGAAAGAACCATCTGTACATGCTTTATCAAAAGAAATTGGTAAACCAAAAACGATTGCGATGTATGTTGATACGAACAACCAAGATTACCGCTCTATTTTGATTGAATTGCATAAAAATGGCGACATGGTGATTAAAGGCTCTATGAAAAAATCAGTTCTTCCGGACACATTCAACGAATACATTGTAGAATTATTAAACAATATGATTCGTAATCTGAATACGTTTTTAGAACAACTCGGATACCAAATGAAAACCATCACCAATCTATTTGATAATCGTATTGAATTTACCAATATTGATATTCAATTGGAATTTGATATGAAAAAAGACTTGCATTTGAAAAAATCGCCTTATATTCATTGCATTACTCATGTATTTGATATTATGGAAGGTGATAGTAAAAAGGGTTATCTACTCAACTACAAAAAAGTAAACAATTACAGAAAAATGGAAGCGATCGATGCAATGATTACCAATATTTACAACAATACAAACAGCGATAAGGAAGTTATCGAAGCGTTAAAAATGAACTATAATATGGACCAAAACGAAGCCGTGGTACATTTTACTGAGTTTTTAAACAATTTCACGCAAATCAATGGCGAATATGTTAATAAAACTACGCAAATTGTAGAAAATCCTGGATTCCAAATATCTTTGAAACCGGCTGTATTTGAAAACAAGTTTGAGATCATCATTACTGGAATAAACAATGTGAATTATATTGACACAGTATTTTTACACCTAGACAGTTTGTTGCGAATGACACAACAACCCGATACTACGGATTTTTCATTTGAGAAATTGAACGAAATTTGTTCCAAACCAAAGAAAAAAGAAGCACTGCCCGAGAAAGAAGTAGTCATTACTGTCGAACCTATAGTCAAACCCACCGTATTTCAGCCAGAAGAAGAAGAGAAAGAGGAAGAAGATGACGAAGACGAAGGATTTTTTTATGTAAGTGAAGAAGAAGACGATGATGATGAAGATGATACACAAGAAGGTGGTGTAAAACAAAAAAAATTGACACTGGATAAGAAAGCTGTGGACCGCGTAAACAAAATGTTTTTTGATAAAAAGAAAAGCTTAGAACCCGATCTGTTTTTGACAAAATCACAAGGACAATACAAGAACTATTCTCGTGTTTGTCCTGCAAATATCAACGTTCAACCAGTTATTTTGACAGAAGAGGAAAAGCAAAAGCTTGATAGGGAAAACAGACAAGCGTACAAATATGCTATTCGTTATGGAACCAAACCCGATAAAAAGTATTGGTATATTTGCCCACGCTATTGGTGTTTGAAAACAAACGAAGCATTGTCAGAAGAACAAGTCGAACAAGGAGTATGCAAAGATCATGTTCATGAATTTACCGATGACCGATATCACGTGGACAAAGATCAGAATTATAAATGGCATAACCCTGGTTTCAAAGGGAAAGACGCTCATCCTAACAGTTGTCTACCATGTTGTTATGGTAAAGATTGGAATTCTGCACAACTGAAAAAACGTAGAAAAGAATGTGGTATAACAAAGGACGATATATCCGCCCCCGAAGGTGAAGATATAGACGAACCTGAGATGGAAGAAGATGATTCACAAGAGAGAATGTATGATGAACCCAGTACCATGCCTAATTTGATGTATGTGGTAGGTCCAGATAAATTCCCATTAACAAAGAGTCGTTCTGGATATTTACCCAAATCGATTCAAAATCTACTGAATATCGACTATATACATGTGGTCAATCCAAACAACGCAGCTCTTCTCAAACCGAATACTGCCACTATTTTGCGAGCAGGTATCGAACAAACACAACATCAATCGTTCTTAGGTTGCATTGCTGACGTGTATTCTTCTTATCATAATTTCATTTATCGTATAGCTTCAGTAGAAGAAATTCAACAAATACTCGTTAAGTCAATCAGTATTGATGATTTCATCAAATACCAAAACGGTTCTCTTTCTACAACGTTCATGCCTAAGAACCGCGTGAAAAAAGAAATATTAAAAAACTACGAAAACAGTGAATTATATAAAGACTTGGACATGGAAAACAAAACTCAAGTCAACTTTTTCAAGGACACTGTATCGGCTTTCGAGAATTTCAAAACATTCTTAATGGACAGAGATGCTTGGATTGACCATACCTATCTATGGGACATTGTTACTACACCCAATCCAAAATTGTTCAAAAACGGTTTGAATCTAGTCATTATACAAACAACTGATAACGACATTACCGACAACGCTGAATTTATTTGCCCCACTAACTCATATACAAATACGTTTTACGACCCTTCCAGAGATACAATATTATTGATAAAGCAAGGCGATTTCTACGAACCCGTATATTTCTATAGAACAGATGAAAGAGGACAACCACTTATTAACATCAAACCATTTTTGAGTGATAACAACATGTCTTCTCAGTTTATTGACTTGTTACGCATATTCGACAAAGACCTGAATAAAAAATGCAAGGCTTTGCCCAGTATGCCCAAATCATATTACTTCAGAGAAAACATACCTGCGGAAGATATTATGAATTTTATGAATGAGTTTCAATATCAAATTGTCAAACAAGTATCCAATTACAAAAACAAGATTATTGGTTTGTTAGTAAAGCCTTATCCCGAACATGAACACGAATACTATGTACCTACACTTCCATCCAAACGTATACGTAATCTTCCAGTTGCTTACATGGACCAATTATCTTGGGCACCTTACGAATCTACCAAAAACTTCTTGAACCGACTTTCTGTAGAATCTGATGGGTTGATTTTGTCCAAGCCAATTATGCGTATTGAAGAAGACGAAATGATTGTTGGTATATTAACCGAAACCAATCAATTTGTTCAAATTGTACCGCCAATAGCAAATACGTTGGGAGACGAATTGAAACCATACAAAGCAATGAACTATAGCGAATCACAATATTATAACGCGGATACCACTCTTACTACAGAAACCGAGGAAGACGATGAACGTATCAATGCAATTAAAAACATCTCACTTGAAAACAAATTCTACAACGCTTTCCGTACCACTTTCCGAATGTTATTGAATAGTTATGAAAAGTACGAGTTGAAGCAAAAATTAGTGGGATTATTAGAATCACCCAACGTATTTTATCAATTGAAATTGAAAAAGGTCATCATCTTATTACGCGTATTATTGAAAAAACATGTTGCATTTGGCACACTGAGTCAAAGTGTATTAGACAATATGAGTGAAATTTACACATGTGTTAACAATTGCAAGGAGAAAACGTACTGTTTGAGCAAAAATGATCAATGTAAATTGATTGTTCCCAAGAAAAATCTGATGAATCAAATCGATAATCAAGTATTTTATTACGGACGTCTCGCGGATGAGCTCATTCGTTTCAAACGTATTCGTCTTTTCTTACTGGATAATAACAAATATTTGAACTACACTGACGCTGATTACAGGATCAATGATAACGAAGCATTGTTGTTACAAAGTGTTTTAGATAGTGAGAACCTGAACAAACTGAAACCATTCCAAACAAATGAGTATGTGAGTACTATCAATTATGACAATGCAGAACCTAGTATAGTCGAATTGAAATACTCCAATTCGATTTCTTTGAAAGAGCGCAAACAGGCATGCATAGAAGGCATTGGAAAACTCAGTGGACCTGCAAATAGTTTCTGGAAAACTGTTTTCCCCAAGGAAGCACAAGAAATTACATACAAATCGGAGGTTCAATGTGGTTATGTTCTTATGTACGAGTTGTTTTTACGTCTTCGTAGAAATATCCCTAGTGCATATGATATGAAAAAGCGTCTGGTGCAATTATACAAGCCTCTTATGGAAAACCATGGAATCAAAATACTGGATATTTTGAGTAAACAAAATAACAAGCAAGAACTCATTCAACAAGTTATTAATAATCAAGTATCTCTGGAAACATTAATTATGAGCGAACAATATTATTTGACTGATTTGGACTTATGGTTGTTGTGCGATTTTTATAAATTGCCTGTATTACTCATTTCAGATGATTCATTAGATAACTTGCAGTTGAATGTGCCTTGGTTAGTCATGGGTGGAAACAAAGATGTAGATGTCTATTATTGTGTTCGCAGTTTCAATGAAACTCAAATGCCTGGATACAAAATGATCAATTATGGATTGGGTCTTGGAAAAATGGATAATTTCCGCACATTATTAGATGACCCTGAATACGCTGGTCATGCATTAACTATCAATTCTTATTTGGAAACGTATAGTGTCTTGTAAATGGATTTAAAATATCAATGATATTAGAATATAATATTATTGATATGCCGTTTGTTGCAATAGCTATTATGGGATTATTTACATTAGTCGCTATTATGTTTGTTATAGAAAGTACTATACAAAACTATTACGCATCAGAAGTATAACATAATTGTATTTTATTTATCCAAAATCCATACGTTTTTGGATTACTGAGATGGTGGTCTGTATGATTTTCACTCAAATAATAATCATTTATTAACCCATTGTCGTCCATAATATTTGTTGTAATGTCTATGTAATGATATCCATAGTCATTGCATCTAGTTTTTAACATATCATTATATTCCAGTGTTTTTTGTGTTCTTGTATACTGATCCACATCAACCTCACTTCGAGCACCCTGCAAATATTTTTTATTTGTATTGTCTTTTATGGTTGGTAAAATTACTCCAGTAATAATAATATCTCTCGGCAAATAACCACAAGATAACACACGAGTCTCTATGAAACGAAACAAGTTGTCGATGGAAGTTTGTAACTGTTCATCTACACTTATGTTATAGCGCTTGGAACGAACCCAAATAACAAATCCACAATCCACTTCTCCTAACATAATAAGTACTTTATCTGCTTTTGGTGCATTTTTCAATTTGGTGGAAAATATTCCTAACGCATTTGTTTTTGAATTTGGATTCACTGCCCCTTGTGCAGTTGCACCACCAACTTCACATACATTAAATTTAAATTGTTCCTGATGTTTGTTACAATAAGAAAATACGCGTGTATGACTATCACCACAAACAATGATGTTCATATATTTACCCACGAAAATAATAACCAATGTACAGATTGGTTACTATTTACAAAACTATTCTTCCGAACTACTGGAATCGAACCAGTGACCGCCCGATATTTGTTTTAACCACTACAGTCGAGAGCTCTACCAACTGAG
>Ga0129342_1000995_pt1 | contig 12539 bp, 15 predicted proteins | sample CPBDNA_5_FD_94426 | JGI IMG/M metagenome (GOLD analysis project Ga0129342, IMG submission 94426) | Freshwater to marine salinity gradient microbial communities from Chesapeake Bay, USA - CPBay_Sum_15_0.2_DNA | ecosystem: Environmental > Aquatic > Marine > Coastal | place: USA: Chesapeake Bay...
GCTATCAATTGAATTCCAAATGGTAACTTTCCGTATTTGACTGGAGAAGGAATACTTATACTAGGAAGACCTACTAAAGAAATAAAATAGGTACAAGCCAAATAATCAATTATAGATTTTGTTTTTTGTCCATTAATTATTTTCACATCTTTTTGTGAATTCGGAAAAGGCAATACTGAAGTGGAGGGAACTATTAGTATATCATAACGACTAAGAAAATTAATAAAATTTTTAAAAATTCTATGTTGTGTCACTTCTGCACGTTTTAATTCCTTGGCTGTTATTTTTTTTCCCTGCTCGACATTCCATACAAAACTTTTAGATAGTTTTTTTTTATGTTTGTAAATGATTTCTTGATAGTTCATCCATGAATTAAAAGATCTCAATGTTTTAAAAGAGGTATCAGCTTCGCTTACATCTGGATAATCTTTATGTAAATTATTTATATTTTTTTTTAAAATATTTATTGTTTGATTCCACAACATCTTTATCTCTGAATCAACTTCATAAGCTCCTCCAAAATCAAGGGTGTAAGCATATCGCACTCTTTCTTTTCTTTCTTTTAGAGTTGGCCAAGAATCATATCGAGAAAAAGGATCTTGCGGATGATGTCCCGAAATAGTTTGCAACAGATACCAAGCATCCTTAGCATTTCTAGCTAAAATACCTTCGGTCGATAACCACTTCCATGCATTATATTTATCTTTATTGGGAATACGTCCTGGAGTTGGCCTTAAGCCAACGCATCCACAAAAAGCAGCAGGGGTTCTTACCGATCCTCCAAAATCCGTTCCTAAAGACACAGGCGATAAACCTAAAGTTACTGCAGCTGCAGATCCGCCACTTGAACCACCTGATGATAATGAGGAATCCCAAGGATTTAAGGTTGGTCCAACAAGATTATTTTCACAAACTGCACCAAAAGCAAACTCTGGGGTATTGGTTTTGCCTAGTATAATTCCACCGTGATTTTTAATCCTCTCTACAGAGACCGAGTCACTTTTAGGAATAAAATTTTTATGAATTACAGAGCCAAACGTAGTTCTAATATTTTTAGTATGAATTACATCTTTTACAGAAATAGGTATGCCTAGCAATTCTTCCTTGCTCAAGTCTTTCTTATTAATTTTCTGATCTATTGATTTAGCCTTTTGTAGCGATTCTTTGTCATTGATGGATATAAAGCAATTGTATTTTTTATTTAGCCTATGGATTTTTTCTATATAAAATTTACAAAGCTCAACAGATGAGACTGTTTTGTTTTTAATTAAGTTAATTTGTTGACGAAGAGTTAAAAAGGAAATGTCTTTTAGATTAGACATTTAACTTAATCAATAAAAGCCAAAGCTCTTACCGGTGATCCAGATCCTTTTTTAATTCGAAGAGGAATTCCTTGAAATTGAAACTCTCCAACTCCTAAAACTTCCTCTAGATTCCATAGCCATTCATAATGCACCATTCCTAAATCTCTGCATAATCTATGATTCTCAAATAAATTTTGATCAACGATATCAGTGGATGGCCCTTCCACTCCATGAACTTTAGATTTTTTTTCATGCAACCATTTAGTAGCATCTGCTGAAACTTGAGGATTATTAAATACAATACTATCCTTTGGCCAATGCCTTTTATTAAGACCTGTGCATAATAAAACAATATGTCCATCAACATTTACTTTTGATTTTTTTTCAGCCTCCTCCATATCTTTTCTGGTAATAATTCCTCTATCAGGAATGTGTCTTAAATCTAAACAAACAGCTTTTCCCATAAACATTTCAATGGGCATTTCATCTACTGACTGTCCATTTGGATTATTATGATAAAAAGAGTCTATATGAGTTCCTGTATGATCTAACATTCCCATATAGCAGGTAGTAAAAGTTAAAAGATCATCTGGAGTGCCTTGCTTATACTTTTTAGATTGCTCATGAGTAGTATGAGGCACTATCACGGGTCTTGCCAATCTTCCCAATGCTGGCAAACCATCTTCAAGAGGAAGACTTAAATCAATAATTTTTGTCATATCAGAGATAAACTTAAATCAACTAAAAGTTGTTTACAATAAAAATGTAGATTTATATTTTTTTTTAGCTTAAAATTTTTTTTTCTAATCAATAAAAGGGACATAAAATATGAAAATTATAAAAAAAATTGGAATTATTTTTTCCATTATTTTCTTTGTATCAGCTGCAAATGCTGAAACACTAAGAATTGCTGGTAACTTTGCAGCAGATCATTCTAGTAGCGTTGCTATGAAAAAATTTAGCGATGAGGTTTCAAAGCTAACGGGTGGTAAATTAAAAATAGATGTATTTCCAGCTATGCAACTTGGCGGAGCAAAAGAAAACGTTGACCAAGTTAGATCGGGAGCGGTAGCAATGACATGGATTGGAATGGCTTATTTAGGAAGAACAGTTCCTGAATTAGAAGCTGTTTCTTTACCATTTGTTTTTAAAGACCGAGCACAAGCATTTAAGGTAATCGATGGTAATGTCGGAACTTTATTAAACAAAAAATTAGAAGCTAAAGGGTTTACTTCTCTTGGTTACATGGAATTAGGATCAAGAAACGTAACGAATAACAAAAGACCGCTTAAAACTTTACAAGATTTTAAAGATTTAAAAATTAGACTTCAGCCAAACGAAGTTCACTTAGCGTCTTTCAGAGCTATTGGATCAAATCCAGTATCGATGGGTATTAAAGAAGTATACTCAGCTCTGCAACAAGGAGTATTAGATGGACAAGAAAATCCTTACAGTATTATCGCAACAAGAAAATTTAACGAGGTGCAAAAATACTTAAGTGATACTGGACACTTCTTTGATTTCATCATCGTAGTTGCAAATAAAAATAGTTTTGAAAAGTTAAATCCTGAGTATAAAAAAGCTATTCAAACTGCTATGAAAAATGCAATTAACTGGCAAAGAAATCAAGCCGCATCTGAAGATGATGCTTCTAAAGCTAAGTTAATTAAAGCAGGAATGAAATATGATAGCATTTCTCCACAAGTAAGAGCTCAATTAGTCGAAAGCACTAAAGGAGTAGTAACTGATCTTAAAAAAAGGATTGGAGCTGAAGTGGTAGATGCTGTTCTAAGCGCTGCAAAATAAACTTTTATATAATATCAAGCCACTTCTATTGGAGTGGCTTGATAACTTCTCATAATGTATTTTCAATTTCTTAAAAAAATAGACAAACTAAGTTATCTGGCAGTTTGTGCTAGCATGGGCTTGATGACTTTTATTGTTTCTGTGCAAGTAATTTTAAGATATTTTTTTTCACATTCCATCGATTCTGCAGACGAACTATCTAGACTTTTTTTCGTTTGGACAATGTTTTTAGCAATTCCACATGGACTAAAATATGGCTCCCATGTTGGAATAGATTTTTTATTTAACAAATTTTCAAATAATACCAAAAAAACATTAACTAGAGTTTTTTCAATTTCAATTCTCGCTTTATTATTAATTGTATTTTATACCAGTTTAAAAATTTCTATTGAAAAATGGGATGAATTAATGCCCACACTTAATTTTTCAGCATCTTTTTATTACGTCTCTATCATTATTTGTGTATTTCACTGCATTTTACATCTAATTCCCATTATTCAAAAAGGAGAGGTGGTTTTTAAAGACTAATGACTTTAATTATTATTATTTTATTTCTTCTATTTGCACTGATTGGTATGCCTTTGGCTTTTACTTTGGGATTCTCTTCTTTTTGGGCCTTGTTTTATGGAGGTATGGATTTGCAAATACTGCCTCAAAGAATGATGCATGCTGTAGATAATTTTCCTTTGATGGCAATTCCTTTGTTCATGCTAGCAGGAGAAATTATGGTTGAGTCTGATATTATAAAAAGACTTATTAATTTTTCTAATAGTTTGGTTGGAAGAGTTCATGGAGGCTTAGCGCACGTAACAATCATTTCAGGAATGGTTCTTGCTTCAGTAACAGGAGCTGCAGTTGCTAGCGCAAGTGCCCTTGGAAGTATACTGGTGCCTAGCTTAAATAAATATTATGATAAAGGATATACAAGTGCCGTTATTGCTTCTGCTGCAAATTTAGGTCCTATTATACCACCCAGTAACGCAATGATCATATATGCTTTGATGGCAGGATCCTCTGTTTCTGTAGGAGCTTTGTTTATGGCAGGAGTTGTTCCAGGAATTATTCTTACTGTAGCCATGATGGTTCTATCTTCTTATTTATCGAAAAAAAAAGGTTTTGAGTTAACTGGCGACCCTGTGAACTTTAAAAATGTTTGGGTTAAATTTAAAGAATCAATTGTTATTTTGTTAATGCCTATTATTGTAGTAGGAGGAATTGTAGGTGGAGCTTTCACAGCAACCGAAGGTGCTGCCATTGCAGTGTGCTATTCTTTAATCATTGGTTTTTTTATTACTAAAAAATTAACTCTAAAATCTCTACCTCCATGTATGTTTAGAGCCGCTCTCATTTCTGGAGTAGTGGGAGCATTAATTGCATTTGCTTCAACAGTAACTTTTGTACTTACTATTGACTTAATTCCCATGAAACTAACTAATTTCATTCAAGAATTTACCAAAAGCCCGCTTGTGTTTACGTTAATGGTAATGGTCTTGCTTTTGATTGTAGGTATGTTTTTAGAGTCTAACGCGGCCTATATCATGCTTGTACCATTAATAGCACCGATTGCTTTAGCTTACGGAATTGATCCTATTTATTTTGGCTTTATTTTTGTACTTAATTTAGTAATTGGAATGATGACACCTCCAGTAGGCGTTCTTTTATTTGTCATGTGTGGAATAACTAAGATTTCAATGTCAGAAATGATTAAAAATTCTATTCCATTCATCATTTTGCAATATTTGGTTTTGGCATTGTGCATTATTTTTCCAGAAATTGTTACTGCTTTACCAAAAGCATTAGGGTATTAAAGTTGCTTATGAAAAATTAATTTATAACTAAGAGAGATATTAAATATGACAAAAAGAAAATTTATCGGGATGCTAACCCCTTCATCTAATACTATTTTAGAGCCAATTACTTCAAGAATTTTAAATCAAATACCTCACGTTACCGCTCATTATAGTCGCTTTACTGTGACTGAGATTTCTTCTAATCCAAACGCTTTAAACCAATTTGATAATACTAAAATCGTAAATGCAGCAAAACTTTTGGCTGATGCAAAAGTAAATGCCATCGCTTGGAACGGAACATCAGCAGGTTGGTTAGGATTTGATGCAGACCGAACTTTATGCAAGGAAGTCGAGGAAGCAACTGGTGTTGAAACAACAACATCGGTACTTACTTTAGCCGAAATATTTAAACTAAAGAAAATTACTAAATTTGGTTTGGTTACTCCTTATTTAGACGATATTCAGAACAAAATTATTCAGAATTTTAAAAAAGAGGGATTTGATTGTATCGCAGAACAACATCTTGGTGATAAGGGAAATTTTTCTTTCTCAGACTATGAGCCAGAAACTATTAAACAAATGGTTCGTGAGGTAGCCAAGTCCAAGCCAGAAGCAATTACTATTTTTTGTACTAATTTCAGAGGTGGAGAAGTAGTAGATGAATTAGAACAGGAATTAAATATTCCTATCTATGACACTGTTAATATTACTGCTTGGAAATGTTTAAAAATTTGCAATGAAGACACCAAGTCCATTACTGGTTGGGGTCAACTTTTCCAAGATTTGTAATTATTTTTTTTTAAATAACAAACTTAGAGCAGCGATAACTATCAAGCTTCCAGCAATCGCAACAAATGCTACAGGAAAATCATGAAAATGATCTCCGCCATGCCCTGGATGCGCGAATAAATTATTTTGCAAAGAAATTAGCAAAATAGATGTCATTGATAAAAGTTTAGTCATTTAGTCCTCCTTTTTTAATTAAAAATTTTATTACCGAACTTAAATTAGTTCCTTTTTTTAAATTTGTAAAAACATAAGGTAATTTTTTTCTCATTTTTTTAGTATCTCGATCCATAATTTTTAAACTTGCTCCCACATATTTTGCAAGATCAATTTTATTGATAACTAACAAATCAGACTTGGTAATGCCAGGCCCACCCTTTCTTGGTATTTTTTCTCCTTCTGCTACATCAATGACATAAATCATGATATCAGCTAATTCAGGACTAAAGGTTGCTGCCAAATTATCACCACCTGACTCAATAAATATCAAATCAAGATTTTTGAATTTATTGCACATCTTTTCAACAGCAATTAAGTTAATGGAAGCATCCTCTCTGACAGCAGTATGAGGACACCCTCCCGTTTCAACTCCTACAATTCTCTCTTTTGGTAATGCTCCAGATTTTATTAAAAAATTGGCATCTTCTTTGGTATAAATATCGTTTGTGATTACTGCGATATCAAACTTATCTCTCATTTGTTTGCATAAACAGTCTAGCAAAGCAGTTTTGCCAGAGCCAACGGGACCACCAATTCCTACGCGTAAAGGGTTGTTTTTCATGATTGATAGATTCTAGTATACATTCGTTCATGTTTAAAGCTTGCAATATCCGCATATAAACTAAATGTGGATAGATTAGACAAGCTCCATCGTTTCATGAGAGAGATTTTTTTTTCAAATTTTAAAAATATTTTTTTTAAAATAATCTGACCCTCTTCTTGTCCAGCTGGCTTTACCTTTACATAATTAGAAACTAGATTATTTAATGTTGCATAAACAAATCCTTTTAAAGCTTCCTCATGATTTTGTTTCAGTATTTTTGAAAATAAGGCATACATAATGCAATAAGGTTTTTCATGGTTCTTTAAGAAGGAAGTGATATTTTTTAAGTTATAAATTTTATTAGTAATTTTATAAAAAGAACTTCCAGTATTCAGACTCTCGGTCATCAACTCTTCAGAACAGTTTAAAGATAGATATAAATCCAACAATTTTATAATTTTTATTTTATGGATAGATTTCATTTTATACATTTGATTTATAAAAATTATATCCTGCTTAAAATGACTATGAAAAAATAAGTAATCCAAATAGTTTTCTAAAGTTTGTTTGTTGGTAATAATATTATTTTCAATTAAATATTCTAATCCATGACTATAAACAAAACTTCCTACAGGATAGTTAGAATTAACAGTATTTAAAGAATAAAAAATGGACTTGCTTTTAATGTTTGTGATCATAAGCACCTCCTAGTGGTTCAAAAATTTTGTTTACTTTGTTAACTTGGTAGCCAAGTTTAATTAACATTTTCCAAATCACTGGATCAAATAAAATACATATGCTTTTTTTTCCAACTTCAGCAGCTATGTGTCTATTACCAATATGCCAGGCTACTTCACAACGTTTTAAGGGATTGTTAATATTAATTTCAATAATCTTTTCTTTTTTAGCAATTACTTTAACAGCTCTATCTTCTTTAGTGATAAGATAAGAATTGTGAGATAAATACACTGCAGTTTTAAAATTAATAAAAATTTTATTTTTTTTTGAACTTAAAACCTTTTTTCTTAAATAACGGTCTTGATACTTTAATGCTATTTGATCAATTACTTTAAGCTTACAATTATCTTTTAGATAATTTTCGACATATATCATTTTTAATAAAGAAAATATCTTTGTGCCATGGGTAGTTGCTTAGCAGGCTCACAAGTTAATATTTTACCATCCGCTCTCACCTCATACGTTTCCGGATTTACCTCAATTTTTGGGAGATGGTTATTTAAAATCATATTTTTCTTACTTAACTTTCTTATATTTTTTACAGGTAAGCAAATTTTATTAAGTTTAAATTTTCTTTTGATATTTTGATCCATTGATAATTGACTCACAAATAAAAAAGAGTTGTGAGCAGGTGACTGGCCGAAAGAACCAAACATAGGTCTAAATATATTTGGCTCTGGGGTGGGAATGGATGCATTAGGGTCACCCATAACACTGGCAACTATGGATCCATTTTTTAAAATCAAATCTGGTTTTACTCCAAAAAAATCAGGAGACCATAAGCAAAGGTCAGCTATTTTGCCCTTGTGGATTGAGCCTACATAATCATCAATTCCATGACTAATGGCTGGGTTAATAGTATATTTCGCAAGATATCTTTTTACTCTAAAATTATCATTATCACCCTTTTCTTCTTTGTGCTTACCAAACTGTAGCTTCATTTTTGCTGCTGTTTGCCAAGTTCTAATAATAACTTCTCCTACTCTACCCATCGCTTGCGAGTCAGATGCGATCATAGAAAAAGCTCCCATATCGTGAAGAATGTCTTCTGCTGCAATTGTCTCTTTTCGAATTCTGCTTTCTGCAAAAGCTATATCTTCTGGAATTTTTGGATCTAAATGGTGACAGACCATTAACATATCTAAATGCTCATCAATGGTATTGATAGTAAATGGTCGAGTAGGATTAGTTGAAGATGGTAAAATATTTTTAAAGCCACAGACTTTTATAATATCGGGTGCATGACCACCTCCTGCTCCTTCTGTATGATAAGCGTGAATAACTCTATCCGAAATGGCACCAATAGTATTCTCAACAAATCCAGACTCATTTAATGTATCCGTGTGTATGGCTACCTGAACATCATATTTATCTGCAACTTTTAAACAGGTATCGATTGCAGATGGGGTTGTTCCCCAGTCTTCATGTAATTTTAAACCACAAGCTCCTGCCGCTATTTGCTCTTGGAGTGGCTTCATCTTGGATGCATTTCCTTTTCCAAGAAAACCAAGATTCATAGGAAAATTTTCTGATGATTGTAACATTTGCTCTAAATGCCAAGGGCCTGGGGTGCAAGTAGTTGCATTCGTTCCTGTTGCAGGACCTGTACCTCCACCAATCATTGTAGTTACTCCAGAATAAAGAGCTTCCTCTATCTGTTGTGGACAAATAAAATGAATATGCGCATCAATTCCTCCAGTAGTAATAATTTTTTTTTCTCCTGCGATTACTTCTGTGCTAGGACCAATAATAATATTTACATTATCTTGAATATCAGGATTACCCGCTTTTCCTATCGCAAATATTTTTCCAGATTTGATTCCAATATCAGCCTTTATAATTTTATCATAATCAAGAATAATACAATTAGTTATGACTGTATCTACAGCACCTTCTGATCTTGATACTTGACTTTGACCCATACCATCTCGAATAACTTTGCCTCCACCAAATTTTACTTCGTCACCATAAGTCGTGAAATCTTTTTCAATTTCTATGATCAAATTAGTATCAGCCAACCTTACCTTGTCGCCTTTAGTGGGACCGAACATCTCAGCATATGCTTTTCTACTAATTTTCATTTTTTTAGCTTTCCATTCACTTTGGCATTGAAACCAAAAACTATTTTTTTTCCTAAAAAGGAAGTTAGCTCCACATCTTTTTCTTGGCCTGGTTCAAATCGTACTGAACTTCCTGCTGGAACATTAAGACGAAAACCTAAGGCCTTTTTTCTATCGAATGATAAATAACTATTTGTTTCTGAAAAATGATAATGACTACCTACCTGGATTGGTCTATCACCTGTGTTTTTTACTCTGATAGTTAATTTTGTTCCTTTAACATTTAAGTTTATTTCCTCTTTTGTTAAAATAAATTCCCCTGGTTTCATAAAATTATCTAATAGGTTTATGAATGGTTACAAGTTTAGTTCCGTCAGGAAACGTAGCCTCGACCTGAACTTCTTTAATCATGTCATCGACACCCTCCATGACTTCGCTTTTTTTTATAATATTGGTGCCCTCTGACATCAACTGCGCAACAGTTTTTCCCTCTCTTGCACCTTCAACTACATAATCAGAAATAATAGCAACGCACTCTGGATAATTCAGTTTTAATTTTTTTTTTCTCCTACTCCTTGCAACCATTGCTGCGAGACTAATTAAAAGTTTGTCTTTTTCTCTATTTGTTAATTTCATAATCTAAAAATATATATTTTTTTTTAAGTAGTCTCTCTTTTTTATTACCTTTTTTGCTAAATAATTAACTAAATTATATAAATTTAATTTAAGTTGAAGTGTATTGTTATCAATAAACTTGCATACCAGTAATGAATTAGATGGATAGCTATATCCATAAAATTTTTTTTCTGGAAAGAATTTATTGACTGATAAATTTAAATTTTTAATATTTTTTTTATAAAACACTATGTTAGCAAAACTTTGTGGATGATTTGATAATAAATTAAACTGATAGAATTGTTTAATATCATCTATAATACTTTGGTCTGTATATACTATTTTATTATTTACAAAAATTTTAGTTTTATCTTCGAAAAATATTTTTTGAATTTTTTCTTTAGAAAACTCACGACCCATAACAAACTGCTCAACAAGTAAGAAAGATGAATCTTCGTCTAAATAAATTAAATTATTTTTTTTTAATTTAGATTGATTAAAAAAAATTAGTTCTTGTGGCAAATAACTAAAATGACTTTTTTCTTTAATGGTAAAATTATTTTGAATAAGAGAATAATTTTTACGGGAATAATAAATTTTTTCTGCAGCCTGAGAGGTAAATTTAATGTGAGTATGATTGGATAAAGTAATTGTATTAGTGAATTGATCCTCTCCATGAATTCCTCCAGCTTGGTTGACAAAAATACAATTTAAAACTTTAGAATCTTGTTCGGTGGGAAAAAAAACTCTTGATAAACTTGATTGATAAATTTTATTAATTCGAGGAATGGCATTGCTCACATGAATATCAATGATCCCTTGCATTATTTAATGAGTTTAATGTTCTCCTCAAAATAATGTTCTACCAAATTTTTCCCTTTGCCCTTTCTTTCAATAATAAGAAATTGCATATTTTTAAGAGAAATCAAAGGGTAGTGCCAAACTTTTTTAGTATAAATAATTCCTATTCCCTTAGGAACAATGAATGCTCTAATGTCTTTTATATTTGGTTTTGCTTTAGCTAAACTAACACAACAAATAAATTGCTCATGTTCAAGGGAGATAAAAGCTTGGCTACTCAAAGGATGCATCTCTAACCTATCAATCCTTAAAGGAAATGTTCTTTTTTTAGCTTGATAAATGTTAATAGAGACAGAACCTTTATTTTTGAATGGTTGTAAATTTACAAGATTTTCATATTTAGCTGCAAATCCATCATTAATAATTTTTGCTTTTTTTTTATTGGTGGAAATGATTGTCCCGAAAGGTCTGAAGTTTGTTTCGTTAATAAGAGTAGGCTTGATTACAATCATTGATGCATGCCTAAAGCCTTAACTCTGGAAACACCTCCATCTGGATAAATATTTAATTTTAAATAATTAACCTGAACCTTATTGCTTACTGTAAATTTGTGAACTTTATGAGCTTTTAGTTTACTTAAACTAATTAAATTTTTCCAATTTTTGGAACTTAAAAGCATTTTATTAATAACAGAACCTTTACCTAAGCATTTTATTCCTTGCAGTGAAAATTGAGCAGGATAATTTCCTTTAAAATGATGAGTTGAGATTTCAAAGTTTTTTACGTAACCGTTTAAACATTTGATAATCACCCAGTCATAACCTGGTCCTCTTCGTCTTCGTGTCTCCCAACCATCTCCCATATTTTTTGCCTTTCCTTTAGCCAATATATTTTCTGATTGTCCAAAGTGTTCATTATTGCAGGCAAAAATAGAGGCTCCGTTTTCTAAGGATGATAAATTGACTACTTTATTTTTACTAATATGCAGTAGGCTAGTATCAATTTCACCATAAATTCTTAATCTTGCAACTCCACCGTCCGGAAAAATATTTAACTTAACAAATTTGAAGGTAGTATTATTATTAATATTAAAAAAATGTTTTGAAGCTGGTTTTGCTTTTGAAGGTTTGATTAAGGTAACCCACTTTGCTTTTTTATAATCAGAGTCTGAAGTTGCTAGTAATGAAAATTGATCTGGTTGATTACCATTAAAATGAGCCGTATCGATTAATACTTTTCTTATTTTTCCTGCTCTACCTAATTTTAAAACTAAATAATCATTTCCTGCAGTTCTTTTTCTTCGACTCTCCCATCCATCCATCCATTTTCCATTATTATCAAATTTATTTGCTATAAAAACTGGATCACTAGGACTAATAATTCTGGAAGCTTTAGCAAAAAAATCATCTGTACAATACACCACAGAAGATCCAAGCCTTGGTTGAGCTAAATCAATAATACTATTTTTAAAAATAATTTTTTCTTTTTTCATCCGCTATGAATAATTCTTAATCCAATGATTAGCAATATCAATACGCTTACAAATCCAAATATCTTTAAATTTTTTTACATATTGTATAAATTTTTCTAACCCTACAATTCGACCTGGTCTTCCAATGATTCTGCAATGCAAACCAACAGACATCATTTTGGGATAATCTTTTCCCTCTTTGTATAAATAATCAAAACTATCTTTAAGATATTCAAAAAAATCAGAAGACGTAACAAATCCCTCTTCGGTAACAAACTTTCCGTCATTGTTATCAAAAGTATAAGGAATAATTAAAATTTTATTTTTTTGATGATAGTGCCAATAAGGTAGATCATCTGCATAACTATCGCTTGAATAGACAAAACCTTTTTCTTGCATGACTAA
>Ga0129342_1000997_pt1 | contig 12523 bp, 5 predicted proteins | sample CPBDNA_5_FD_94426 | JGI IMG/M metagenome (GOLD analysis project Ga0129342, IMG submission 94426) | Freshwater to marine salinity gradient microbial communities from Chesapeake Bay, USA - CPBay_Sum_15_0.2_DNA | ecosystem: Environmental > Aquatic > Marine > Coastal | place: USA: Chesapeake Bay...
CCAGAAGCACCAAAACCAGAAGCACCACTACCAGAAGCTGAAGAAGCACCACAACCAGCAGCCAGAAGACAACCAGAAGCACCAAAACCAGAAGCACCACTACCAGAAGCTGAAGAAGCACCACAACCAGCAGCCAGAAGACAACCAGAAGCACCACTACCAGAAGCACCACAACCAGAAGCACCACAACCAGCAGCACCACAACTAGCAGCCAGCGAACAACCAGCAGCCAGCGGACAACCAGCAGCACCACAACCAGAAGCACCACAACCAGAAGCATCACAACCAGAAGCACCACAACTAGCAGCCAGCGGACAACCAGCAGATGAAGAAGAACCAACAGCAGAAGAAGCACCATCACCAAAATCAGCACCAGTATTAGAGGAAGAACTAATTAGAAGAGTTGAAAATTCTCAAACTATAGCAGAACTTTACGCTGGTTTAATTTAAAGAAACTTCCTATTTTTTTTTAATTTAAATGTAAAATAGAATTACTATGCATGAATCACTCATTTCACTATTTTAACAATACAGTTAGTTTTGACCGTTTAAATAATAATATACTCGACAAACGTAGCGGAGTATTAGTGATTAGACTATGTAATCTTTGTAATTTTTCAGGCGTTTATAAACCTGTTTTGGAAAAAACTATGATAAAAAAGAAAAGTCTTGTTAATTACAAGAAATGGTTTGGGTTTCGAGAAATTAGTGGGGATACTGCGTATAATTACAAAATTCGTGTTGATATTAATTATAACAAAATACGCGAATATATACAATCTGGATTTGAAATACCACAGCGTAATTTCTTATTCAAACTCCTTAGAAGGAATTTTAAATCACAAGACGAACTTATTCATCAAATAGAACCTAGTAATAAATCCTTGGAAAAAGGAGAACTAATTACATATTTCAGCGATAATATAATAGAACGCGAGGGCTTATTTTTTGATATTGAATTAGAAAGAGTTTATCTGTCGGCGAATGATATAATTAGAAATAAACATAACATGATTGCTAAAAGTAGTTTCTGGTTTTACAATTCAATCAATAATTTACACGATTTCTTTAATAATAACAAGAATTTTATACTATTAACAAGTAATATCACCGATTACAATAGTATTGTTGATAAACATTCATTAAAAAGGGTTGATACAGCCAGAAATTTTTCAAAAAATGAATTAGATAAATGTAATGGCTATATTCTAAGCATAAATGATATTGATATTAGTATTGATGAAGATATTGTAAATTATGTAGAAAGAAAACGCTATGAATACTCATTTTTAAAGAATGATGAATTGAGTAAAAAAATAGTAATACCGCAATTACTCAACTACTCTACTGTGGTTTTAGATGATTCATGTTTGAATGACACAATAAAACCAGAAATAATCCAAAGTTTTATAGATACTAAGCAAGTAGAAATACTTACTAAATACTATTATAAATATCGAGTATCAGACATTAAATCCTGGTATTCTTTAATAGGATGCAATTCTGTTATTTCACATGATTTTATACAAAAAACCTTGAAAATTTCCAAAATAAATGATGTAAAACTAGACATTTCAAAATATAAGAGTAAAGTATTTAATTTGAATTCATTTGAGAGAGAATACCTCAATAAAAATAAAAATACCGCAAATTTTGATATAGGTGCTTTTTATAGTCTTCCTTTCAACTATTTAAAAAATCACTATACTAGTTTTAATATGCTTCCCGATGAGCCGTGTGGTATTTGTTTTGAAGAAATCACAGCAGGAGCTATAGGTAAAAGTAAGAATTGTAAACACGTATTTTGCTACAATTGTTTAGAGAAAGCACTTAGAATTAATGGAAAATGTCCCTTGTGTAGAGAAACGACTTGCGCGCAACATGGTATAATTGGTGAACTGAAAGAACAGCTTGGAGAAAAGGTATCTTTTATACGAGATTATATAAATAAGAATCAGGACATTAATACAATCCATTTAGTATCTGAGTATAATGAAACAGTTGAAACATTAAATAATATCTTTAAGGAAAGGAAAATCTCTAGTATTACCTTTTCTCAATTGGAAAAAATAGATAGTCGTGAAAAAACTTTCATTTTCTTAGAAAGTTTAAATGATGAAAATAAATACATTAAATATTTTACAGGTGGAAGCAAGTGTATATTTCTATCATTTAGACAATAAGCATAATGATGTGTGATATGTAGTATGAGAGGACTGCTAAGATAAGAATTGCTAACCATAATGGAAGGATAGTTTTTCCTTTGCCTGTTCCAAACTGTTTTAAATTATTGTCTTTTGTGTAAAAGTAGGAAGGGCTAGTATATAGTAAAACTGTAATGGATACTAAATATAAAAGCACCGATATTTGAATACGTAAATTAAAATTCATTATAATATAAAATTAGATAAAAAAAAAGTTTGTATTTATTAAATGTTATTGTTTTTTATACTAATAATAGCAGTTAGTTTAATATTCTACAGTTATAACCATATAATAACAGAGAATGTAGAAAAGAATTCTTATAAGCTTACAAGTGGAGTATTAAATGGAACATATGATGTTTTTATGAAAACACTACAATCGCAAATGACAGACAAAATTCCTAATGTTTCATTTTCCAAGGAAATTTCTACTGGTAGTGTTAAAAATTTAATTTTGGTTAATAAAGGACAAAGTGATTTTTCACTAGCACAAGAAGATTTATTTTTTGATAGTAATATGGGGTTAAATGCTTTTAAAAAACTAAAAGAAACATATAAAAACCTTAGATTTATATCTGCGGCTTATTTTGAAAAAGCACATTTTATTGTTCCAGAAAGTGAAAACAATAAAATAAATAGTTTTACTGATTTAGCTACATTAGATTCAAATAGTAAATCTAGTAAAATAGTAATAGGTGTAGGACCAAAGCAAAGTGGTAGTGAGTTTAATTTTATACTTATGTGTCTTTTAAATGGAGTAAATCCAGGAAATATTGATGCACCAAATGAAAAGCGTGGTGGAAAACCACCATCAAAGATTATATATTATAAAAATCTACCTATGAACCAAATGTTTAATGAGTTTGTGAATGGAAATCTTCACGGAATTTATTTAATGACAGGAACCAAAAACGTGTATATAGCTAATTTAGTTAATCGTATGGGTGTTAAATTTATAGATTTAATAAAAAACAATTCACCTTTATTAAAAACTGCTTTTAGGAGCTATTATTATGAAAAAACCATTAACTTAGGTGAATATTATAAGGAAGCAGAAAAACAGGATTTAGTGTCAACAATAGGTTTAAGAGTTATTTTATTCACACATGATAAAACGCCTGATAATGTAGTTTACGAAATAGTGAAAGACCTCTATAATAAAAACTACATTTATAGATATGCGGTGAACCCATCAGAGATTAAATATTATACTAATGAGTATGAACCATTAGATTTAGCGTTTTGTAAAGAAGAATATACTATACATCCCGGAGCAAGGAAATTCTATATGGAGAAAAATTTGATTTCAAAGCAAGACCGTTTCAAAAATGATCTTGGATATTATCATAAAGAAGTATTAAAAAATTATTGGAAATTTCCTAGTATAGGAGATAAAAACTTTAATTTTGATAGTATTATCTAAGTTTTAAGTCAAATGTTTTTAAACCTAATTTATTCAATTTTTCTTTATTTTTAGGAGAATCACGTAGTATAATATCGTTATCAAATGCATAGTCGGGATTTTTACCTTCTTTTATTTGAGCATCACAGCATCTACTACAATTAATACCAATACAATCACTTGTGGTATTAGTATCACAATTGTGGCAAAATGGTTTGAATTTATTTCCTTTTCTGTAAAGTCTATATCCTATAGGAATTACACCTAGTGGCATTTCACAATATCCATCAGGGAAGCATCCACCTCTTTTATTGTCGTAATTTAAATTTCCGTTCGCACCAAAGAAAGGACAATCTGTGTTTGTTCTACATTTTGTATCCCATATTCCTGTAGCCCCTCTTATATCTTTTGATAAACATTCCACTTTGCTATCTGCGTCTTTAAAGAAACATTTAGAATTTTCCATTTCCCATTTCTTGTCATCTATCATTTTATTGTATTCTTTTACGTCTTCATTACTTAGAGAGTCTATTTTACATTCAGGCCTTCTGCTAAAAGAACAGTGAACCCCCTTTTTGTCGAATTCATTTAATTTATTACGATAATAATCAAAAAAGCCAGATTTAGAGTAGTCGTCGGTAGTTAATCCTAGTAAGTTAATTGAATTTATGTATGCTTTATTATTCAATAAGTCAAATATTCCACTTACACTAATATTAAATACCTTTGTTTTATCCTTTCTACCTACATTCATTCGCATCTCTATATAATCAAGGTTATAGTTCTCATCACTATAGTTTAGATATTTGTCTATTACGTAGGTTTGTTCTTGAAACCAAATATGATGATAACCATATTTTTGGTCGTAGTCATGAACTAATATCGATAGTTCATCTAAAATAGACCTTTTAAATGATTCTATACTAATAGGTTCAATAACATTATTAACTTCTTTAAATTTATCAATTTGAATTCCTAGTTTGTATTCGTTTCTCTTTTCAATCTCTTTCAGTATTTTTAAGAAGTCGGTTCTTTTAATTTCTTTTTTATAAAACGCATACTTTGAATTAGTGACAATAATCTCTTTAGGCAAATTATCATCCAAAATATCAGTTTTTATACTTTCTGGGTTGCTCAAATTAATAAAATCAAGATTTTTGAAAGTTTCGCGTCCACTACTAAATCTTTTAAATGTGAAATAAAGTATTGCTGCTAATACAATTAAAAATAAAAATACAAGCATCTTAATATAAAACTAGATTATTAATTCAATAGCATCAGAGTATTCAATAGTCATTTACGTAATCATTATCACTATTGTATTCAAGTCCTTCACCATCATCTCCTGGCATAACATGTTCGCGGAGAGCTTCTCTTTCAATCATTTCACCTCTGGTGGTTTGTGCTTGCCAATCAGCAAACTGTGCTTCAGTAAAATCTTCTCCTAAGTCTCTAGCTGCTAAAACCCTCATATCAGTTTCAACAACATCTGCGACGGGTTCATCTACTTCTCTTTGGTCTTCGGGGATTTCAAAGTAGAGTGATTTATTTTTGCTTGCCAAATTCTTCCATGAATCTACACCAATAGTAAGCATAGCCTTTAAACTCTGTCTAGCCTCAGTTTCGAGCATCTCCATAAACTTAAGATTTTCTTCTTTCTGTTCTTCTGCGTCTCGTGTAATACTTTTTTGTATATATGAGTTTGTATATTTGTCTAATAAATCTTGTTCGCGTTTCATATCACTTAAAAAGTCTATAATTAACTCTGCTGTGAATTTTTTAGAATCCTTTATTGCGACAGATACATCACCCATTTCAGCTTCGTTTGCGGATGCGGATGCTGCGCCTTCAACTTCTTCTTCTTCTTCGTCTAATCCTGCTAGTCCAGATTCATCTACCTCTGGGACGTCCATGAATTCGGCGAACGTTTTTGGAGCTTTAGAATCTCCCATTAATTCACCTAATGTTGTTGAAGTTTCAATTGTTTTTAACATCTCAATAAATGTAATAATCATAGTGTAATAGAGTAAATCTGCTGAATTCTTTGTAGATAGAACTGAAACTAATTTTAATGTGTTATTACAATTTACAATACTGGATTTACCTAAAATACTCTTTAATCCTACAGTATTTTTATCAACAAATTTGGAGAGGTTGGAAACTAATCTTTCTAATTGTCGGTTTGAATTTATTAATTCTATGTTCTTATGGACTGTGGAATTTGATTTAATACTTGATGATACTAAACGACCAAGTATAGCATCACTTGCGGATTTCTTCCATCCTGATGGAATAAGAGTTCTAACTGTATCTTCTTCAAGTAGATTACGGTTCTTAATACGATTAATCATTACACGTAATTTATGGAAATAGTTTTGTAGTAATTTTTCTCTACGCTCATCGAATAACATTTCGGCGGTTTCATCACCCATTTTCTTGCTATTATCATCCTTAATATTAACAAGTTTACCTAATGATTCAAGTTGTTCTGTGAACTTACCAGTTTGGCGTTTATTAGTAGCTTGTGAAACCATTCCAACAAGGGTATCTTTTTCAATTGTAATCTGTCTTTCTAAATCGTCCCATATTTCTTCTAGGTCTTCAAATTCATCTCCAGATTTGAATTGTGATAATTTTTCAATTGTATTTCCAATAAAATCGTTGTTGCGTAAAACACTATTTGAAAAACGTAATTCATTCAATACATTTACAACATTATAAACTGTTTCATTTTTAATACTAGGATATAATTTAGCTTTTGATAATGCTTCGGTGAATTCATTATATTCTTCAAGTGAAACGGTTTTAGAGCTTAACTCTTTCTTAGAAGCACCAGTTAATACACAGATTCCATATTCATCAAATATGTGTGGTTTTCCAATAAATCTACCAGAAGTAATGTTATTAACGAATACTAATTTACGTGTCTCTTCGTCTTCTGTGTCTGGGGATACTAATTTATCAAATCTATCTGGACGTTCTCTAATTACTACTCTATCCATTATTATTCTGGTAGGAAGGTCTTTTTGTGGTTTAGTTGAGTCCATAGTGTTTAGGGTTTCAACAAGAGGAACTACATCGCCACTCTCTAAGAAATAATTACGATAATCATATTTGTTGTCTAATTTTTCAGCACAACAAGTATTACCTAATGGAACAGGGTCAAACATACGATTCTCGACACTTGATTTATCAATAACACTATTTATATTTTGTATTACTTTCATTCCAAGTAAATTGTTATGTTCATCATAATCAGGATTCTGTGGGTCCATTACCTCTGTATTAGAGTAGGGAACATCGAATTTCATCATAGGTGGTTTGAATTCTCCCCAGTCTCTACGAACATTTTTACCTGAAGCAACGTCAACATCAACAGTATCTCTCTTATTAGCTAGTATATCTTTAATATATGGGTCTCTAAGGCAGTATGAAATTACACGACGGATACCATCCTCAACTTTAGCCTTTTTGAGTGAATTATAAATATCACTACCAGAATCTCTTAATGTTTCTAAAAGGCAAGTTATGTATTTTATACCACTATCATTCTTTTCATCTGTGTCTAATGGAAACCCACGAAGAGAAGCTTTACACTTAGAATGAGGGTTTTTAATTGAATAACCGAAAGTATTTGATTGTAAGAAAATAAACGCAACACTAGACGTATTTATAATCATGTTTCTGTTTCTATAACCACTAAATGCTTTATCTATTACTGCCTGGTTTTTAGGGAGTTTCTTTTGTGAGGCCATCCAGTTATCAAGTGTTTTAATATTTACACTATTAACTTCTAATGTTTTCCTTAATATTCCATTTTTGTCAGCGTCGCGTAATCTTATACCCATAATTTTAGTTAGTGTTTTACAAGTGTCTTCAACAAACTTAGCATCTTCACGGTCTTCTTCTCTTTCAAGTAATTGCTCTATATATTTAACTTCAGCTAATGCGGATGCGGCTTCTTCATCGGGCTCCATAACTTCGGTTGAAACCATATGTGCACCATTTGAAGCGAATCCTTCTACTGTTTCATAATCAGCATCAAATACTTCTTGACCACAATTTTTACAATATAATTTGCCCTCTGATTCAGCACACCAGTTATTACGTAAATATTTGAATGTATTCTCAGCATTAGAACTATCGGTATAAAAATTAATCAATACTCTATTATGACCGCACATTAATACTCGGTTTCCAATCTTACTATAGATATTTCTAGGGTTTTCTCCTTCAGTTGGGTCGAAATCTCTACCATATTTATCTAAGAAAGGAATTAACATTTTACTTCTTTCTTCTCCAGGAAGTGAATTAATACTGGTAAGATACTTGTTAACTTTCTTGTAAAATTCATCGTATTCATCTGGTTCAGTTTCAGCTACCTTTTCGTATTCGCGTTCAGCATATTTGTAAGCGTTTTCTTGTAGTTTTCTATAGAGTGTAAGAGTTTTACGTAAGCTTTTAATTAATGCTTCTAGGTATTCTTTATAATTAGCGGAATCGCGAACAAGAGCAGTCATTCGTGCGCGTTCATTTTTCTTTGCTAAAACACTAGATAATTCAGTATCTAATTTTTCAACTGAAGCTGGAAGGCAAACGCTACGTTTAGTATTGTAAAAGCAACCTTCACGACGACTCTTAAGTTGTTCTGTAAGTTCAGCAATATTTAAATTGAATTGATTACAGAAATCGCTACTAGATGATACAATTGTATCTAAATTTAGTCCTTCTTCTTTAATCCACATATCTCCACCAGTTATATTAGCGCGTTTATAAACTGCCTTTGGTGAACCAGGTTCATCTAAAAGACAATAATCACCAGGTTTAACTAGATACATATCGCGAGATTCCATACCTTCATCACGATTATAATCTCTATCTATTCCTCTTCCTTCACTAGGGTCTATAAGAGGGCGTTTATCTACATCAATTTCTATATCATGTAAATCATCTGCCTGTAAATCTGCTAATGTTGTATAAACCTTTACTAGTTTTCTAGCGGGACATTCACCACCCTCTCTAGCCGCTTTGTCTAATGCGGTATCTATATCTCTACGTAATTTAATTTCGCGTGCTTCTAACTTATCTAATTCTTTTTCTATTGCTGTTCTACTTGTAGCAATATTTCTAAAAAAGCTTCCAAATCTCTTTAAAATTATAGTTTTGAAGAATAATGTTCCCTGGTCGTATTGTGAATATAACCATCTAAGTCTTTCAGCAGTATTATCAATACTTGTATTATAGTGTGGGTATTCTCCATAATATTCTCGGAATTCCTCTAAAAGTTTGCGATTCAATAAATCAACTACCTGTTTTTGAATTACAGGTTCTGCGCGAAGTAAATCTTGTAATTTTGCTCGTTCTGCTCTACTTTTATTTAGAGTTTCTTCATTTCTAGCTTCAATAGAAAGTCTTATTGGAGTTATTAAATCGGTTGTTAAATTATTAGTGTTAATATCATATTTATTCAAAACTCTATTAACTTGGTTGAGATTTTCGCATAATTGAATTTCTTTAAAATGTTGTCTAATAACATCTGCGGACTTGGGAATTATTTCTTCGAGAAGTTCTTCCATGGTTTCACTATTTAATGGCATATTAGGGAAGCGGAATAATGCGCTAGATGTATGATAGCATTCGCGTAAATCGCCTGTGTCATTTAACAAATCACTTCTATCTAATTTAATACTTTTATCTCCTCTTTTAATACCTAAAATACGGTTGAGGTCTCTAACTTGTTCAGCTAGTTCAACTACATACTTATCGTTTTCGGTATCAATATCAATAATAGTTCCTTTAACGTTAATTGTTTTAGTGATATCTTTGGGGTCAGGAACACATAGTTTTACACGAGTTCCAATCTCTTTTTCTAGATTTACTAATTGTGCACTTTCAGTTAAAAGTTTTTCGCGAACTGAAAAATCTAAGTAATTTTCATTTACAGAATGTCTAAGTGGTTCTTGGATAAAGCTACTTAATTTAGTATTTTCGTCTGGAATTTTAACAACACCTACAATTTTAATGTTATTACCACCAGCGAGAGGGTTTCCTTCTAAATTTAATGAAATGTCGCCATTAGCAATATGAGTATCTAATTTACGAGTTTCTGGTAAGCATTTTGAAATTGTTGCCAAGTCATTTTCAGGGAACGCGGCATTATAAACTTCAGTAGGTTTATTAAGATTAACATTATATCCACTAGTTCCCATTTCATTATAATCTTCGAAGCTTCTATTTAATTCTCCTATTTCAGATATGTATGAGTAGTTATGACGGAGACGAGTATCATTTTTATATCTTCTTCTAAGGCTACTTTGGCTAGTAATAGTGTCTGTGTTTGAAATGAGTTTATTTTCATCATTTTCAACTGTGAAAATCATAGATGTAGCACCATCTGCGTCAGTAGTTTCATTCTGGTAAAGAGTTTTGCGTTGGTGAACAATAGGACGATAGAGTTTATTTGATAAATTACCAGACATAATGTCGCCGATAATTTCTCTGTGTAAGTTTCCAAGTAATTTGGACCCGGATACTTCTCCATTTTCGAAAGTGCTACAACTAGATTTTAGTTTAATGAAAGCTTCTACTTTTCTTTTAACACTTCTTAATACACGTTTATCGTCGCGTTTTTCTTCAGGTATTGATTTCATGAGTTCATTTGTTAAATCGGCAATTTGTTCTTCTTCTGTTGTTATGACTTTGTATTCTGGAAGTTGAATTTCTTCTCTTATAAATACTGGCGCGTCACTATCTAAAAATTCAAAATCATTCATTTCAATTAAATATTCACCAGCGGCTCTTTCGGCTTCTTCATCTTCAGGTTCTAATACTACTCCATTTTCAGGTGCGGCTGCTTCTTCGGCCTCACCTTCTTCGGCCTCAGCTTCTTCGGCCTCACCTTCTTCGGCCTCAGCTTCTTCGGCCTCACCTTCTTCATATTCTACATTATCGTTTTCATTTACAAAATCTAAATTTCCTAAATCAGCTTCTTCACTATTGACAGCTTCAGGTTCAGGTTCGCCTTCTTCGCTTTCACTATTTAAGTCCCCTAAATCGGCTTCTTCACTATTATTTGTTTCAGCAGCGCCTTCTTCTCCATTATTAGCTGCTTTAGGTTCATCAGCAACTTCTGCAGCAACTTCTTCTAATTTAAAATCTCCTTCAGTAGCTTCTTCTGGGTCTCTGACTGGTGCTGCGACTCCTTCTTCCTCTTCCTCGCCATTTGAACCTCCTGTTTGTGGAGTGAAATTGTATTCTTCCTTACCTCCTTCTGGTTCTAATAAAAACTCTTCAATTTCCTCTAATGTTAAAGATTGGGGGTCTTTCATTATTATATTAAACTAGGATATTTTTTTTAAATCCTTCAAAATTGAAAATCATTTATTCAAAAAATACTTAGAATACAAATAGCAACTAATAACATCAAACAAAAATAATAATGACTGAATCTTATACATCATCGACTGTTTCTACATCAAGCCCACTTTCTAGGTTTGGAGTCCAGAAAAATAGGCTCAGTTTCACATCACAGGAAAGTAATTTCGAAGACCTTAAGAATGAATTTAAACAGCGAGGTCTTACTTATAAGGATTTCCCAAATATTAACATGTATATTCTTAAATACAATCGCAAATCAGCAGACCTTAGCGACCCAGACGTTAGAAGGTGTCGTGGTCTTGTTTTCGACAGGACTAGCCACGAAATAGTAGGGGCTTGCCCTGAAAAATCCCTACCTCTTGGAAACTTCGATACAGATAGTGAAGCAGTAATTTATGAAGAATTTTATGATGGAACTAATGTGAACGTATTTTATCATAATGACACTTGGCATATTAGCACACGAAGTAGTATAGGAGCTGCGACAAGTTTTAATACAGAAAAAACATTTCGAGATATGTTCTTTGAATCACTAAAGTTTAGCCTAGAACAGTTGGATAAGACAATTATGTATAGTTTTGTTCTACTTCATAAGGATAACCGTATTGTGTGTCCTATTCCAGAAAACCGTGTAGTTCTAGTTGAAGCGAGGGGACGTGTAGAGGATAACACGATTGTTAATTTGGACCTTCCAGAAGTAAGGAAGTATCTTATTGATAATTGTTGCCTACCAGAGGACAGTATTCATATTCCAAAGACATATCGATTTGATACACTTGAAGCAGCCAAAACTCACGTGAAAAGTCTTGGTATCGAGAGCCAGGGTCTAGTATTGAAACTATTGAACGAAAATGTTAGGGGTAAAATCCGTGGAGAAACGTATTCACATGCACGACTTATTAAGGGAAACACTAGTAATCTATTCGAGAGGTATCTTCATGTTCGCAAAAACCGCCAGATTAAGATTTATTTGCGGTATTTTCCAGAAGCAGATGAAGAGTTCCGTAAGTATAATAGGGACATTAACAATCTAGTGAATGACCTTCATTTCACATACATTCGTTGTTTCATTCGAAAGGAACTCGAACACAAGGATTGTAAGTATGTATTCAAGCCTATGATTTATGCTCTTCACAAGTATCATCTTACCGAGGGTGCTATTATTACACGCGAGGAGGCATACATTTACTTCTGTGAACTTCCAGTAGAAAAGCAGCTGTTCGTGTTTGAGAACCTTAACACAGTTCCAGTATCGGCAGACAAGAATATGGAAGAGACTAGTAATTAAATAGTAATTAATTATCTATCAATAAAAAAAATAAAACAAAACAAGTTTTTACTAAATACCTATTTTTCTATTTTATGTTTATAAATTTTTACATTTAAAATGTTTACATTTCACCGAACTGTGATTTTAGTGCACTACGAATTTTGTTATATTCGCCTATGAGTGTATCCATTACTACAGTCATTTTTTCACGCAAACTATCATCACTATTATTGGAGAGTGCAACACGCAACACAATCTTTTTCTGTAGAG
>Ga0129342_1000998_pt1 | contig 12518 bp, 12 predicted proteins | sample CPBDNA_5_FD_94426 | JGI IMG/M metagenome (GOLD analysis project Ga0129342, IMG submission 94426) | Freshwater to marine salinity gradient microbial communities from Chesapeake Bay, USA - CPBay_Sum_15_0.2_DNA | ecosystem: Environmental > Aquatic > Marine > Coastal | place: USA: Chesapeake Bay...
AATGATTGCAGCGCTGCACGACGAAAATAACCGCATTACCATTCCTGGTTTTTACGACAACGTTGAAATAGTCAGCGATGCTGAACGTGCCGAAATGGGTAAAATTCCATTCTCCTTAGACGACTATAAAAATGCATTGGACATCAAAGCCGTTCATGGCGAAAAAGGCTACACCACATTGGAGCGAAAGTCCATTCGCCCAACCTTAGACGTAAACGGGATTTGGGGAGGCTATACAGGAGAAGGTGCCAAAACGGTAATTCCAAGCAAGGCGTTTTCTAAAATTTCCATGCGATTGGTTCCCCATCAAAAATCAGAGGAAATCACGGAACTCTTTACCCAACATTTTATGTCGCTAGCCCCAAAAGGCGTAACGGTAAAAGTAACGCCCCACCATGGCGGCGAAGGCTATGTGATGCATCCTGACGGGCTAGAATTTCAGGCAGCGAGTAAAGCTTACTTCGAAACTTTTGGCAAAGCGCCACTTCCTGTGAGAGATGGTGGCAGCATTCCCATTGTGGCACTTTTTGAAGAAACGCTACAAAGTAAAACGGTACTTATGGGTTTTGGGCTAGATAGCGATGCCATCCACTCCCCTAACGAACATTTTGGGGTGTTCAATTTTCTAAAAGGGATTGAGACCATTCCGCATTTTTACCATCATTTTACTGCCTTGCATCAAGCAAATCAATAAGAAACAAATCGGCAGCAATGCCATCGGCTAAAAAGGCTCCGCTTCGTGTGGTTTTAAGGCAATTATCTGCAATTTGAAGTAATCCTTCATTAATAAAACGTTGGGCTTGCTGTTCCAAATGTTCTCGGTAGCGACTTCCTAACTCTTGTTCCATTAGATTTAAGGAAACACCCCAAGAGGCACGCAATCCTATCATAATAGCTTCGTTGAATTTGTCTATAACACTCAGTTTTTCAACAGTTTGAGGCAACTGTCCCTCCCCTATTTTTTTCATATACACGGCATTGTTGCTCACATTCCAATAGCGTTGCGCACCATCAAAACCATGTGCCGAAGGCCCAATGCCCAAATAGGGTTTTCCCTTCCAATACGCCGTGTTGTTTTTGGAATGAAATCCAGATTTACCAAAACTGGAAAGCTCATAATGCTCATAGCCGTTTGCCGTAAGCGTATCTACATGATACAAAAACTGCTGCTCTACCTCTTTTTCATCAAGAAGAGAAACAACCCCTTTTTTTACAAAATGCTCCAAAGCCGTCTTTGGCTCAAGGGTTAGGGCATAAGACGAAATATGCGGTACATTGAGAGCGAGTGCTGTTTCAAGGTTCTTTTTCCAGTCTGAGATTGTGGTGTGAGGTGTGCCAAAAAGTAAATCTATTGACACATTTTCAAAAACCTCTTGCGCCCAAACCACCGACTGCATGGCTTGCTTTCCAGAATGTGCACGATTCATCAGCTTGAGCTCGGCATCATGAAACGATTGTACGCCAATCGACAAACGATTGACTCCAGCATTTTTAAGCTGTGTCAAATACACGGGTAATAAATCATCTGGATTAGCTTCCACCGTAATTTCTGGTGTGGCGGTAACACTATAGTGCGATGTAATTGCTGTTATCAATTCAGAAAGGGCAGCTGTCGAAAGCATGGAAGGGGTTCCGCCACCAAAATATATGGTTTCCACCGGTCGTATAATCTCGTGTTTTCGCAGCAATACTTCACTTTTAAGCGCAGCAACCATTTCATTGACATAATTTGCCGACGTGGAAAAATGAAAATTGCAGTAATGACATGCCTTTTTGCAAAAAGGAATATGAAGGTAAATTCCCGACATGCCTATTTTTTTACGCGATGCTCCTGTTGCTTTACAAATGAGCTCCAGCCTGAATAGCTTTTCTCGGTTTGCTGTGCAGGATTAAAGTAATGACAAACAGCAGCAGCGAGTCCATCAGTTGCATCTAGGTTTTTGGGAAGTGATGTTAGCCCAACCAACTGTTGTAACATTTTGGCAACCTGTTCTTTAGAGGCATTTCCGTTTCCGGTAATCGCCATTTTTATTTTTCGTGGCGAGTACTCATAAATAGCCAAATCATGCGCAATACCGGCAGCAATGGCTACCCCTTGTGCTCTTCCTAATTTTAACATCGATTGCACGTTTTTTCCAAAAAAGGGTGCTTCAAGTGCCATTTCATCGGGCTTGTAGGTTTCGATGAGTTCAGAAGTGCGGGCATATATATGCCCTAATCGCACATAATGGCTCTCGTACTGGCTCAGTTTTAATTCGTTTAGCTGCAAGCAGCTGAGTTTTTTTCCTTCTACTTTGATAATCCCAAACCCCATAATGGTGGTTCCTGGGTCAACTCCTAAAATAATGCGCGAATCGGCCATATGTAAAAATAGGGAATAATTGCTATTTAGAAATAGCAACGGGAAGCGTCCAATGGACTTCAACAGGGATTTCCAAATTTGTCTTAAAAGCAGGTTGAAATCTTGGTAAGGAAGCAACTACCTCCTCAACAGATGAAAAAACCAGCAGTGGAATGCTGCCTTGTTTGGTGTTTGAATAACCCATAATTGAAAGCTGACCAATAGTATCAACTTTTAAGGTAACATAGAGGGTGTCTAATTCAATATCCGAAATACGATTTGAAGCAAATTTTTTATTCAGTTTGTTCTGTATGATTTGCGTAAAACAGCTCCAATTCTCTTTGGTATTGTCTTTTGGGCAATCAGGATATAAGGGGGGCTCGTCCATTTCTGACCAATTCACATTTGGAGCTTTAGGTTTTGTTTTTGGAGAAGTGCATCCAATACAAAAAAGCAATGCCAACAAAAAAACCCACCAAAACTTCATTGTATAAAAGTAAAAAATAAAGCCTTGCTTTTTGATTGCAGCCATGAATAATTTGTATTTTAGAATTATGGATATAGCACTTTTAATTCTTGGCGCGCTACTTATCATGTTGGGTATGGCAGGCAGTTTTTTACCTGTAATTCCGGGTCCGTTAACCAGTTGGTTTGGTTTGCTGTCGCTGCACTATACCAGTAAAATAGAACAAGACTGGGGCTTTTTGGGGTGGACATTAGCAATTGCACTAGTCATTATGATATTGGATTATATCATTCCCATTTGGGGCACAAAAGCCTTTGGGGGAACAAAAGCAGGGGCGATTGGCTCTACTGTTGGTCTAGTAGTTGGGCTATTTTTTCCACCCTTTGGGATTATTCTTGGGCCTTTTGTAGGGGCATTTGCAGGAGAGTTTAGCAAAAATCCAAATCGACAAATTGCATTAAAGGCAGCCTTTGGTTCTTTTTTAGGTTTTCTTTCAGGTGTAGCGCTTAAGCTAATCGTTTCCGTAGTTTATATGCTATTTTTTGTTTCAACAGCTTGGAAAGGGTTTGAGAGTTGGTTTTAGAACCAGGAGCAAAAAGGAAGCGCGTTACTTTTCAAATCACAATACTATACTTGTAAAAATACCTGTACTGAAGTTGTTTTGTATCAAATCACAATAAATTTTAACTAAACAAAACAATAAAAACGAATACTCCCTTAATGCATCTCTGGAACTTTTAAAAGTTTATAAAACGGTGTTATCTCACCAAGCACACTAATAGATACTTTAAATGGGTTGTGCGTTAGCCACCCTGTTTTTCTACTACTAAAGTTTAAAATCCGAACATAGTTTGGATAGCTTTGGTCATAAACATCTAAGTCATATACCTGTCTAAATTCATAATACTTACTCGAAATACGTTGTACACGGTAAACGTTCTCCCAAAGGCTAATACCACTGTTCAGTCGTTGATGAATTTCTTTTTGACTCAAGCCCAAAATAAAGCAGTCGTTGATGTGGAGTGTAGAAATAATCATGCGTCCATCTGGTGGAAGTTGATATAGGGGTTCACTGTCACGAATGCGACGTACAGCCTCCCAAAACGTAACCACATGTTCTTGATAAGTGTTATCAATGCTTTGATAAATGAGCACATGATGGTTGCCTTAAACCCACTAATAGCAAATGTGGATCATGAGTGGTGAACAATAGGTTCTAAAGGATTGAATGTATCTAAAAACGGATGAACTAACGTTTTCAGATGATAAATAGGTCAGAAAATTTAGCTTTCTTTATTGTAGGAATAATCTTACTGTGTGTAAGTTTAGTGCTAATAATATAAGCTTCGGTTATCCGTTACTTCAAAAGTATTTTTGACAGCATTTGCGGTAGTCATCTGAACATTTTGCTTGGCAGCATTCAGAATTGAAGCTTTATAGCCCGCGTAGTTGCTTAAACTATCGGCTGCCTTTTTTGCTTTAAGCTGTATTACATAAAGGCCAGTGTTTCCACCAATAGGCTCTGAAACAGTGTCAACATCCATACCAAATGCAAAGCCTACAACTTCAGGTTCGTTGGAAGCCCCTGCTAACATGCTGGTAAAGCGGTTTACTGCTTTGGCGGTATTTACCGTTTGATCAAACTGTGCAGCAACCTCTTCAAGTGTTTCGTAATCTTTTATTTGTTTTAACAAAGCTGCTTCCTTTTTTTCGTTCATCACAAGCGAAGAAACTGTTGTTTTAAGTTCTCCAGCATCTGGAAGTCCAGCTGCTTTAATATCTACTACTTGAACAATAATATAGCCACCTGTAGATAATGCAAATCGCTTAACGTCTAGTGCTTGACGTCCTTCTTCAAAAGCCCAACGCACTACCTGACGTTGAGCCCCCAAAATAGGCAAGGACTCGTCTAATACTTTAACATCATTAATTTCTCTAATACTATACTTTTTTTGAGTTGCTAACTCATCAAAGTCTGCTTTTTGTACGTCTAACTCAAACTGTGTGGCTTTGGTAAAAACTTGGTTACTTGTAGCCTCAGAGGGAATCAGCTTTTTAGAGATCGTAGCAAGTTTTACAACATCTTTTTTGTCTTGGATTTCAATCACATGAAAACCAAATTCAGTTTCTGCTACACCAAATGCTCCTACGCGATTTCCAAAAACAAAATCACTGAATGGTGCCACCATGTCTTCACTCACAAACTCAGGCAAATCCCCGCCTCTTGTAGCTGAAGGACCATCAGAATTTTCGCGTGCCAATTGGGCAAAGTCACTGCCTCTTTTTGCTTTTCGAAGTAATGCGTTTGCTAGATTTCTAGCTTCTGCTTTAGTACGGGTTACTGTTGCTGCAGCTCGAGACGCACCATTGTATGCAATAAGAATATGACGTGCTTTAGCTTTTCCACCTTTGTTGCGTGCTACTATACGTGAGATGTTTGTATAGCCTTTGTCTTCATATGGTCCAAAAACTTCTCCTAGCGGAAGGTTAAACAGCGTGTTGGCATAGTTCCCTGAGAGTTGAGATGCAGTAACAAAATTGTCTTGAAACGGAACATCTGAATTTTCACCAATAAAAGCTGCCAAGGCATCTACATTTACATCAGCAAAGGAAGGGAAGGTTTCGTCTTGTTTTGACACTTCATTAAACTCCACCCGAGTAGTAAGTAGCTTGCGTAGTTCATTTTCAATAAGCACCTTATCTTCTGGAGTGGGAGCCTCTGCAAATTGCACATAACGCAAATCTCTTGCTTCTTCACGCTCGTAAGTGTCGGCGTTTTCTGCAATATAATTCGCAATATCTTTATTTGAAACGGTAACAATACTGTCTGGTATCACACTATAAGGTATACGTACATAGTCCACATCAATAAGGTCATTTTGTAATGTGTAGCTTTGCTCTGCTTCAAAGGACGTTACATTAAGCCCAGCAGAAACCATATCTATATACTGCTCAACACGAAGATTATTGATTATTGATGCTTCTTGCGCCTTCCATTGTTCAAATCCTTGTGGGTTATTTTGGCTTAGGTCTAAAATAAAGTCTGTAAATCGCTCTGGGTCAAATGTGCCGTCTTCACCCTGAAATTGTGGATCGGAAGAAAAATTTGGGTCGTTTTTTAAGAATTGCTCAATGTGGCTTTTACCAACTCTTAAGCCTAAGGCATCAAATGTTTGCTCATACGCTTTTGCATTAGTTGATTGTTCATAGGCAAAATTAACAGCTTGCATGGTAGACATGCGGTAGCTACGCTCAGCAAAATCAACTTGGCGACTGAATTCATCAATCCCCACTTCTTCATCGCCAACCACTAAAACAGGTTCTTGACTTGAGGAAGAATTTCCATCAAAAAGTCCTGTAAAAACAAACGCCAATAGCGCCATTCCTATGATGAATATTAAAAATATAGAGCGTTCTCTGATTTTACCTAAAATAGCCATGGTTAAAAAATTTAGACTGGATGCGAAAATACAATTAAAAAGAAGAATTTAAAACGCTAATTGACATAGACTCTTACTAAATCCACTTTTGTGTTGGAGACCTCCAACATTTCAAAGGTAAAGCCGTCTATGACGACACGTTCTCCCTCTTGTGGAATATCGGCGTTGTAATGCACTATAAGTCCACCTAGTGTTTCGTAAGAATCTGATCTTGGCAGGTCTAGCGAATAGCTAGTGTTAATTTCATCGATTTCGAGACGTGCTGAAAAGGTAAACGAACCGTCATCATGTGAAATCGCCACATTTGATACTGTATCGTGTTCGTCTTCAATTTCCCCGAATAATTCTTCAATAATATCTTCCAATGTCAGCATTCCTGCCGTACCGCCATATTCGTCCAATACCACAGCTATACTGCGTCTTTTTTTTACTAGCAAATTGAATACATCTTGTATTCGCATCGTTTCAGGGATCCACTCCACCGCCTTGATAATAGCGTGCAACGATTTGGGACTTTTAAACATATCAAAAGCATGTACGTAACCAATAATATTGTCCATGCCTTGTGCATAAATCAAAATTTTTGAAAATCCAGTTGAGGAAAATATATTGACTAATTCTGCAGGTTTTTCATACCTGTCCACAGCTACCATCTCGGCGCGAGGCACCATAACTTCTCGGGCTTTTAGGTTGGTAAACGTCAAGGCATTATGGAACAATTGCAGTTCAGCGTCTTGCTGCTCTTGGCTTGCTGTTTCGATGTGCTCCAAAACAAAATCGCCCAATTCTACCTTACTAAAAGCTATCGATTCTTCGTGTTTAGGGACATTAAAAAAACGGTAAAGCACGCTGTCAGAAAAACGAAGAATAGCCCAACTGAAGGGTTTCATCAACTGATAAAAAACAAAAGCGGGTAGTGCAAAAAGACTTAAAAATTGGTTTGCATAAATCTGAAAAAAAACCTTTGGTAAAAATTCTGCCGTGATTAAAATAATTGCGGTAGAAATAAGGGTTTGATAAAAAATTATATGTAGCGGCAACGATGAAAAACTAGTATAACTTGGAAACAATTGACTAACAATGAGGTCACCGGCAAAAATGCCATACACCACAAGGGCAATATTATTGCCCACAAGCATGGACACAATAAATCGTGAAGGACTTTTGGTTATAGATTTTAAAAGTGCGCTGTAGCCTTTTTTCTGAGTTTTTTGAATTTCGAGTCGGATTTTGTTAGACGACACAAAAGCAATCTCCATTCCAGAGAAAAAAGCCGACAACAAAAGGCTAATGAGCAAAACCGTTATCTCTACAGACATGGTTTAGGGTTGTTTACGCTTTTCTAATTTTTTACGGTAGCGCCTACGTATATAAAACATCAAAAAGGCAACTGCTGCAATGGCAATATCAAGTGTGGTTCTAGACTCTGCAGCACCATAATAATAAATTGCTCTGAATAAAAATAGTCCCCCAAAAGCAAGGTATATAATTTCGGAAATACGGTAAAATTTTATCATAATTCTTCTTCTACGGCAACACTTCCAATAAGTGGTCCAGTGGTTATTTTATTGAATGACCTGCTGGCATCTAACACTCGAGCCGCAATGTCGTAATCTTTGTTTTTAAAGGTAAAGTTTTCTTCTGTAAAAACCCACTCTCGATCAATATCCCAATACAGTTGAGAAGTGCGCAAGTTAGCTCCCTCTGGAGTAGTAATGCTTACATTTCCGCGCAAGTCCACCATATTGGTACGGTTATATAAAATACCGTAATCGGCTTTCACAAAGGTTTCCTTATTGTTATCATCATAAAAGACAACATCCACACCTGTTGGGAACTCAGAATATGGAAACGGTTGATTCGTATAATCGATGTTTTTCGGGGCTTTAAGAATGGCTATGGTTTGCGCTGAGTCGGTATAAACCACACGAATGGTATCCGCTTCCCCAACAGGAAGCGCATCAAATTGATTGAGTTGCTTTACTTGTTCAAAATTATTTTTACACGAGGATGTAGTAAACACCAATAGTGCAATAAAATATGTTTTAAACAAACTGCGGAGTTGCATATTACAACTGCGGTACGGTTACACTATCGTTTATCCAGCACGAAAAACGGATGGTTTGACCCGCATTACCTTCTGTGAAAATATCGGTTTTACTGGGTGCTCTACCCTCGTAGCTTGCTGCCATTTTAAGCGCTGTTTTCTTTACTCCTGAATCCACATTAGCTGCCCGACGAGCTGTTTTTGCCGCCAACCAATATACCGCACGTTTTTCAAACTGAGTGTTTCCGCAATCGTTCGCACTAGCCGCATACAAATTTGCAATAAGCATATAGGCTTTTCCCATAGAAGGCTGATTTGCCAATGCTCTTTTAGCATAGGAACGCGCTTTACTCTTTAGCCCTTTTGTCTTAAACTTTACTGCAATTTTATACAAAATCGCTGCTTTGCGGTACTGGTCTTGCTCTAAGGTTAAAGACTCTTCGTAATAGGCTAATGCCCCTTGACTATCACCAGCTTTGTCCTTAAGCAATCCCAAATAATATGCAGAATTTGCAGAAGGATTAATGCCATGAAGTGCCTCTACAAGCTCCACAAAAAGGGGGTCATCGGAGCATTCTTTAGCATCCATTCTACTGGCTGCGCGGTTTAACCAAACACTATTGGTTTTGTTTGCTTCAAAGTTTTTGCGGTATAGCGGAATCAAATTCTCACAGCTTGATTCTTTGGAAATTATGGCATCAAGGTTATTGGCATAGGTAGAAAACGCCAACACATTGGTTTCATATACACGCTTGTTTCGCTGTTCTCTTGAAGTGACAGGCTCACCAGCATCTTCTTTATTTAATACCACATCCAATTTGCGCGCCAAATTGGTTTGTTCCAATTCAAACTTTTCTGAAATTTCTTCGTATTTGTTAAAAAGTTCCTCAGTACTTAAACTGCCCTCTTTATACAGATTAAAGGTTGTATTAAAGAATGTATACAAACTCTTAGGGCTAGTAAAGCTCGCTGCGTCTTGTACAAAAGCCTGATTAAAAATTTCATAGGCTTCTAATGTTGACCCTGATTTGTAATCAATCATTGCTTGAGCTTTAGAAGAAAGGATTTTTCCTGTCTCACTTTTCCCGCTTTTTGTGGTTGGGAAATAGGTAATCCAGTCATCATAAAGCGCCATGAGCTCTTGGACATAAGCGGTTTTATCGTCTGAAGCATTTTTAATTTTATGTGCCAAAATGCGCTCGCCATACTTAAATGTTGCTACATTAAGTTCTGGACAAGTAGTCAGCACTTCTTTCCACGGCTGATATGCCGAATCGTAGTTTTTCACTTTTGCAAACTCTGCAAAAATAGATAAGTTTCCAGGGCATGAACTTTTATCTCCTTGTGCAATGGCTCCTAAGCCAAAGCTTAACATTAAAAAAAATAGCGTGTTTCTCATAATTCTTCTTTAATCGTATTTTCTTTTAATAAACCAAACATCGCTAAGCGAGAAGCCCAGCATAATGTTTGTGTAATTTTCTTTAATCAAACCAGCATCTGTTGTTCCCATTTGACCTATTTCAACGCCAATATTTATTTTAGACAACACATTCATTGGTAATCCAATTCCAAAGGTTATGCCAAAGTCCTTCACCGCTTGACTTTTTACTTCCAACCCTGTATGTTCCCATCGAGCGCCAACGCGATATACCATACGGTTTAGGTAGTTAGTAAAGGAGTCATGTTTTGGAATGTAGAATCCGCCTACTGAAAATCTCGAGGCAGGAACAAAATTTGCATTTGAATTGCTTTCAAAAGGGTGGGTTATACCCTCTGCTGCATTTACATACGTAACTCCTGCAAACCAGTTTTGTGGCTTTCCAAAACCAATGCCAAACGTAGTTTCAGCTGCATACTTGTTTGTGGTTGTTGCCAAATTACCCAGATTAATATCTTCTTGAGCTACTGCACCACCCCCAGTAGCTAAAGCAGAAATTGTTTTTGAATTTTTACTTTTCATAGAAGTAATAGGGGTGTAGATGGCGGAAAGTTGTAACATATAATCCGAAAAAATATTTCGGTTGTAATGCATTCCAAAGGAATAATGAATACCACTCAATTCAGAACGTGAAAAAACTTGGGTGTCGTTTTGCACTCCTGTAATTCGTTCTGTTGTTGTTTTTTCACTATACCCAAAATTGTAAAAAGCACTAACGCCCAAACTTAGTCCATCGATTGGGTTCAGGGCTAAACCGAAAAAGGTACTGTTAACACCTCCCTTGCCATCATATAAATTTTGATATTCTAGGTCGTTTTCTGTTCGTATTGTTTTAGCTCTAAATCCAACTGCAGATTTAGGCTTAAGCCCAAAACTGAAAGCAAAATGTTTGGTGGGCACACTCAGCGCTAAATAGTTTAATGATGCTGTTGTGGTAGATGCTGAATTGGAGGAAGATTGTTGTGAAATTGATTTGTAAATAGCTCCCACACGATATTGTACATACCTAAGTTTGCCCAAAGTGGCAGGATTATCTAAACTAAATTGTGTGCTATCTGCATATACTGTAACGCCACCCATGGCATTATTTTCTGCGGTTCGTGTAGATATGGGCTGTCCAGCTCCATAATACGAGTAAGGAGATAAAGTTGCATTTTGTGCAAACGCAAACGAACTTAGTATTACGAGAATATAGTTGAGAAAATTACTTTTCATGAAATGTATTAAACATCAGTAGGTGGTATAGACCTATAAGGGTCAAATCTGCAGCCACAAATATGGTATTTTTTATCTTTTTATTCAAGAATTTAGCGTCCCCTCCTGTTAAAATTATGGTAAAGTTACCATACTCTTGAGCAAATGCAGCAATTTGCGCCTCAATTTCAGCAATAATTCCTAATTCAACACCCAATTCCATGCTCGATTTGGTATCCGTTCCAATTAAAGGGATTTTTTCTGCAGGGCTTAGAAAAGGCAATTTGTCGGTAAACAAATGCATGGCGTGGTAGCGCATTGCCCTTCCGGGTGAAATTGCACCGCCTTTATGGTGCGCATTTTCGTCCATAATATCATAGGTAATGCAACTTCCTGCATCAATAATAAGGACAGCAGTGCTTGGATGTGTTTTAAGTGCTCCTGCCAATACGGCTCGCCGATCTACTCCCAGGCTTTGAATATTATCGTAATCTGAAGTGAATGGATATTTGGTCACATCATCGACAACATGAACAGCACAAGATTTTGGCAATTTAGCAATCAACCGCTTTGTTCTGGCACCCACAGAGCCTACCAAAACGAACGAAAAAGGATGTGATTGATAAAATGTGCTCCATTCTAGTTCCGTCCAATCAGTACAAACACCTGATTTTTTCAATTCATCCTGTTCAAAATAACCGAACTTTATTTGGTTATTGCCAACGTCAAGTACCAAATGTTTGCTTTTATTCATGGACTGCTAAAGTAGAAGTTTTTTTTAAAGCCTTGTGAATTATAGGAAAGGAAGTATATTTGTGCTCGCATTTTTGCAGGGTACCTTAGCTCAGTTGGTAGAGCAAAGGACTGAAAATCCTTGTGTCCCTGGTTCGATTCCTGGAGGTACCACAAAACCCTTTTGCTTACGCAGGAGGGTTTTTGTTTTTTGACAAACACTCTCATTGTTAACCTTTTATTGATGCCCTTTTTGTTTTTAAATCCCTTCCAAGACCCTATATTTGCATGTGCAAAATTGCTTTTACTAAAACATGTCTTTGAATGTCTTTTGACTGGACAAATATCTTAGTTCCCGTTTCCATTCTTCTTATGGCAGTGTATGCAATATGCCTAATACTAATTTTTCTGTATGCACTTAGTCAGTTAAGTTTGCTATTAAATTATATACGGCAAAAAAGTAAAAAGAGTACAGACGCTGTTTTTGACTTTAACAACCCTCAAGAAGTACCTCGTGTTACCATACAACTGCCTATTTATAACGAATTGTACGTGGTAGAGCGGCTGCTAGATTTTGTGTCTAAAATCGAGTATCCTAAGGCGAAGTTGGAGGTTCAAGTTTTAGATGACTCTAATGATGAGTCTGTGGAAATTACAGCCAATAAAGTAGCTGAGTTGTGTTCCAAAGGACACGATGTTGTTCATGTGCGTCGCACCAACCGCGAGGGGTTTAAGGCAGGTGCACTAAAAGAAGGATTGAAAACCGCCAAAGGCGATTTTATAGCCATTTTTGATGCTGATTTTACTCCTAAAAAAGATTGGCTACTACAAACCATTCCCTACTTTAAAAACGAAAAAAT
>Ga0129342_1000999_pt1 | contig 12511 bp, 12 predicted proteins | sample CPBDNA_5_FD_94426 | JGI IMG/M metagenome (GOLD analysis project Ga0129342, IMG submission 94426) | Freshwater to marine salinity gradient microbial communities from Chesapeake Bay, USA - CPBay_Sum_15_0.2_DNA | ecosystem: Environmental > Aquatic > Marine > Coastal | place: USA: Chesapeake Bay...
ACAGAAAATGATATTGGTATAGAGGTAAAGAAATATAATACACCAGATTGGATGCAGTGTAGTATAGTATATAACAAAGAAAGTAAAAGTTGGGAAGCAACAAAAAAAGGAAAAAATCCTAATGAATGTAGAAAAATGTTTAATAAACTAATAAATGAGATAAGTTTATATGATGGAGAAATACCCCCATTTATAGAAAAATCAATAACACATGAAGATTGGATTAAAATAAAAACAGAAACAAAAAAGTGGAATGATATATATATTGATATTCCTTCTGATTATATATCAAAATTATATCAAGCAAAAGGGTGTAATTATATACAAATTAGTAATGGATATGGATTATATCACTTAGGAAATGATATATGCAATTTTGATGTTCCTTTATTTAATATAGAACAACAAATTAGAATAAGAACTAAAATACATACACGAAAGAATAAAAAGGGGTTTTGTAATTTATCTGTAACTGTTGCTTGTCAGCCGAAAGATATAACTAAACTTAATAAATCTAATTATAGTCGGGATGATGAAAATAAACTACCTGCATCTCTAATATATAAAATTTAATTTTGACAAATAATAACAATTTCTGAAGATTCTTTAGATTTATTCATTCCATAACTCCAATTAGTCTCAATAATTTTAAAATTTTTATATAAATTTCTTATATATTCACAATTATTATATGTCATAAACCAATTTTTCTTTGTTAATAAGCATTCATATAATTTATTATGGTCAAATGTATCATGCATATCTCCATTATTTCCATATAAAGTAGATGCTTTTTCTAAATAATAAGGTGGGTCTAAAAATATCAGATTTTTTGTATCTTGATTAGCATTAATAAAATCTTCAAAATCAAAATTATAAATATTAAACTTTCTTAGATCCAACTTTTGAATTCTTTCAATGGAAGATTTTGTGAATCTTTTTTTAGAAGCTTCTAATGAAAATCCTCCAGATAATGTTGCACCACTAAAGGAACAACGGTTGATAATAAAATACATTATACTTTGATTAAGTTGATTCTTTTCTTCCATTATTTGTTCTCTTAAGGAAGTGAAATTATCTTTATCTATCATATCTATTTTTTTATTAAGTTGAATACATAAGTTTTCTTTGTTATTTTTGCAAATATTCCAAAAATTATAAAGAGGTGTAAATTTATCATTTGCAATAATATTTAGCTGATAATTATTTTGAATATGAAATTCAAATGAACCACCACCAAAGAAGGGTGATATTAAATTATTAAAATTACTTATACTAAAATGTTGTTTCATTATAGTTTCTAATATTTTACATGCTCGTGTTTTTCCTCCTGGATATCTTAAAGGTGATTTATTATTGATAGTATCCATAAATTCTATATTAACATTTATTTTTTTATTTTCAACAATCAACTTTTTTTTTAATTTTGTTTCGCATTGTTCGCATGAATATTTAACCATTTTTGTTATTATTGTTATGTATATATATTTATTATTTTTAAATCAATTTAATAATTTAACTTCAATTAATAGAGTATTTTAATTAAATTATGTAAAAATTATATTTAAAACAATAAATATTTTATATATAATGGAAGTTCAATTTGAATCTACAAGAAATAAAGGATTAGTATGGGGAATACTAATGGACAATGAATTTTTTAAAAAAAGTGTAGCTGATAAATTTGAAAATACAAGAGAATTATTTGAAGATTGTATAAAAATTATAGAAAATGAAAATAAAAATTCTTCAGTAATAAGTAAAAATAAAAGTTTAATTAAATTAGTAAATAATAAGTTAATGAAAAAAGAACCTGTTTTAATTAAAGATATAAAAAAGGAAAAACAAGAATTATTTAATAATGAATTGAAAAAAAAAGAAATAGATTTTCAAAATTCTATGAAAGTTTTCACACCTGAAACAATTGATTTTTCGGATAAAATAGATGAACCAATTTCAAATTTAGATGAAATTATGGAGCAAAAATTAAAAGAACGAAAATATGAATCATTAAATGATGAAAATATAATTATTTCAGAAGATGATACAATAAATAAAAATGAAGAAATAAAAGTAGAAGATATCAAAGAAGATATCAAAGAAGATATCAAAGAAGATATCAAAGAAGATACCAAAGAAGATACCAAAGAACATGTAAATATAGATAATAATAGTAAGACAATTGTTTGGGAAGAATCAGTATTAGATAGCTTAGATGAAGAAAATTTAGATATATTCAGTAAATTAAAACAAACAAATAATATTGATGAAATTACATTGAAAGATTTATCAAAACAAATAACCTCATTAGAAAAAAAAGTAAAATCTTGGTTTTTATTACTTAGTAAAAAAATAGAAGATTTACAAAATAATTAGCTTAATAAATAACTTAATATTAATAAAAAATTTTTATTATTATTAATAAAATATATGGGAAATATATTTCAAATTTGTTCAAATAGTTTTGATTTTTGCGATGATTATTTGTTTGAGGACACCAATAATAGAGTAAACAACATATATAAAAGTAATATACCAAGCGATGAATCATTAGAATTAGATTTAGATGAATTAAATTATGATTATTCGGAAAATGTAATAATTGACGATGAAATTGATTGAATTATATAATTATATACAATTTTAAATACCAGTATCAATATAATAATTTCCGTCATCTTTTTTTATTAATTTACCTATTAATTTTGCATTTATTTTAGGGTTCTTTAATGCTTGTTTAAATGTATCAATATCATATAATAGATTGGTTGGTTTACCACTATCGTTTAATCTTCTTGCATAATCTCTACCATCAATATTAATTCTAACTGCTCTGAATTTTTCAGATTTTTCATTTAATTTTTTTATTTTAGAATCTTTTTCCTCATCATCAATATTTGGTTTCATAGAATATATATTTGGATTACTTTCATTACCGAATGAATAACATTCTAAATTTTCATTATTATCTTCATTACTATGGATGTAGCAATCCATCGCTGTTTCTTTTATTGCAGTTAATAATTGTCTATTAATATTTTCTTTTCTATTCATTATTTCTAATAATGCTTCATCTGTTGTTAATGGTCTAGTATTATTTTTATTATATTTACTTCTATCTAATCGTAATGATTTTGAACCTAATTCTATTTGTTTATCTGTAAATTGCATTAAATATAAAAATACTTTTACATCTTGCATATCATCCGGTAAATCTTCATGACTACATATTCTTCTAGCTCTACCTATTACTTGTTCTACTCTAACCGGATGCCAGTATGGTTCAGTTATATGAACATATCGTGTATTTTTAAGATTAATACCTTCTGCACCACTTGATGTTATCATAAATAGTTTTACAATTTCACCGAAAAAGTTATTTTCATTAATTTTATTTAATTCACTAGATAATTTAGTAGGTAGATAACTCCAATCACTATTATAAATATTACGTATTAGTTCTTTTTCTTCTTCCGTTTCGCTTCCTGTGTACAATGCAAACATTTTTCCTTTTTCAATTGGATTTTTAAATGTAAAATCACCCTTACGGTCTTTAACTATTTTCAATTCTTTATATCCATTTGCTTCTAACATTAATGTTAAAATTTCTATACCTTCTAATGTTCTGAATTGACTATATATTAAATTGCAACCTTTGTGCTCTTCATTTTCAATATTTTCCAGTAATGCTGCAAATTTTGGTGAATATTTTTCAAGATTTTCTTTTAAGTAATCATCACTATTACTTTTTAAAAATTCAATAGCATTTTTAATGCGTGTAGGATAATCATTTTTAATTTCATCTTCATCTTCTTTATTTTGTTTAATATCCTCTATTTGTTTTTGCAAGTTTAATCCGTCAAATTCATTTTCATCTTCATTATTATTTGTAATTTCATCATCTTTTGGAAATGGTCTTTTCATACTTTCTGGAAATACAAAATTACAGAATGCCCTAGAATATGTTCTATAGGATGAATTAGTACTTTCATATAACTTACCTGTTGATTTTTTTGATTCTTGTTTTCTTTCTTTAATTCTAACTTCTTCGTATAATTTAAATTGATAATCACTCATATTTAAACGTATTATATGATAATCTTTATCATCATTTTTATTAATATCAGGTAGTAATTCTTCTTGTGCACTTCTATAATATGAAGTTAATCCTAATATTCTTCGTTTAAAAATATCAATATTTTTAAGGTCTCTTTCTTTTGAATCAATAAATAAACTATTAAATTCATCAAATTTATCAGGTAATGCCTTATAATTATCAACCGTATAGCTTTTGATTTTAATTTTATTGTTTGATAAATGTTTTGTTAATTTTTTAAAGAACTCATTATCATTAATATAATCACCTTGCTTGTTTAATTTTACTCCTTTATATTCTCCATTATTATATGTATTTACAAATCCAAATGGGTTTCTTGTTATTTTTAACTTATTTGAATTATATTCTACATAATCACTGTGTTTAAATAATTTAACAACTTGTTCAATTTTATTATTTGGTTTTTGCTCTTCTAATTCAATATTAATATTCCAAGTTTTAATATAGCCTCTTAATATATTAAATAAAATTCCAATTTCATTCGGATAATTGATAATAGGTGTACCGCTTAATAAGATAACTTTACAATTAGTAGCTTTTAATAAATTTTTATATAATACGATAAATTTTTTATCTTCTGGGTTTTCAATATCTTTTTCTCCTTCTATCTTATTTGCAATAGCACTTATAAAATTATGTGCTTCATCAATAATAACAACTTTATTTGAAAATGGATTTTTTGTATCATTCTCAGTTAGCTCATTAACACGGTCTTTTCTTAAACCATTGTAATTAATAAATTGAAATTTTTGATGTATCATTTCATTTAACTGTTCGTCTAGCATTTTTTTATCTTGTGTAGATAATTTATCGTAATTACTTTCTTTTTTAACATTAACTAACCATGCACCATTATTTTTTCGTATGAATTCAACTGGTAAATGCAAAACATTTGATAAAATTTCTAAATTTTCTGGTTCTTCTTGTGTATTTATAAATTCCCAGAATTGTTTTTTTCTATAAATAGGATTTCCGCATTTTTTTAATTCTTCAAAATAATTTTTTCGTAATGATGCTGGTGTCATAACAACAATTTTTCTATCGGTATTCAATGATTCAGCAATAGCAACTGATGTTATTCTTAAAATACCTTCAGCTATGCCTATAGAACCACATGTTTTTCCTGACCCTAAACCATGAAATATCAATAGACCTCTATACGGACTATAAATATTAACATAATCTCTTATAATTTTTTGATGAGTTAGTAATTTAAATTCACTACCCTTTCTATTTTTACATGATACTTCTTCATTATTATTTAAAATCTCATCTCTATAAGGTTGAAAAAGATTATCTATAAATTTAACAAATACTTCTCTATTATTAATAAAATAAGCGGACTTTTTAAGAATAACACTAGGTCCTTCTTTTGGTAATCTATCTTTAATAATTTCATCACCAATTTCAATATCCATTACTTTATTTACAGCTGGAATAGACGTCTGCGCTACAACTAATTTTGGTTTGCTTTTTCTTGCCTGCTTTCTAATTTCTAAGTTATCTTCTTTATCTTTTTCATCTTTTTCTTCTTTTTGTTTCTCTTTTCTTTGCTCATTTTCTTCTTCTTTTACTTGTTTATCATCATTATCTTCTTTATCTTTTTCCTCATCAATACTTTCATTTAAAACTGTTAACCTATTTCTTAAGTCGTTAAATATAATAGTAGTATCAAATAATTCCTTTCTTTTATCTTCAATTAAATCTGATAATAAAATCTTAAAACCTTGCTGTTTTTCTGGAATCGGTTTAATTTGTAGATTTTTAACTATTTCATTATCCATATTATAGTATATACACATATAAAATGGATTAAACTAATTTAATTATTTATATTTCTTCTTGTAATTCTATTTTATTTAATGATTTTTCACATGCGATTTGTTCAGCCTTTTTCTTTATTTTATGCTGTCCTTCTCCTAAAAATACTAATACTTTTTCATTTTCTTCAATATATTGATGAATATTTTTAAAACATTTAAATTCATCGTAATGGATAGAATCATTATGATTTAAATCATATGATGGTTGTCCTAGACAAATATAAACACCCATTTTATATCCTAAATCAATATCATGCTCAAATTCAATATACAAAGGAGTTATTTTAAATTCTTTTTGTATTTTAACTTGTAATATATTTTTATAATTATAATCGTTTTGTATTAATTCAACCCAGTCTACATGTTTTTCAAATATATTTTCAATAAATATTTGTGCACATTGAAAACCAGGACCAGTACATGTAAAAACATTTTGAAAATATCCATTATCGTCATAAATATCTATTTTATTTGCATCTAAAAATAAAGCTCCGATAAATGATTCAAATAAACAACCTAATTTTTTTAAATTAGTTCTTGTACCTTTTTCTTCAGCATGTTTAGACATAATATAAAATTTATGTAATCGCATTTCATATGCTAATTTTCCAATAGCTTCATTTTTTACTAATGCAATCTTTTTTTCGGTCATAAATCCTTCATTTTCTTTAGGAAAACGTTTATATAAATAATATTTAGCAACACATTCTAGAACACCATCACCTAAAAATTCTAATCTTTCATTGGATTTACTTTTAAGAGGTAAACAATCATGAGGTTTTTCTAAAATAATAATATTTTGTTTTTCATTTTCTAGTTCCGGTCTTTTGGTGTATGATCTATGAATAAAAGCTCTTTTAAAAAGTTCAAAATTATTTATTTTACAAGGAACACCATATCTTTTGAGAATATATTGAACATCATTCAATGTAATCTCAACATTTAGCGGATTATAAGGATTAAATACTAGCATATCATCATCATTTTTAACAATATCATCGTCAAGTTTAGACATTTAATATAAATAAAAATATATTTTTATATCGTTTTTAATAAAAAATAATTTTTAATAAAAAATATTTCTTATATATATAATGCGTACTTTAAATGGTCGTGCAAAAAATCTTGGCTCATTAGTTGGAACTGATGCTCGTAATTGTGGTGAAACAGAAGGTAATGTCCGCACAGGTGAATTCAATCAAATTCGTGAAGGTGCTTTTAATCGTGTAAATATTGATTTATCCAAATTTGGTGGTGTTTGTCCTGCAGGAAAAGGTGGTTTTGTTAAAAGATCTTTACCATATAGACTTCATCCTGGTAAATAAATTAATAAGTAATTTATAAATTTTATATTATTTAGTTTTAGATATAAAATTTAGAAATAATAACAATTATATGTTAATATCTACATTATCATTATAAATATTTATTTCAGCTGTATTTCCAGTAATAATTTCATACAATTGAATATATTTTAATGCTAATTTATTTCTTACTTCATTTTACAAGATAATTATTTTTTATCATTTTTAATTTAGTTATTAATTCATCTGTATCACTTTTAATAGTCAGTAATATATTTCCGCAAAAAAATTTCCATATAGCATTATCTATACTTCGTATTAAATAAGAAAAATTATTGCATTTCTTTACTTCTATTTATCTATTAATTTATATAATGGATACTTTATTAAATAACAATAAAATTATTATTAATAGAATTAACACTCTACCAAATGAAATAAAAAATTTAATATACAGTTATTTTTGGAGTCACTATTACAATAAATTTGTTATAAAAGATTTAATACAAATTAAATCAGATTTAATAAACGCAAATAAATATATAACAATACATGGAATAAATAATACAATAGTAGATTTAACAAGCCATTACCACTATTATGAATTACATAATGAAACAATAAAAAAAATTCATAGCAATTTTGCATATACAACTTATATAAAAAGTACTGATGAATTTTGCCATTATTATCCTCTTTTTAATTTTTTAATAAATAGTCGCCAATTAATTGAAGTTAAAGATAAATATAGATATTATTGCACTTTTTTATTATGTACTGTTTTAAATCCTATATATCGTGAATATGATCAATTTAAAATACTTAGTTATTTTAAAAATTTAGTATAATTAATAATATTTTTTTAGATAGTTATGATAACAATTCATGAGAAAAGTAGAAATGTTATTACTTAATAGTTTTAATCTTTTAATGTTTATTAGTATTTTAAATACACAGGAAATAAATTCATACGATTCAGTAAATATATATGGAATGATTTTTTTTAGTATATGTTTCTATATATTAATTTTTATAGATAAAATAGTTAATGTAAAATATTATATAGATATTATCCATATTTTCATAATATTTAACATAGGTATTTTTTCATTATTTTTTGAAAATACTTATTTATTATTTGTAGTTATACTATCTTTAAATGTTATATTGTTTTCCTGGAGTTATTTAAATGAATGTCCATTAGGTAGGTACAGTTGTCATTTTGATAAAATGAATGAATTTACAGATAAATATCAAAAAAAAGTGAATAATGGAATATATATATTATTATTTATTCTTTATAAGAAAATGTTTTCAAAGATATTAATAAATTAATAATATTTAGCTTATTATTATTATATAAATTATATTCTATATTTAAATTATGAGAACATTTTTAATTATAACAATAATTATAGTATTATATTTATCATATAAACTGTTGTATACATACAAAGAAGGAATGAATGCTTCAATAGTATACCAAGATGAATCTAAATATCAAAAAATAAAACTATATGAAAAAGGCAGCAAATATTGGTTAACATTAAATGATCAAGTACAATTTAATTCAGATGAGCATAAATTATCACATTATTTACAATGCGATGTTCCATTATTAAAATTTAAGCCAAAAAAAGTATTAATATTAGGTGGAGGAGATGGTTTAGCAGCAAGTCATGTTTTGAAACATGATTTTGTTGAAGAAGTTACAATGGTAGAAATTGATGAAAAAATGATAAAAATGTTAAAAGAATCAAAATTAATGCGAAAAATAACAAATAATGTTATTGATAATCCAAAATTAAATATTATAATTCAAAATGGTTTTGATTATGTTTATAAGACAAAAAATAAATACGATATTATAATAGAAGATATAGAAGATGACCACACAAATCAAAAAAAAGTAGTTCATAGTGGTAATTATTTAAAAAGATTATTAGAAATAAGTAATATAGTAAGTCAAACAGTAGGTGATGAACAAGACGATTATGAAAAAAAATTCCCTATATTTACAAAAAATTATTTAAAAAATAAAGGAATTTATAACAAACCAAAATTTGAATTATATACAGGTGATAAAGAAGATTTATTTGATGAACTTGAATATGAAGATGATTTTTTAATGGAGTTAGAAAAAAATGATGTTTTACAAGATGTAAAATTTTATATTTGTGGTAATTATTATAATGATATGTTTGGTTTTGAAATGTATTTACTTTCTGTAAAAAATTGATTAAATATGAAATGATAATATATATCATATTTAATAACATGGATAACAAAAGAAATGTATTAACAGTATTTAAAAATATATATTATGAAATACCATTAGATAATGATAATTATAAAATAAAAAAAGAATTAATAGATAGTTTTTCATCAATTCCTTGGGACCCACCTGAAAAAATAAATTCAAATCACTATTGGAATGTATTATCTTTTATTTTAAATAAGTATATATCACAAGATGATTATAAAAATATTGATTGGTGTAAAAAAGTGATAGATATATTTCAAGATTCAAATTAAATTTCAGGGTCAATAATTGAAAATAATAAAATGTACCTTTTACCTTTTGTTATTTTTTTTCCACCATGAGGATGAGTTACGCCACCTGGATAGAAAATAAGGTCTCCCGTATTTCCATTAATTGTTTTTTTTAGAAGAGGAAAATAAGTTCCTCCTCCTTCAAAATCGTCATTCAAATATATAATAATTGGTACTTGTTCATTATCAATATGAATATCCATTTTTGATTCATAGAATTTATCAGATTCATATCTCAATATGTATGGTGGTGAAATTTTTCTACCATCAAAATATGGATATTTTTTATTTACAATAGGAAAAAGATATTTCTTAACATAATGGTTAAAATAGTTATATATTTTTGGTATTTTATTTAATTTTGCTGTCATTCCTGGTTCATATTTTAAATCATTACTATCTAAATGGTCTAAATCATTTTTTTTTATAAAACTATCATTATGGAGAAGTTGACGTTCATTTAAAAATTCTTCATATGAATCAATGAGTTTTTTGCATAATTTTTTTGGAAAAAAGGGGGTTTTATATACATTGTCAGCAACTTCAATTATATTTGTTTTAACTTTACCATATTTACCATAATCTATAATGTTATTATTTGAAAAACCTTCATATTTTTTAAATGCTTGAAATGCTTGAAATGTTATAAATGAAATTACAATAAATAATATAATGAAAATAAATGTATATGTATAATTCAGTTTTGCCATATATATATATAATAAAAAATACTTACAAATAATCTATTTTATATTGCTATGAAAATACTTATAGATTCACATGAAAAAAGTTTATATCAAAATATGAACAAAATAATAATAGGCAATGAAATTAAAAATATAATTTTAATTCAAAAAACATTGAATGTAGGCGATGTATGTATTGTAGACGATAATGAGAACCCATTAATATGCATTGAGAGAAAAACAGTAAATGATTTATTGTCAAGTATTGTAGATGGTAGATATAAAGAACAATCATTAAGACTTGATAATTATAATTTACATAATCATAATATAATATATCTAATTGAAGGTGATATTAGGACCAATGACAATCAAAAAAGGAAAATGTTTTATAGTTCATTATTTACAATATTTTATAAGAAAGGGTTTAGTTTATTTCATACATCAACAATATTTGAAACTGCAGAGTTAATAATAAGATTTACAGATAAATTAATAAGAGATAAAGAAATAGAGCCTTATTATAATATTAATAATAATAATAATAATAATAATGAAAAAAAAAATGTTGATTATGTTGATGTTATTCATAGTGAAAAAAAAAAAAATATAAATGAAGAAAATATACATATAATAATGCTAAGTCAAATACCGAATGTTAGTACAACTTATGCCAAAGCTATTTTTAAAGAGTTTAGAAATCTTGATAATTTGATACAAAAATTAAAAGAAGATAATACTTGTTTAGATAATTTTAAATATAGTACTTCAAATAATCAAGAACGTAAAATCAGTAAAAATTGTATTCAAAATATTAAAAAATATTTATTACTATAATATAAATGGAAGAAAATTTATCTACAGTATATAAATATTTATCAATAATAATAACAATTATAATTTATCCTCCAATATTATTATATTATAAAATAAAAAGTGGCTTAGAGCAATTAGAGAAATTTTTTTTTAAACCAAAAATAAAAGAGGGTATTTTTAAAAAAGTAGGTAGTGTAGTTAGAAGAACTACAACACAAGTTGCAAGAGGTACTGTAAATGTTGCAGATAAGGTAAAAAATGAAACAGAAATGCTTGCAAAAAAAACAAAAGAAGAGGCAGAAAGGAAGGCAAGAGAAGCTGCTGAAGTAGCAAAAAGAGCAAAAGAAGAGGCAGAAAGGAAGGCAAGAGAAGCTGCTGCAGCTGCAGAAAGGGCTGCGAAAGAAACTGCTGCAGCTGCAGAAAGGGCTGCGAAAGAAGCTGCTGCTGCTGCAAAAAGAGCAGCCGAAGCACTAGCAAGAGAGTTAAACAAAATATTTGGTGAGATAAAAAAAACTGAAAAAAAGATAACTGATACAGTAAATAAAGCAAATAATGTTTCTAAAAAAGTAGGAGATACTTTAAATAAATCAAATAGTGTAATAAGAAAAGTAAAAAATGTTCCAAATGATACTATAAATTATACAAACAATTATATTGCTGCACCTATTAGAAATGCTTCAAATAGAATGTATTCAGCATTAAATAAATTAAATGACGTGAAGGAAAAAACAGAAGACTTAAACAAAGAATTAAATAATGCATTTAACTATTTGAATTCACTACCAACATTAATAAATAATTTTGTCAATAGTATAATTGTACAACCAATGAAAGTAGTTGCTAATAATATAATAAGTATATTAAATAAAATAAAAGAATTTAACAATACATTGAGTAAAATAGGTAAACAATTAAATAATGCATTTAACTATTTGAATTCTGTGCCAACATTAATAAATAATTTTGTAAATAGTATAATCGTACAACCAATGAAAGTAGTTGCTAATAAAATAATAAGTATATTAAATAAAATAAAGGGATTTTTCGTTTCTTTAGAAATTATCGGTGATAAATTAAATGAAGCAGCAAGATTTATATCAACAATACCCGAACAAATTAAAAATTTTTGTGAATTCATTTTTGTAGAAAAAATTGGTGGAATTTTTGCTCAAATTGGCGATATGTTAAATTTCGTTATAATTGAACCAATAT
>Ga0129342_1001000_pt1 | contig 12498 bp, 10 predicted proteins | sample CPBDNA_5_FD_94426 | JGI IMG/M metagenome (GOLD analysis project Ga0129342, IMG submission 94426) | Freshwater to marine salinity gradient microbial communities from Chesapeake Bay, USA - CPBay_Sum_15_0.2_DNA | ecosystem: Environmental > Aquatic > Marine > Coastal | place: USA: Chesapeake Bay...
CTCCCGAAAGTTGGTGAGGATATTTATCAATAGAGATTTCTGGACTGGGAATTTCCACCATCTTAAGTAACTCAATGACACGTACGCGTGCCTCTTTAATACTAATTGGAAAATGTGTTCTTAAAGTTTCAATAATCTGGAACCCGATGGTGTACACCGGATTAAGAGCTGTCATGGGCTCTTGAAAAATATAGGCAACGTCACGTCCACGAGATGCCTGTAACTCCTTTTTGGTGGCACTTAACATCTCTTTACCTTTAATTCGCACGCTACCTGAACTTCTGGAATTTGGGGCTAAGAGATGCATCAAACCCATCGCAGTCGTCGACTTACCAGAACCCGATTCTCCAACTATTGCTAGAGTTTTTCCGGCCTCTAAATCAAAATTCATATTTACCGCAGCTGGGTACCAAACACCATCTACCCAAAATTCCACGGTGAAGTCTCTTACGCTTAGGATAGGTTCCGTCATGATGCAAGTGTCCATTTCTTTATAGGGTTTTCAAAGAAGCGGAGGGCCAAATGGAGATTCAAACCTACAGACCGCGCATAAATACTCTGTACTTTGCCATCGCAATTTCCCTTTTGCTGCTCTTCGTTGCGCAAGCCTTTCTTTACCTGGGGAACCAGGAGGGCTTTAGTGCCCTGTCTTGGTCGATTGCCATTGGACTGCCCATTTACTACGGGTTTATACGTTCCAAGATCAAATTTAGCGAAAATGCTCTGACTCTTGTCAATCCGTTTTCCACGATTCAGATACCTTGGCAAGAAGTTGAGAGCCTCGATGATCAATTGAACTTTACGGTGACGCATCAAGGAAAGCCGTATTCGGCTTGGATTGCGCCAAGCAAGAAAAAAAATATGCGACGTGGGTTTTATCGGATTGATCGTGTTAGAGACGCGAGCACTTTGACCGTAAAGGACTTTGAGAGGCGCGAACAAGAAAGAATTGCTAACCCCGCCACTCTTATCGCCCGAGAATTTCACCGGGAATTTACTCGTAATGGCACTACTTCCACGATTGAGTTCACGAAAATTACTCATAAGGATCGCTTCATCAAAATTGCCGTGGCTCTCGTTATTGGAATAGCTCTTTCCATCATTTAGTGAAACTTGAACCTTGCTCATTTTTGTGATTTCTTTATAGATCTTAGACTTCCTCGACGTTGTCTCGGGTCAAAGGCATCCCGCAAGCCGTCCCCAATAAAGTTAACGCATAGTGCAATTACAATTATGAAAATGCCGGGATACCAGAATAGCCATGGTCTAGTTGAGAATGACTCTTGATAAGTTGATATTAAAAGTCCCAGCGAAACATCAGGAGGTATAACTCCAAAGCCGAGATAACTAAGCGCCGACTCCAACAATATTGCTCCAGCCATTAGAAGAGTCACCGAAACTATTATTACGCCTATTGCGTTAGGCAAAATATGCTTGAAAATTATGCGCCTATTGCTTGCTCCCGCAACCCGCGCAGCGTCAACAAACTCCCTTTCGCGAAGGGTCAAAAACTCACCTCTGACGAGACGTGATAAGCCCGTCCAAGCAAAAAGTCCTAAGTAGAAGGCGAGAAAAGCAACGCCAAGGTTTCCAAAATGATACCCGACAACGGAGCCGATGATAATTGATGGAATAGTAATAATGAAGTCAGTGATTCTCATCAATACAGCATCTATCCAGCCTCGGAAATACCCTGAGATAGCACCAATTACAGTGCCAATTGTCGCGGCCAGTGCGCCAATAATGATCATCACGAAGATTGATCGCTGAGCACCGCGCATTACAAGTGAGAAATAATCTCTTCCGATATCGTCTTGTCCGAAGGGGAAATTTCCCCATCCGATTCCATCGCCATCCAAAAAGGGAACTAAATCAATTGTTGGACACCCAACGCTGCCACCCGGGCAATTCTCAAATTCTAGTTCGAGAATATCAGTGTGGTTATATCGCCACCATCCCGGAATGTTCAAGCCAAATAATCTCCAATCAAGCGCCGTAAAGACACCGACAAACAAAATCACTAGAGTGAAAACAGAGACCATGGCAGCGCGATGTTGCCTAAATCTCTTTCTAATGATTTGTCCTTGAGTCAGCCCGATTGTGTCTTGGATTTCAATCATTCTCTCGTCGCTCAAAACTTCACTAGGCTTCTTGCTTCGTAACTTGAACATTTTAGTTACCTGCCCCAACTCTGACTCGTGGATCCATCACCGAATAGAGTAAATCAGCAATTAAATTTGCAAGTACGGCCAGAGTGCCGGTAACCAAGAAAACTCCCATTAGAAGGTTCAAATCCATATTAGTTATGGCACTGTTGAACAGAGTTCCCATGCCGCGCCAACCAAAAACTCTCTCGGTGATAATCGCACCACCAATAATTCCCGCAAAATCAACGACAAGTATTGTCGTCATTGGAATCATGGTATTCCTGAACGCGTGACGCATGATCACAGTTCTCTCTGTCAGTCCCTTTGAACGTGCAGTCCTTATGTAATCTTGATTCAGAACTTCGAGGAGAGTTCCTCGGGAGAAGCGGATATACCCTGCAAAAGAGATTAATGTAAGTGCCAATGTTGGCAAAATTAAATGAGTCAGGGAGTCTAAGAATCGAATCCAGTAACCGACTGGCTCAAGCCAAATCCGGCCATCTCCAATCGTAGGGATTGGACGATAGTTCACATCGCTAAGCCTGACGTAGCGGGGCCAAACCTGCATAAGCCGATCCAAGATTGTCAAAATGCCAAAAATGACGGAGACAATGGTGACCGTTCTAATCGTTGGAGCTCGATCCTCTCCCCCCATTAACCTTCCAATCAAATTAGCAACTAAGAAAGTCAATATCGCCATACCAAGTAGCACCCAATTATGGTTTGGCCATTTAAATGCAATTTGGACCGGATAGTACATAAGAAGACCAATGAATACAGCGACAAGGCTTGCCTTCAATGTTTTCTTGTCCTCTATTCCTACGGATATCGCAGTAATGGCAAAGGCGAAGGCGGTGCCAATAATGGCAAGTCCAATAACACCGAGTCGGGGTCTCTCAATCCAATCAAGATAATTAATCAGGATTAGGGTCACGAACGTAAGCGATGATGCAATTGCAAATGTTATATATGCTCGACGATCCAAAAGACTTAGGACTCCGCTCCAGAAAATTCCCGAAATCGCTGAAATGATTACTATCCAAGTTAAAGATATTTCCGGGCTTCCTAAAAAGTCATTGAATTCAATAGCTAAAAATTGTTTAAGTAATACTGCAACCCAGAAAATTGGCAAGGAAAACATCAAGAATGCCGCGAATGTCATCGAGTAATCAAAACGACTGTATTGGCGCAAAGCGGAGACGATTCCGAGTGAGATTCCCAGAATGATTGCAACAATTGTCGCCATAAAGACCAATCGGATTGATACTGGGATCGCTTGGGCAATCTGGTCGACCACCGTTCCGCCTTCTCGTGTGGCACCCAAAGTTCCTTGGCCCACGATGTAACCCAGGACTCCGCGCAACCAAATGAAGTACCTCAATGGAGGTGGAACATCTAAACTCAAGGTTCGCGTTAGAGCCGCAATCTGAAACTTTGCATTGTCATCTCTGCTTAATCGAAGCCCTTCAAGGGGGTCTGAAGAGATTGCTGAAAGGTTGTACAACAAGAAACTGGAGCCGAAGAGGATTATGAGGAGTACGCCAAGCCTACGGAAGATGTAACCGACCAATTCATCCCCTCCTTAACGATGTACTTTTCTAGCGTACCAACTATCCAAGAATAGTCAGGCATATTTGAAACTTAGAGAAAGGGACCGGTCGCCAAGCGACCGATCCCTTTCAAATATATCCAAATTTCTGAAGAGATCCTTCAAAGAAGAATCAAATCAAGTTAATGGACTTTAGTATCTCCACTCCCAATAGTTCCACACGAGAAGTGGCGATAGCAACGCAGGCTTGATGCCCTTGAGTTGCTTATTAACGCCAGTCACGCCTGGGAACTGGAATATAGGTAGTGATATCGAAGCATCAACGATCTCTTTGTCTACCTGCGCATATAGCTTGCCGGTTTCCTCGAAAGAGTATGCCTTTGCCTTTAGCTTGGCGTAGATATCGTCAATCTTCTTGTTTGCGTAGCCCTGGTAATTATCTTCAGTTGCATAGGTTGCAACTGGAGAAGCAGCAGAGGTTGATGTCTGGCACCAGGCGAAGAATTCAGCATCGTAGTCACCGCTGATAATTCCGACCGATGACCAGTTGGTAGCAGCAGTTGGAAGGAGATTAATTCCAGCTTTTGCTAGAGCTGCCTTAGCTAGTTGTGCCTCTGAAGCTCTACGAGCATTGTTTGCCGCATGAACTACAGTTACTTCAAATCCAGGATTTGAAGCAGATGCACTTGGGAAGTGCTTCTGTACTAGCGCAAGGGCTTTTGCTTCGCGCTCTGACTGGCTTCCACCAAATTTGGTCATGATTCCAGATTCCTTCATGATGGCTGCAGCGCGAGGATCGCTTGGCAAAACAGTAAATGTCTGCATCAAGACCGAATTCTTATTGATTGGCTTGATAATTGTGTCGACAATTTGCTGACGTGGCCATGCAAGTAAGGTCGCAGTACGGAGATCTTTTGCTTTCTGGCTATCGCCTGCGAAGACTCCGTTATAGGTGTAATCGGTTCCATATGTCGGACCAACATTTAGGTCAATGTGCTCGTAGCAACCCTCATTTACGGAAATAACCTTTGCCGTCGGAATTGACTTTAGGAGTGCAACTGAGTCAGCAGTTGGCTGACCGGAGTAGACGTCGATTTCCTTATTTCGGAGTGCTTGAGCAGCAGCAGTTCCATCCTTGATGTAACGGAACTGAATTGACTTGATATTGCCCCGAAGTTTTGGACCTGAGTTGTAGCGCGGATTCCGCACCATGGAAATTCCCTGTCCAGGGGTGATGGACTTGACCAAATAGGCACCATTGCCAACAAGGAGTAAAGGATTGGTTGAAGAAGTCACGGAGTTAACGTTGAAAGACTTGCTCCAGACAGCGCCGAGGCCCTTTAGAAACTTACCGTTGTAAGCATTGAATGCTTTTTCAAACCGTGCCTTAGCGGCATTGTTTGCAGCAACACTCTGTAGCTTTGTCTTGCCAGCGGCAAGGTGTACCAAAGCGTGAACCGGACTTGGTCCTGGGCCGACAATTTCCCAATCTGGAATTGCGGTGTCATATTCGACAACTACGGACATCTTGTCGGCTGAAAGAGTTGGAAGACCGACGTGGTGTTCATCGTAGGCGCCGCCGTAGCCAAGGGAGTCGAATGCTGGAGTTTGTTCCGCATCATTTGGATCACCAAGGCCCGCAGCAACTGAGTAAGTTGTCGAGGACAAAATGTGGCTTAGAAGAAGGTCGACGCCAGTAATTGGAGTTCCGTCGGACCAAACTCTGCCCTTGTTTACCGTGTATTGAACGCGGAATGGCTTTTGGCTAAGAATTTTGTAAGTTCCAAGAGCCGTATTCTTTTGCAACACCTTCTTGTTGTCGTAATAGTTAAAACCATTAAATGACAAATAATTGACGTCGCCATTGATTGTTAGGTTGTATCCGGAAACATTGGAATTCAGTCCAGATAGCTCATTGCTGGTAACAATGACTACCGTGGTGCGCTTGGCTGCACTTGCTGGAACCGTCGTTCCTGCAATAAGTGCGCCAGCGGCCGCAATAGCCAAGCCAACACGAGCAATTTTTCTTTTGTTCATAGAGTTGTTTCTCCTAGTGATAGAAAAAGAACAAGGTATGAGAAGTCGACTGCTCCCACACCCAGCCCTTGGGGTGCCCCGAAGTCTGCCCTATCTGGGGGGTTTTACTCAACGGCGATGCAAGTTACCTTTATCAAAATTCTGTTATGAAAGGGGCTGGCCCTCCGCTCGGGCCCTTTCAATTTTCTCCGTTGTGAGCCGGGGGGCCGCGAAGGCGAATATGACCAACCCAAGAACAAAGCTGAAGAAGTAGGGCATCCGTAGAGCAAGCTCTCTATTGCCTAGGAGTTGAGTGAGACTGACAATCGCGCCTCCAATCAGTGTGCCGATTGGCATGCTCCCCCAAGCGAAAAAGCGATAGACGCTATTGACCCTTCCCAGCAGATGGCTGGGAATAATGCTCTGGCGAAGTGAGACCGTTATTACGTTCCATAAAACAGCGAAGACTGTGGTTGCGGCAATCATCACCCAAGCGATGTACCAATTTGAGGTTAACCCAATTATCAAACTCAAGAGAGGCATTGATAAGAGAGCGAGGTAGAGCGAGGTGCCACTTCCCAATTTTTTAGAAATCTTCGGTCCCAGAATTCCACCGAGCGTTCCACCAATCGCACCCGATGTTCCCAGGATTGCGAATTCAAATACCGAGGTCTCCAGAATTTCTTGAGCGAAGAGAATAAAGGTCGCGGCAGTTATCGAGCCCACCAGATTTAGCGTTCCAAGAATAATTGCCATGGGGCGAAGGAGTGAGTGGCTCCAAAGCCAATTGAAACCTTCTTTGATCTCAACTCGAAAATTAATTTTTTCTTTTGGTGTGTTATCCGTTTCTGGTTTCGGAATGGTAGCTATGAGTGTTATTAGACCTGCAGCAACAAAGAAAGTCGCGCTATGAATAAAGAATGGAAGGTATACAAGAATTCCAAGCAAAAAACTTGCGAGTGGTGGACCAATAAAACTATTCATCACATATTCAGCGGACCACAACTTACCGTTTGCACTCTCAAGATTCTCTTTTGTCACAACCGAGGGCAAGAATGTTTGTGAGGCGTTATCACGGAGAACCTCCGCAAATCCAAATAGCAAAGAAATCCCAATTAGGCTCCAATATAAAAGGTAATTAGTTTCAACCATCGATGCTGACGTGAGGTTATTTAGAGCTGGGAGAGAGTTTCGCTCAAAGAAAATCGCTCCAGCTAGCAATAGCGCTAGTCCACCCTGGATCACATCCATCGCCACGATGATTTTCTTCCGGTCGAAGCGATCTGTAATGACCCCTGCGGGTAAGGTAAAAATTAGCCACGGCAATCGACTCATCACAGCAATTAAGGCGATCAAAAATGGGTCTCGCGTTACGGCGGATGCAAGCCACGGAAAAGCAACGGTGGCCAGACCATCCCCTAAATTGCTCGTGGCATGGGCGGTCCAAAGACGCCAATAATTCTTTCCTAGTTTTGTGGACTTTTCACTCACGGTAAGACCTTAATCCATAGTTCATCAATTTAAGTGGTTCAATTGAGCGCTATGTCATTTTCTTTTGAAGTGCAGAGTCAGATCTCCGGAGCGCATGGTCGAAGTGGAGTGATAACAACTCCGCATGGCCAGATCAGGACTCCGGCGTTTATTCCAGTTGGCACAAAGGCAACTGTTAAAGCCGCGCTACCTGATTCAATTGAAGAGCTTGGCGCGCAAGCCGTCCTTGCAAATGCTTATCACCTCTATCTTCAACCAGGTCCTGAAACTTTAGATGAAGCTGGTGGCCTTGGAAAATTCATGAATTGGAGCAAGCCAACTTTTACCGATAGTGGTGGCTTCCAAGTCATGTCTCTCGGAGTGGGATTTAAAAAAGTAATCGATATGCATGGTGACTCACTAAATTCGGATGACTTAATAGCCGAAAAACGAGAACGCTTAGCTCATGTTGATGACGATGGGGTTACCTTTAAATCGCATCTCGACGGTTCGATGCATCGCTTTTCTCCTGAAGTATCAATGCGAGTACAGCATCAAATTGGCGCAGACATCATCTTTGCCTTTGATGAATTAACCACGCTACACAACACCAAGAAGTATCAAGAAGAATCTCTTGAGCGAACTCGTCTTTGGGCCATTAGGTGTTTGGATGAACACAAGCGCCTTACTGATTCAAGATCTCATCGTCCTTATCAAGCCTTATTTGGCGTTTTGCAGGGCGCCCAATACGAAGATCTTCGTCGAAAAGCTGCAAAGGATTTGGGCGAGATGGAATCGAGTGGCATCTCCTTCGATGGCTTTGGGATTGGTGGAGCGCTCGATAAGTCCAAGCTGGGCACGATAGTTAGCTGGGTCGTGGATGAATTGCCGGATAACAAACCGCGCCACTTGCTCGGTATCGGAGAGCCGGCGGACCTCTTTGCTGGGGTCGAAAATGGTGCAGATACCTTCGATTGTGTTGCTCCGACTCGAGAGGCGCGGACTAGCGCTGTTTATTCAGCGACGGGTCGCTTTAATGTTTCTGGCGGCTCATATCGTAAAGACTTCGCCCCAATCGACTCTGAATGTAATTGCTATACCTGCAGGAATTACTCACGGGCTTATCTAAACCACTTGTTCCGCGCAAAAGAGATTCTTGGCCCAACCTTAGCGACAATTCATAATGTTCATTTCATTGTTAATTTGGTTGAGCGAATGCGCCTGGCAATTGAGGCGGGAGATTTTCTCGATTTCAAGAGTGATTTTTTGGGGCGCTACAAGAATAGCAATTAGTTCTTCAAATAGGGTTCAGATCGAAGCGAGCAGAACCTAATTAATATTGAAGCAACAACTGTTGTAAGAATTACATAGGTGATTGTTAGTGATTCGAGTTCCGTTGCAAAGGTAGCGCTAGCCGCTAGTCCGGCAATCACAATTGAAAACTCTCCTCTTGGAATAAGGAGCGCGGCAACTCTCCTTATCCCATGCTCTTCTTCAACATCCTTCATCGCCCACCATGCTGTAAACCACTTGCTCAAAACGCCAACGAGAGTAAGTAGTAGCGCTGGAATCAATACTGGAGGAATTTCAGCCGGATTTGTCTTTAGGCCGAAGAAAAGGAAGAAGATTGCGGCAAAGAGATCACGTAACGGCGCAAGCCGGACCCGCGCAACAATCGCAACATCGCCCGTAAGAATCAATCCCACCAAGAACGCTGCAACGGCGCCCGAAAATCCAATGTATGTTGCTAAACCTGATGCCAAGAGAGCTGCTCCAAAAACGGTAAGTAACAACGTCGCAGAATCGCCCATTATGGAAGGCGCATGCGGAATGTGAAGACCGCGCGCCGCCAAAATTAGAGCCCCGCCTGCAATCATTAAAGCAATTGAGATTGATATTAAGCCAGTTACGAGCGCAACCGATGCAATTACTGCGCTCAAAATCGGCAGGTAAACCGCAAGGAATAGATCTTCAATAACTAGAACGCTTATGGCACGCTTTGTTGAGGTCAATCCATTTAGTCGACCATCCTTGATTAACTGGGCTGCGATGCCCGATGAAGATACATACGTAATTCCTCCCAGAACTAAGGCTCCTACGAGTCCCCAACCCATTAATAGTCCAAAAAGCGCCCCAGGAATTCCGTTGACAAGGGCATCGATAATTCCTAGCGAGCGACGTTCCTTCACGGTTTCGACTAATTCTCCTGCTGAATATTCAAGTCCCAATAAGAGCAACAGAAGTATCGCGCCAATTTGTGCACCCAGATTTAGGAAATCATCACTTAGATTCAACTCAATAATTCCGCCGTTGCCGAAAAAGAGTCCTGCTCCTAAAAAAATCGGTACCGCGGAAAACTTGAACTTAGAGGCCACAAAAGTGGCGATTCCGAGAAGAATTAGAACTGAGCCAATTTCGCCAAGAACTAAACCATCCTCAGGCGTTAAGGCTGCAGCTATTTCCATCCGCTATCCCTGGGCTGCTTTGACCGCTTGCTCTAAGTGGGCTCTTACATGCCTAGACATCAACGCAACATAATCAATAATGGAAATCTTCTCTCCATTTTGACGTATCCCAGTACGCGACAACATTGAAGCGTCCAAAGATTCGAGAATTTCTAGATTTCCAACTCGAAGAGAATTGAAAGTATCCACCGAAATCTTAGGCTCTCTATCCTCTTTAATTACCGCAAACAAATCTTCATCCCATGAAGTGAAGTTGTAATCATCAGTGGTTAACATCATTCTCATTCTCAAGGAAAGCGAAATTTCCGCATCAGCCAAATGCGCTAGGCATTGAGATGCAGTCCAGCCACCATCAGCTGGTTTCCTATCCATGCTTAATGCAAAAGTAGATACAAAGCGGGCAACTTCATCTATATCGGCGCGGTATTGGTCGAGGATTTCTTTACTCATGCCTTGAATCTACCGGTCCAAGAAGAACAGGAATACTCTTTTCCATCATGAAGACCCATCGTGCGAACGTTCTCTGCCGAAACGGTGCGGTTGCAGCCAGCCAGCCACTAGCTGTATCTGCCGGGCTTGAGACTTTGCGTCGCGGCGGCACCGCTATAGATGCAGCCATATCCGTAAGCGCCGTTCTTTCCGTCATCGAACCGGGCGCATCTCATCTCGGTGGCGATGCTTTTGTCATTACCCATGATGCTGCTAAAAAGAAACAGCGCGCCTTCAACGGCAGCGGTGAAGCACCGAATGGTGCGACCTCCGATCAATTCAACTTAAAAATTGATCATCACGGTTATAGATCCGCAACCGTGCCTGGCTTAGTTTCCTCGTGGTTTGAAATTCATGCATATGGCGGAAATCTCTCCATGCCAGAAATTCTCCAGCCAGCGATTGATTATGCCCGCTCAGGCTTTCCGGTTACATCAGGATTCGTTCGGCGAATTTCACACCACTTAAAACAATATCCCGAATCGATTCTCTTTGCATCGCTTGGCATTCCGACCAACCTGAGTGCAGGCGATGTAATTGTGCAACCTAATCTCGCCCGATCACTCGAAGGCATCGCTGCTGAAGGCCGCTCTTACTTCTACGAAGGCGAAATTGCCAACTCTCTCATTGCAAGTAGCGAGGGCTGGTTTGATGCAAACGACTTGAATAGACACCGAACCAGAACCCTAGATCCACTTCAAATTAACTATCGAGATTTCATAATTCAAGGACAACCGCCTCCTAGTCAAGGAATGATCTTGATGGAGGAACTCCTGCTTTCTGAAGGGTTTGACTTGGTAACTTCAAGCGAGTCAGAACGAATTCACATGATGGTCGAAGCAAAGAAAATTGCCTTCCAAGATAGATATGAACTACTGGGCGACCCAGAACATATCGACATCAATCTAGAAAAACTATTCACAAAAGATTCGATCGATATTAGAAGATCAAGAATTGATATGAATAAAGCAAACAACACTCCGGTCAAGTACAACCAAGAAGGAAGCGACACCACATACTTTTTGACCGCAGATTGCGATGGAAATGCGGTTTCCTGGATTCAGAGCGTATTCCATGGTTTTGGAGCGTCGTGGGCAATCCCAGGTACTGGAATAATCTTGAATAACCGCCTGACCGGCTTCTCTTTAGATCCAAAGTCCCCAAACTTCATTGCTCCAGGCAAGCGCCCTGCGCATACTTTGAATGCGTGGATTGCTACCCGCACTGATGGAACTTTGGCCCATGTTGGCGGAACCCCCGGGGCAAATATTCAAGTACAAACGAATTTCCAGTTAATCACAAATGCAATAGACCTTGAATTTTCGCCTCAAGAAAATGCAGAAGCTCCGAGGTGGCAGCACCTAAATGGACCCTCGTATTCAGATGCTGAAGAGAATTTCAATGGCGTTCTACAAGTTGAGAGTCGAGTCTCGCAAGAAGTCCTCGAAGGGCTTCGAAAGCTTGGTCACGAAGTGCAAGAACTGTCGCCATATGGCCATGGTTCCTCTGTGCAACTTTTAGAAATTGCTGAAAATGGATCTCTCATACTTGGCTCAGATCCACGCACTGAAGGGCATGCCGCAGGATTCTAAGTAGACTAAGTCCATGAAAATGTTTGATGAACTTGGTGGCCCGTTTGATTTGATTTTCGGACTTCCGGTTCATCCCCTGGTGGTACATAGTGCTGTTGTTTTGGTACCACTTGTTGCCTTAGCTGCACTGGTGATGTCTTATGTACCGAGTTTCTCGCGGCGTTATGGAAAATTGGTAATACTTTTTGCGGTCTTCGCCCAGATCTCGCTCTTTGTCGCAAAATCCAGTGGTGAATCTTTTGAAGAGCGCCTTGGAAAAGAGGTAGAGCGTCATGCTGAATTTGGTGAGACTGCACCGCTAACTTTCATCCCACTACTAATACTTCTTTTCATTCGCTGGCGGATGGATCGCGAAGGAGCAACCATTGGCTCTCCTGTGCTTCGCCGATTGGTCTCGATTCTCCTTATTGGCGCCGCAATTCTTGCCCTCATCTACATATTCCTAACGGGACATTCAGGCGCTGAATCAGTTTGGGGTTGGGTTAAAGATAGATAAGTTCGCTGACGAAGATTTATGAGTTCGATGCATAGGGATTAGCTGGTGTTAGAGGGTGTTAGCGGACGTTGCGGATGCCAGTAAACACGTGAGGTTTAGCGTGGATGGTGTTGGAGTGTGAGCGATGGTGATGTGCACTGAATGTGCATTCATCACACCGCGACAGGTGTTGCACAAGAGTGACGGCTTTGGGGAACGCACTCTCTTCTGCGCCGGTGAGCATCCCGGTTTGGGTCAGCGTGACCGCTACGACACAACATAGCGCTGTGGGTGA
>Ga0129342_1001001_pt1 | contig 12498 bp, 8 predicted proteins | sample CPBDNA_5_FD_94426 | JGI IMG/M metagenome (GOLD analysis project Ga0129342, IMG submission 94426) | Freshwater to marine salinity gradient microbial communities from Chesapeake Bay, USA - CPBay_Sum_15_0.2_DNA | ecosystem: Environmental > Aquatic > Marine > Coastal | place: USA: Chesapeake Bay...
CACGGTCAGGCTCTCGATGCCGGTGGTTCTAGTGGCGTTGGCGGTTGTGGCGATTGTTGGTGGGTCGCTGCAGGTGGTCGTGACGGTGTTGGGCTTGTTATTGTGGGATCGATTTGCCGTGGTGATGCGGTCATCGACCTTGCAAATTCGTTCGATGGATTATGTTGCTGCAGCCCGGGCGGTTGGTTGCTCAACCTCACGTGTTTTGATCGCAGAGGTGATGCCGAACGTGGTTAACAATCTTATCGTGATCACAACGATTGAAATCGCGCACGCGATTATTCTTGAAGCCGCATTGTCGTTCCTTGGCCTTGGCGTTCAACCTCCATTACCATCCTGGGGGCTGATGGTGTCCGAAGGAAAGGATATGATGTTATTTGAGCCATGGTTGATTGCTATACCAGGAGTGGCGTTGTTTATGCTGGTTCTAGCTATCAATCTGATGGGTGATGGTGCGCGGGATATAACTGCACCGGAAAATAGGAACTAGGGGGTGGGGATGCCTGATCGAGTGCTTGAGGTCAAAAATCTATCGGTGGATATTCCCCTCGCCGAGGGCGTGCTGCATGCAGTAGACGACCTCAATATTCATGTGGATAAGGGTGAGACGCTGTGCATCGTTGGTGAGTCTGGTTGTGGCAAATCATTGACCTCGTTGGCGATAATGGATCTGTTGCCCAAAAAAGCGATCCGGAGGCTACGACAGCTTGATCTGGCGGGCACGAGTATCCTTGATTATTCCGAGAAACAAATGTCGGATATTCGGGGTAACAAGATGGGAATGATTTTCCAAGAGCCAATGACCAGTCTGAACCCGGCCTTTACCATAGGCAATCAGATGATCGAGACATTGCACCGTCATCGCACCATATCAGGTGATGAGGCGCGCGATCTGGCAAAGCGTATGCTGGAAAAGGTTGGCATCACTGCGGCGGATCAGCGGCTTGGTCAATATCCGCATCAATTATCTGGTGGGTTGCGTCAACGGGTTATGATTGCCATGACACTTTTATGTGAACCGGAATTGATTATCGCTGATGAGCCGACAACGGCGCTTGATGTGACGATTCAGGCGCAGATCCTGTTGTTGTTGAAAGACCTGCAAAATGAATTTGATATGGGGCTGATGCTGATCACACATGATCTTGGCGTGGTGGCGCGAATTGCGACCCGTGTTGCGGTGATGTATGCGGGCCAAATCGTCGAGCAGGGCACGGCGCAGCAGATTTTTGAAAACCCGCTTCACCCTTATACCCGCGGGCTTATGCGTTGTATTCCGGTGCCGGGAAAAACCAAGCGCGGTACGCCACTTGGGTCAATCCCCGGTATGGTGCCGTCGCTGATTGGCGAATTTACCGGCTGCAGGTTTGCCGATCGCTGCGATATGGCCAGTGATGCGTGTCGTCAGAGTGATATTTCGCTGCGTGATCCAAAAGGTAAAACACAGGCTTATCGCTGCATCCATGATGCTAAAACACTGGCAAAAAGTGAGGTGGCATGATGGCTGAACTAATGATTGATGCAAAGAATGTAACCCGGAACTTCTCTATTTCACGCGGTATGTTTCGGGGAAAGCAACAGCTCAAGGCAGTGAATGGGGTAAATCTGACGGTTGCGCGCGGCGAGGTTCTGGCACTTGTTGGCGAGTCGGGTTGTGGAAAAACAACGCTTGCCAAAATGCTGCTTGGGCTGTTGCCACAATCATCTGGCACGGTTGAGATATGTGGCAAGCCGATCAATGATGTGCCGCGGCTCGAGTTGGCGCGAACTGTGCAGCCTATCTTTCAAGACCCATATTCGTCGCTCAATCCGCGAAAGACGATCGGCTCTATCATCGCGTTGCCGATGAAGGTGCAGGGCGTTGCTGATCCGGACAGTATGCAACGGCGTGTCGAGGAAACGATGGAGCTGGTGGGGTTGCCGCCGCGCCTTCGTAATGCCTTTCCAAATCAGTTATCGGGCGGCCAGCGCCAGCGCGTGGCAATTGCCCGTGCGCTGGTCAACCGGCCACAAATTGTCGTGTGTGACGAGCCAACATCGGCGCTGGATGTCTCGGTGGAGTCGCAGATATTGAACCTGTTGAACGACCTGCGCGATGAGTTGAATTTAACATATATTATCATCAGTCATAATCTGGCAGTGGTCGAACATATCGCAACGCGGGTGGCTGTGATGTATCTTGGGCGTATTGTCGAAGTCGCCGATACCGATAAATTGTTTAATGATCCGCAGCACCCCTATACACGCGCGCTGTTGAATTCAGTTCTGACCCCTGATCCAAATCTGGGGATTCCGAATAACCAGCTAGGCGCTAGTTATCCAAATCCGATTGACCCACCGACGGGCTGTTCGTTTCATCCGCGCTGCGCCAATGCAATGCCGCATTGCTCTGGCATTGCGCCAGTCGGAAAAGCTCAAAAAGGGCATTATGTCGAATGCCATCTTTACGAGGATTGATCCCGCTAGGCGTTAGCCTGCAGCTTTTGCAACATTTGCCAGATTGGCTATATCGGGAAGAGGGCGCCGGGTTTTCTTGTTCACAGCAAGCACGTCCTCTAGCGCTTTTGCGACCTCAATGACAAGCCGATCACGCCCGGGCGCGCCCAGAATCTGGATGCCAAACGGCATGTGATGATCATCTAGCCCGCATGGCAGAACAACCGCGCTTGCAAGCGCCATTGTTGGCAAATAGGTGATTGCCAGCCAGCGCATATAAGTTTCCATTTGCACATCATCAATCTCTGTAACCGACCATTGATCATGCGGGAATGGTGAGGTTGATGCGGCTGGACAAATGACCACATCCACCTCGTCAAAGAGATCGAGCCAGTTGCGGGCAATCTTGCTTTGTTGCAGATGTGCGATTGCAACATCTTCCAGATTATAGGCAAGGCCGCGATCAACATTATCGACAACGTTCGGGCTCAGCTTGTCGCGGTGTTGACGGACACGCTCACCATGTGCGGCAACAAAATTCACCCCGCGCAAAACTTCAAATGAGTTATCACCATCGGTAAAGTCGGGGCTGCCCTCTATCGCAGTCGCAAAGTGACGGCCGAAAACACCAACCCGGTCGGCGAAAAGCGACCGATAGCTTTTTGACATTGGCGCGGCGCCAAGATCGGCCGTAATCATTGCCCTGATGCTGCCAAGATCGGCGCCTTCAAGGGGCGCAAATAAATCGATGTCAGGTGATGTTGAAAATGGATCATGCGGATCAACGCCCATCTGTGCCTGCAGCAATAGATAGGCATCGTCAACGGTGCGCCCCATCGGCCCGAGAACGGAAAAAGGAAGCAGGCCAACCGGCCGCCCTTCTGCTGCAACAACCCCCGGTGATGGCCGGATGCCGACAACACCGCAGAAACCTGCAGGCGTGCGCAGGCTGCCCCCATAATCAGATCCGCTGGCAAGCGGCATCATACCAGTGGCAAGCGCAACCGCTGATCCGCCCGACGAACCACCACAGGTTTTTTCTGGATTGAAGGGATTGCCGGTGGCACCAAATACAAGATTGCGTGTATTTGCCCCCGCACCAAATTCCGGTGTGTTAGTCTTGCCGATAATGATACCGCCCTCGGCGCGAATATTCGCAACTGACCCCTGATCCTTGGTTGGGATGTGATCGGCATAAAGTGTCGAGCCTAAAGTGGTACGGATCCCGGCGGTCGCTTCAAGATCTTTGATGCCAACCGGAAGCCCGTGTAGCAAACCCAATTCCTGCCCACTCAGAACGGCTTTTTCAGCGTCAATTGCCGCGTCACGGGCGTGATCAAATGAACGCGTAACAACGGCGTTAAGCGCCCCATCTGTCGCTTCGATCCGGGCAATGCAACTATCCAGCAGCTCAACCGGCGAAATGTCTTTGCGTCCAATCATGCGGCGTAATTCGACAGCGGTCATGTCACATAGGTCTGACATATTATTTCCTCATGGGTAATGATTAGGACAAAGATAAAGAGATTTGCTCAGTTGCTGTTCCGTGGGGTGTTTCCGGCACCAAGGTCCCACCATAACCCAGTCATTAGCCGTAGCGCCGATTGGGTGATTGATTCCAGAATATGCTCGTTTGGTGCGTGTTGCGAGCAGCCAGCATAAGAATGCGGCACCCAGATGGTCGGCAATCCAAGCAAATCTGCAAACACGTCATTGGGCAATGATCCCCCAAGATTTGGCATCACAGAAATATCCTCACCGGCCGTTTCGCCAAGCGATTTCAGCGCCCATTTCGCCCATGGATGATCGGGATCAAGCCGTGTAGCATACATCGGATCGCGCTCGCTGGTGATCGTGATATCATTGAATCCGTGCTTGTCGAGATGCGCGCGCAGCAGCGGCATTAACTGGCTAACTTCGGTGCCAACAACATAGCGAAGATGCCCAAACACCACGGCACTTGGCGGGATAGCATTGGCTGGTGATCGCGGATTACCAGTTTCAAACGCACGCACTTCAAACGTGTTGCTGGCAAAAACCCGTTCACCAAGAGTCATATCAGGCTCGCCCCAATTTGGGTTAATCTCGGGTGCGTTTTCGCCGCCCCCAACCTCTAGCTTGGCAATTGCTGCGCGAACCGAATTTGGGATTTGGGTGTTGCGCCATCCTTCGACAAGAATTTTTCCATTTCGATCAATCATGCTGGCAAGCGCATGTGCCATGACCACGCCGGGGTTGGTCAGCAGGCCGCCCCAATTCCCGGAATGATGACCGCCAGCGTGCGAATCCAGTCGCATGGTAAAATTAAATACCCCACGAGATCCCATAAAAATGGTCGGTTTATCGGGGTGGATGCGCGGCCCGTCAGACGCAATAAATACGTCGGCCTTGAATAGATCCCGATGGGCGGCACAGAAATCCTTTAGCCCGGGCGAGCCACGTTCCTCGCCCATTTCAATCAGAATGACAACATTGAAGCCAAGCGTGCCGCGCGCCTCGAGAACGGTTTTCAATGCGGCCATATTAATCGTGTGCTGGCCCTTATTATCGGCGGTGCCGCGGCCATACCAGCGCTGTCCATCCTTGGTGATTTGCCATGGCGACATTCCATTGTCCCATTGGGTATCGTATCCAGCAACCACATCGCCATGACCATAGGTCATCACCGTTGGTAGATCATCGCCTTCGATGCGCCGCGCCACCAGAAATGGGCCGGCGTCGTTGCGCGGGTTTGGATAGATTTCACAATCAAATCCAAGGTCGGATAAATATGGCACGAGATCATCATCAAGATAGGCCTGTAAAGCGGCCTCGCATCCGGCAAGGTTGCTTTCGGTTTTATAAGCGATCCTGCGCGCAAGGTCAGCCTCGAAACCGCCGGTGTGATAATATTCGTCAATTTTGGATAATGCCTGTTCCCGGCTCATTGCCATTTCCCTTTCGTCACATACCCGCATTTGCGGCAAAGCTAATCCCATGAGCATAAAACCAGCATGATGAAAAAGTGAAGTTTATTCTCAGCCAATAACCTTGGAAGGGATCGGTTGATTTATGGCTAAAACGGCATAGTGACTGACGCTGTAAGCGCATTGCCGTGGCAGTATCAAGAATAATGACAACGCGGCCTTGTTATAAATGCCGGCTTGATATTGCGATTGAACCACTAGTCTAATGTGCTAGGGTTTTGAAAATATTTTGGGAGGCAAAAACAATGAAACTCAATTCGATAGCAAAGATTTTGCTGGCGGCGGCGATGATCGTGCCAGCAACACAAGCGATAAGTGAAACGCGCGTTACCTATAAATCGGCAAAGTCGACTTCATCCTATTATCAAATGGCGGTACAGATTGCCGAGGGGGTGAAGCAAGGCTCGAAGGGCGACATAACTGTCACCGTCGAAGAGAGTCAGGGGTCGGTTCAAAATGTGATGGAAGTGATCGGCCGTAAAGGTAATTATGTGTTCACCACACCGCCCACGCTGATCAATCTGGCCCGTGGTGGCAAGGCGATGTTCAAGGATAAGGCAAATCCGCGCTTTAATGAAATCAGGGCTTTGTTCCCAATTCCGTCTTTGACCATGCATTTTGTGATGTCCGAAGCGTCAGGTGTAACCGATTTCAGCGGTATGGAGGGCAAGACAATTTTGCTTGGCAAGGGGTCGTTTGGTGCGAGAGAAGGCGCAAAATATCTCAAGCTGTTTGGCCTTGAAGGCAAGGTGAAGCTGGCTGAGGTTGAATTATCGAATGCGGTTCCTGCGCTAAAGAATGGCCAGATTGACGGGTTTGTGACGGCCGGATCCTACCCGGCACCAAATGTGATCGAGGCGGCAGCATCTGCCGGTGCGAGGGTGCTGTCTCTATCTGATGAGCAAATCAAACTGTCAAAGCGCACGCGGCTCGAGATACCGGCTGGCACATATGCTGGTCAGTCGTCGGAGATTACCACAACATCATTGCCCGTTGTCGCCTTTGCCACAACAGATATGGATGACGCGACAGCCTATGCCTTGACCAAAACCTTTTGGGAAGCGAAAGCGTCCATGGGTTCTGCGGCAAAATGGTGGAATGGTGTATCGCTTGATATGCTTGATAATATTGTGACCGAGATCCATCCGGGCGCCGTAAAATACTATAAAGAGGTCGGTGCCAAGCTGGCATCACATCACTGATCATTTTCGGTTCAGTGAAACCAAGATGATAGGGGCAAGCGTTGGTGATAATGGTTGCCCTTTTTTATCGGATATTAAGCTGGAAATCTGTCAATGATGGCACCGTTGAAATCAACAAGATCTATTTGGATTGGGCTTGGGGCTTTATCTGTTGTGTTTCATCTATGGCTCATTTTTTCCGGCCTTGTGCCCAATCTTGTATCAAGGCCTCTTCACATGGCGCTGGTTATCCCGTGGGTTTTTCTGTTCAAATCATCAATTGGGTTGCGGCGCGTTTGTGACTGGGGCTTTACCATCATCGGAATGGCGGCTTGCCTCTGGATTGTCGTAAATCACAATTTGCTGCTCGATCAATATGGCTATCTTGCCAATCAGTTTCAGACGTTTGTTGCAGTTATCCTGTTGATGACGGTATTGGAAATGGCGCGCAGGTCCATTGGTTGGCCGCTTCCTCTGCTGGCTTTGATCGCGCTTTTCTATGGGCTGTTTGGTAACTATGTCCCGGGCGAATTTGGCCATCCGGGAACGCCGCTTGCCAGCTTTCTTGGCACAATGACAATCGCCGAGGGCGGTATCTGGGGCACATTAACCGGTGTTTCCGTCTCAATCGTTGCGATTTTTGTTATTTTTGGGGCCATGTTGAATGCGGGCGAGGCTGGTGCCGGCTTTATGAATGTTGCGACATCGGCGGCAGGGCGGCTGCGAGGGGGCGCGGCAAAAGTATCGGTTCTATCGTCAGCATTATTTGGGTCAATATCAGGTTCGGCATCGGCAAATGTGGCCTCTACCGGTATTGTAACATTGCCAACGATGACCTCACTTGGCTATCCAAAACGGATCGCGGCGGCGGTAGAGGCGGTGGCGTCATCAGGCGGTCAGATCATGCCGCCATTAATGGGCGCAGGCGCGTTCGTCATGGTCGAATTAACCGGCATCCCCTATGCCGAGATCATTGTCGCGGCTGCACTGCCGGCGCTATTATATTTCTTTGCCGTTTGGATTGGGGTGGATATTTATGCAATACGTTTCGGACTGCGCCCGCTTGATCCCGCGGCGCGTCCGGCTTTTCGAAACGTGCTGATAACGGCCAGCTTCTTTTTGATACCATTTACCGTTCTTTTGGTTTTTATGTATGCCGGTTTTACCCCGCAATATGCCGCCGCAGTGGCCATCTTAGCCGCAACATTTTTGCTATTTATTAACGGATCACTGGTAATAAGCTTTCGTGCGGGCGTGGGGCGCATATGTGACGCGGCTGTCATAGCCGGCGGCCAGATTGCCATGATCGCGTCAATAATTCTTTGCGCATCGATTATCATAGGCGTGCTTGGAATAACCGGTCTCGGGATTAAGGTGACATCACTTATTTTGTCTTTTTCGGGCGGAATGATCTGGCCGGCATTATTGTTAACCGCGCTTGCTTGTCTTTTCCTTGGCATGGAAGTGCCAACAACCGCGGCTTATGTGATCTGTGTTTCGGTTGCAGGGCCGGCATTGATTGATCTTGGAATGGCACCATTGACGGTGCATTTGTTTGTTTTCTGGTATGCGCTTTTATCGACAATCACGCCGCCCGTTTGTGGTGGGGTGTTTATCGCTGCTGGCATGGTTGGTGAAAACTGGCTGCGGGTCGGGCTGACGGCGATGGCGCTTGGTATCGGACTTTATCTGATCCCGCTTGGTATGGTGATGCATCCCGAGCTGCTGACAATCGACACGACGCCTCTATTGTCATTATTTGCGTTTTGCAAAATTGCCCTCGCTCTTGGTCTGACATCCTATGCGGTAATCAGTGCAGCCAAACCGTTTCGCCGCCTGATAAGCCTTGTTCTGGGCATGGCACTATTGCTGATGAACTAAATTCTAATCGTTGGTGGCGCGTGCCTATATCGTAGATTTGGCAAGCGCCGATATTATTATGACTGATATCATTATGACGTGACCGACGTGCCATCATCAACGTGACTTTGCGCTTCTGCCAGCATTTTGATGACTGCAGCCTCAAGTGTCGCTGCAAAGGCCATTGCCGATCGTGATAGCGGCCGACGTTTTGGAGTAATGATGGAAAATCGATAAGTTATCTGAGGTTTAAATCGTCGAAAGGCAATGTTGTTGTTATTTGGCCAAAGGCGTCTATGTATCCAGGCATTTACGGGGCTGAAGACGCCAAAGCCTGCGCCTGATCCGATAATTTCATATTGGGCAGCACCATTCTGCATCTGAAATTTTGGATCGAAAGCTGCGCCGGCATTGTCAAAAGTCGCTTTTAGCGCCTTGGCAATATGATGTTCGGGAAGAAAGCTGGCACATGGTCGACCTGCGAGGTCGGCAGGCTCAATCACTGATTTGGCCAACAGCGGATCGCCATTCGGTAAAGCACAAACGCAATCAACGTCAAAATGCCGACAGTGAATTAAATCACTATCTTCGCCGCGCTCGGCAAGGCCAACATCAAATCGTTGTGCCTCCATGCTGGCAATCACTTCGGGCGAGCCTTGAACGGCAACCTGAAAACCGGCCTGTGGATAATCTTTGGAGAATTCAGCAATAATCCCCGGCAAAAAATGATCACCAAAGACTGGCATAGAACTTATATTTATTTTCCTTGGGATTGCTTCATTACCCGATTTTAACAGCCGTTTAAGGTCGTCAACCTGTTCTAAAATCGCCGTGGCTCTGTCGAGCAGGAAAAAGGTCTCAGGCATGGGGATTAGACGACCTTTTTCACGCTCAAATAGTTGGCAATTCATGTTTCGCTCAATTTCTTTGACGGTCGCGCTCAGTGCAGGCTGGGTACGCCCCAATTGACGCGCCGCTGCGGAAATTGAGCCAGCAGTCATTATTTCCCGAATTACTGTCATTTGCCATATGCTGATCATGCGGTGCCCATTTTTCTATTTGCCAGAATTCATATGATAGCCAATAAGAAAAACTTATGGAATTAGAATAATTTATAATTTGTGCTAATGGATTTTCTGGAATTAAATCTTTTGTTAATTGGCGTCATTTTTTTTGTGATGCTGAATAGGCAATTGGGGGATTGCCCTGTCGTCGTGCATCGCGCGTAGATTAGGGGTGCACCCTTCATTTGTTGGGCTAGGCGTTTAGCTGAAACCATGCCTTACGGGCAATCAGCTGCAAATGCTAAATTAATAGACGCAAATATTGTGGAGGAACGCATGAAATATTTAAGCAAGCTATTTGCTACAGCTTTGGTTTCATTGCTTGCAATGGGCAGTGTGGCTCAGGCGCAGGACATGAAATTTTTCCGGATTGGCACCGGTGGCACTGGTGGCACCTATTACCCGATCGGTGGGTTGATCGCTAACGCAATCTCAAACCCGCCAGGCTCACGCCCATGTGAGAAAGGCGGCAGCTGTGGTGTGCCTGGTCTGGTTGCGATTGCTGTTTCAACAACTGCATCGGTTTTTAACGCTAATGCCATTCAAGCAGGCTCGCTTGATGCCGGTCTGGCAGGGGCACAAACTGTTGTGCAAAGCTATAACGGCGAAGGCAAGTTTGTGGACAACAAAAAAGACAAGATCCGCATCATTGCAAATCTTTACCCGGAGAGCATGCATTTGGTGCTTAAAAAGGGAACAAAGCTAAACAGCCTGAAAGACCTTAACGGTATGAAGGTTGGCGTGGCTGCGGCAGGTTCCGGTACTCAGGTGTCTGTTCGCATGATCCTCAAGCATTATGATATCAAGGCTGAAGAATATGAGTTGAACGTTGGACAAAGCGCACAGCGTCTTGCTGATGGGCAAATCGACGCGTTCTTCTATGCTGCTGGTACACCGCTTTCATCCCTGATCCAGCTGGGTTCAACCAAAGGCTTTGATCTTTACAGCTTTTCGGCTGATGAGCAAAAGACGATCAATCAGATCATTCCTTACTATGTTGAAGACGTCATTGACGCGGGTGTCTATGAAAACATCGGCTATAACGTCAACACTGTCGCGGTGAATGGTCAGTTTATCACGTCAATCGATCAGCCTGCCGACCTTATCTATGAGATCACCAAAGCATTGTGGAACGACAATACCCGCAAGTTGCTAGATAAAGGTCATCCAAAAGGCAAAGCCATCCAGAAAGCAACAGCGCTGAAGGGTGTTTTGATTCCATTGCATCCTGGCGCCGAGCGTTTCTACAAAGAAGCGGGCTTGATGTAATTCCATAATTTCTGTTGGGGCGGTCAGTTGCCGCCCCAACAAATCCAAATTTTGAATATTACCTCTCGATCAGGGGCGCAGAGTCATGGAAAAGTTTAGCCTTGAGCGGGCATTATCTCTTGAGAGCAAATATGACGACTCACTTGCCACAAGGCCGATTGGCGCATGGCTTGCTAAGTTTGTTTTCTTCTTCAGTATTATTTTTGCACTCTATCATTACGTGACATCGGGCATTGGTGTGCCGGTGGATTATTGGCATATGGGTGCCCATATGTCGGGCGTCATTATTTTAATCTTTATTTCTTTTCCTGCGTCAAAGCGTCTGCGGCAACGGTCGGTAAATGAACAACCGTGGTGGAGCCTCTCCGGTGTGCCAATCTATGACTGGCTGCTGATGATTGCGGGTGTGACGGCGTCACTCTATGTTGGCTTTAGCTGGTATGGGTTTGAGTTTCACTTCTTGGGGTTCAGTTTAGTTGTTCCTGAACAAGTGCTACGCATGGGTGTGCCCTTGCCGATTGACGTATTTTTTGGAACAGTTTTGATTTTTGTCCTGCTTGAAGCGGTACGGCGAACGATTGGTATAATTGTACCGATCATCATTCTTTTATTCACAGCGTACGCGATTTTTGGGCAATCAATTCCTATTCAAATCATGAAGCATCCAGGTCTGAGCTGGTCACTTTTTGTTAATAACATGTATTTTCCAGATCTTGGTATCTATGGGGTTACCTTGTGGATTGTCTCGACAGTGGTGTTTCATTTTGTGCTGTTTGGCGTTTTGGCTCAGCGCATTGGCCTTGGACAATTCTTCGTTGATTTGGCGACAGTCGTTGCCGGCAGATATACCGGCGGCCTAGCAAAGGTTTCGGTCGTATCTTCGGCGCTGTTTGGCACGATCTCAGGGTCATCAATCGCCAATACCGTATCAACGGGATCACTAACCATACCGAACATGAAAAAAAGCGGTTATCCCGGACATTTTGCTGGTGGCGTTGAAGCTGCGGCTAGTGCTGGTGGACAAATTACCCCGCCTATCATGGGAGCCGCAGCTTTTGTTTTGGCTGAGTTTCTTGAAATTTCATACACTACGGTGGTTATCGCAGCAGCTGTACCTGCAGCAATGCATTACATTGGAGTTATGTCTATTGTCCATTTTAAGGCTAAAAAATTAGGCCTTAAAGGCCTTAGCTCTGAACAGATACCTCAATTTTTGGCGGTGCTCAAGCAAGGTTGGATGACAGCTATCCCTCTTATTGTACTGATTTATGTCTTGTTTTCTGGCTATTCACCGCACATGGCGGCGTTTTGGGGTATCACGTCCATACTAGTCGTTGGCTTTATAAATCCAAACCACCGTATCGGTGTAGGTGATTTGATGGCTGGTGCGTCGCAAGGGGTGAAGTATGCTCTTTCTGTTGGAGCGGTATGTGCGGCAATTGGGATTGTCGTTGGTGTCGTTAATGCCACTGGCCTTGGTTTTCGCTTGGGCTTCATGGTAACCAACAGCGCGCTTGGCATGGGTGAAACGATTCAAGGCTGGTTTAGCTATGTGCCATTAATTGATTTTTCCTTAAACGACATTACGCTGTTTATTTCTCTCATTCTAATTGCAATCACTTGCATCCTAATGGGCGCGGGCTTGCCGACAACAGCGCTTTACGTGATGTTGGCAACCGTTGCCCAGCCTGCCCTATCAGGACTCGGTGTTCCCCCGCTGGC
>Ga0129342_1001002_pt1 | contig 12492 bp, 10 predicted proteins | sample CPBDNA_5_FD_94426 | JGI IMG/M metagenome (GOLD analysis project Ga0129342, IMG submission 94426) | Freshwater to marine salinity gradient microbial communities from Chesapeake Bay, USA - CPBay_Sum_15_0.2_DNA | ecosystem: Environmental > Aquatic > Marine > Coastal | place: USA: Chesapeake Bay...
CTTCAAGATTGGGCGTTGAGGCTCCAAATGTGGGTCTTACGCCAAGATTGGCCATACCTTTGACTAGATTCGCCTCCCCTTGAACTTCACACAACACGGCATAGACTCCCGTTTTTGGAAGGCATTTCTTACGCTCAATCAAGCCAAAGTTTAGCGTTGGATACCCAAGGGTTCTGCCACGCTGATTCCCCATGATGACCGTCTCTTGGAGTATGTAGTGTTGGCCTAGCATTTTTGTGACTGCAGTCATATCTCCATCGTGTATAGCCTTTCTAATCACGGTTGAACTCACTTCATGCTCATCCTGCGTTAGTTCTGGAAAGACAGACACTTCAAAATGATGCTTTTCCCCTAGCTCCACCGCCAATGGATAGCCACCTTCTCGATCCTTGCCATAATGGTGATCATATCCAATCCATAATTCATGACATCCAATCGTTTGCACAAGGACTTCTTCTATAAACTCTGTTGAAGATTTTAACGAAAAGGATCGCGTGAAAGGGATCACAACCATTTCATCTAATCCAAGAGCGTCAAGCTTCGTGTATCTCTCCTGCAGACTAGATAAAAGACAAATAGGTCCTTTGGTTGATCCTATGACTTCTCTTGGATGAGGATCGAAGGTCACAAGTGTGGAAATACAGTTCTTTTTATTGGCAGCCTGGATGAGGTGTTTCAACAATGCCTGATGTCCAATATGAACACCGTCGAATGTGCCCACTGTAATCGCACGATTTTTGTGATATTGAACGTCTTTTAAAGGGGTAATCATACAGTCTTAACTTGTTTTAAAGCATCACAAAGCTTGTGAATATCCCATGCTTCGTCTATATGATAAGGACCAGATTTCGTTCGCTGGAGTTCATCCACAACACCCATGCTATCCACAGCCTTGGCAAGGTCATCCACAAGTGTACGGATGTAGGTTCCCTTTCCACAAACAATCTCTAAGGTGCATTGTCTTCCATTATAGTCTAGAATCTTGCACGATTCGATATAGGCATCACGTGGCTGACGCTCAACCTCTTCCCCTTTTCTAGCATAATTATAAAGTCGTTTACCATCCTTTTTAACGGCAGAGTACATGGGGGGTACTTGTTGAATGGTTCCAATAAATTGACTCTCAATCACAGCCTCTAACTCACTCTTTAACATCGGATTCCATGACTTTGTCTGACTGACAGGTGTTGCACGATCAAAGCTTGGTGTTGTTTCTCCAAACGTGAATGTCGTACAATACACCTTGAGGTGTTCCTGAAACGTACTGATGAGCTTTGTTGCACGACCAACACAGCATACCAGAACACCTGTCGCCAGAGGATCCAGTGTGCCAGCATGACCAATTTTTTTCACAGGAAGTTGCGGTTTTAGCTTCCGAATAACATCAAAACTTGTCCATTGCAAAGGCTTGTTCACAGGCAATACAATTCCCTGCTGCCATTCTTCTAGCGATAATGTAGAAAAACGATGTACATCGTGAGGGTAAATGGATAAGTGCTCGTCCGGATTCATCCCCTCAATCAAGATGAAGAAGTCGTTGTGTCGACCTCGCCATCATCTAAACGATCGTCTTTGTCTTCTGGTGGAGGTATAGGGCCAACTTTTTGGAACAAAGATTCGATCTCTTCAGCTTTCTGGGCTGTATCATCCAGGAAAAAAAGCAACTCAGGAACCCTTCGGACCTGGTGACGTATTTTTTGAGCTAAAGCATGCCTAATGGTGCTCTGGGCTTGATCGATAGCTTCTAATATTGCCTTTTCATCCCTTTTGGGTGCAAAAATACTGAGATACACTTTCGCAATAGACAAATCGTCCGTCATCAACACGTGAGTAATACTCACAAAGCAACCAGCAGGTTGATACTCTTGTTGAAGTATCTCTCCCAAGTCTTGCTGTATCTGCCCGGCAAGTCTTTGTGGTCTCACTCCCATGATTATCTCGAGGCTTGCTCGAGCGTACGTTTTTCTTCTGTGATTGCGTAAGACTCTATTTGATCCCCTACTTTCAAATCATTGAAATTGACGATGCTAATTCCACATTCATATCCATTAGCCACTTCCTTCACGTCATCCTTAAATCGCTTTAACGAGTCAATTTCGCCTGTGTATACCACAATGCCATCTCGAATGATTCTTACAGGATTGTTACGCTCAATCTTGCCATCGGTGACATAACAACCCGCAATGGTACCAATTTTAGAAATTTTGAAAACTTCACGTACGTCAACTGTCCCCTTAATCTCTTCTTTAATCTCGGGACTCAACAGACCTTCCAAAGCATCCCTTACCTCATCAATCGCATCATATATCACACTAAATAGACGTACATCGATGGATTCTGTCTCTGCAAGCTTTCTCGCACTGGTTGTAGGTCTTACCTGGAATCCAATGATAATCGCGTCAGAAGCTGAGGCAAGAAGCACGTCAGACTCAGTAATGGCACCTGACCCTGTGTGAATGATTTGTACAGTGACTTCTTCCGTACTCAATTTTTGAAGGGAACCAGACAACGCTTCAATGGATCCATCCACATCTGCCTTGATGATGATATTGAGATCCTTCACCTCACCCAATGCCATACGACGAGCCAGATCATCCAACGTAAGATGCTTAGTCTTACGAAGGGCTTGCTCCCGTTTAATTTGTCGACGACGATTCGCTAATTCTCGAGCCGATTTCTCGTCCTTCATACCCTGAAGTTTATCCCCTGCTTGAGGGATTTCGTCAAACCCTGTTAACTGAAGGGGTCTTGAGGGGCCAGCTTCTGTAAGTCGATCACCAAATTCGTTCTCCATCGCTCTTACACGACCTGCGGTAGGCCCCGCAACAAAAGGATCCCCTACTTTGAGTGTTCCCTTTTCAACAAGCACGTTGGCGACAATTCCCTTTCCTTTGTCCACTCTTGCCTCTAAAACAATGCCTGTAGCACGACGGTCTGGATTCGCTTTTAAATCTTTTAATTCAGCTTCGATGAGTACTTTTTCTAATAAATCATCGATCCCTTGACCAGTCTTGGCAGACACAAGAGCAGATTGGTTGGTTCCACCCCACTCTTCCACAATCACTCCATGTTCGGATAACTGTTGCTTAATTTTATCCGGATTCGCGCCGTCTTTATCCACTTTGTTAATAGCAACAACGATCGAAACACCCGCCGCCTTGGCGTGATTGATTGCCTCAATGGTTTGAGGCATCACAGAATCATCTGCAGCCACGACAAGTATCACAATATCTGTGATTTGAGCTCCCCTAGAACGCATCGCTGTAAATGCCTCGTGACCAGGTGTATCTAAGAATGTGATAACGCGACCATCGTCTGTTTTTACTTCATAAGCACCTACGTGCTGAGTAATACCCCCTGCTTCCCCTGCAGCTACTTTTGCAGAGCGGATATAATCTAATAACGAGGTTTTTCCGTGATCTACGTGTCCCATTACCGTAATGATAGGAGCACGAGGTTTTAAGTCTTCTGGGGCATCTTCAACCTCATCAAGATCGTCCTCGAGCATTTCATCAGCTGTAATGAACTTTACCTCTTGGTTAAACTCTTCAGCAAGCACTTCAATCGTCGCTGCATCTAATCTCTGATTGATGGATACCATCATTCCAAGATTCATACAGGCCATGATAATCTCATTGGCATTCACCCCGAGTAATTCAGCTAAATCACTCACTGTGACAAATTCACTTACTTCTAGAACTCCTGCTTCAAGTTCTTGCTCAATTTGTTTTAGCTCTGCTTCCTCTGCTCGCTCGTCACGACGTTGTTTACGACGTTTTTGACGCTTAGCTCCCACGGATCCACCTTGCTGCAATTCCTGCAAGGTTTTTTTCATTGATTTATCGACTTCCTCAGCTTCAACCTTAGACTTTCTTCCTTTGCCTTTCTTCTTGGCTTTTCCAGTGGCTCCTTCTGAGGCAGCAACAGGATCGCCCGCTACTCTGTCTTTTTTGCGCTTTCTTGTGGCCGCAGGCTTCCCGGTGGACATTCCCGTTCGTTTTTCCTCTGAAAATGTAACACGACCTAGAACTTTGGTCCCCGAGAGATTGTCTGATTTAGCACGAATGGTGATTTCAGGGTCAACGTCGTCTTCAGTATTGAGTGGATCTTCTGTTTCATCAAATTGATCCGTGATATCTAATGCTTCGCTCGACTCAGCCTCTTCTGGATCATCGGATTCGGTAGAATCTCCATGTTCTGCAACTTTATCTCCTTCATAATCGGCTTGGCCATCCCTCTCATCAACCTCGTCAATAACTTCCTGATCATCCTCATCTTCATCCTGCACAGCAACGGACTCTGATGTTTCGTTATCAACATCTTCCTCATTTGATGATTGAGATTCAGGAGTCTCGGCTTGAGCTCTAGAGTCCGTATCCGATTCAGGAGTTAGTTCTAATGTAGACTCTTCAGATGCCTCAAGTGATGGTTCTAAAGACGGCTCTAATGAGGGCTCAAGTGATGGTTCAAGCGAAGGCTCTAAAGACGGCTCTAGAGATACGTCAGCTCCCCCAGAAGATTGACCACCCTCATTGTAATCATCACCAAAACCATAGGCTTTGTCCAACACCTCTTGCATTTCAGCCGTAATCGTGCTGTTGGGTTTATTGGCTATCTCAAACCCATGACTTTCTAATGTGTCTACAATAGAAGCTGTAGATACATTGTATTCCGATGCGACTTTAAAGAGTTTCTTTTGGCTCATGGAGCGGTATTAATCAACGATTAGGTATTAGGCTTCGTCTGTTTCAGCTGTGTTTTCTGCCTCAACTATTTCATCTGTTACAGTTGCTTCTTGAGTAGCTGCTGGTGCTACAGACTCTTCAGTTGAGTCTTCTGTTTTTGCAGCTTCGTCCTCTTCTTCAAATTTAAAGGCAATCACGGATAGTATATTCTCAGCCAATTCTTTGGTTACGCGCGCATCCGTTCTCGCCACAATTTCGTCTGCGTCTAAATCCATCACGGCACGGGCTGTATCTAGGCCAATTTGGCGAAGCTCTTCGATCACTTCAGACCCAAAATCTTCCACAAATTCCATGATATCAATATCGTCGGTCTCTTCTTCGACTTCACGATACACATCAATTTCACACTCGGTTAATCTGGTTGCAAGACGAATATTGACACCATTCTTACCAATAGCTTTGGATACCTCATCCGCGGGTACTAACACTTTTGCAAATGTCCCGTCCTCATTAAGCTCAACATTCAGGACATTGGCAGGCTGAAGGGCACGTTTGATGAACTCGATTTTATCTGAGGTATAATTAATCACATCTATATTCTCATTTTGAAGCTCGCGTACTACAGAATGAATACGTACACCTTTCATCCCCACACAAGCTCCCACAGGATCAATTCGCTCATCGTGAGACAGCACAGCCACCTTTGATCGGTTACCAGGCTCACGTGCAATTCTCATGATCTCTATTACCCCGTCAAAAACTTCTGGGATCTCATTTTCAAATAATCGCTCCAGAAACATCGGTGATGTTCTCGAGATGACTACCGATGGAGTACCATTAAATCTCTTGACCTCTGTAACAACAGCGCGAATGGAGTCACCCTTGCGGTAACGATCTTTGTCGATTTGCTCACTTTTGGGTAGATAAAGCTCCACACCATTGTGGTTCACAAGGATGTCAAAATTGTGTCGCACTTGATAAACATCCCCTAAAATGATTTCACCGATACGATCTGAGTACTCATCGAAAATGTTCTCCTTCTCAATCTCACGAATGCGTTGAGAGAGTTGTTGCTTCGCCATCGTTACAGCGCGACGACCAAAAGATTCAATGCTCACTTCCTGTGCATACTCATCGTAGAGTTCAAGATCTGGGTCTTGCTCCTTGGCGTCTTCTAGTGAAATTTCAGCCACGGGGTCTGTTAATTCCTCCGCTGGGACAACTTCACGTACGTGAAGGATTTGAATTTCTCCACGATCAGGGTTTAAGATTACCGAAAAAGCTTCATCAGACTCATACTTTTTACGAATCATGGACCGAAACACATCCTCGAGTATTTCGAGAAGAGTCTCTCGATCCATGCCTTTTTCTTTGGCAATTTCGGTAAAGGACTGAACAATGATTTGGGATAAATCGGGTTGCATAGGGGTCACCTAAAACGAAGGGGTTACATAAACGTGTTGAATGATAGAATGCGGTATCAAAGGGAGGTCTTCTGATTTATTGCCTTTGGTTACAGTGAGTTGTACACCTTCCTCTGAATAATTTTTAAGTACTCCTTGAACCTCAATAGGATCACCATCCGGTTGCTCACTATCAAGGAGTTCAATTCTTACTTTACGGCCTTTATTCTTTAAAAATTGCCTTGGGTCGGATAAGGGTCTGTCTAAACCTGGGGACGTAACATTCAGGATATAAGCATCCTCAAGGGACTCATGAGCCTCCATCAATAGCGCGACTTCTTTGCTGATTTTGCTGCAATCGTCCACATCCACACCCTTTTCCTCATGATCAATCACAATCCAACACTCTTTACGACCTTTGGGCACAAGATTCACATCCAAAAGGTAGTAGCCATAGGATTCTACAACCGGTTGTGCTAGTTCTTTTATATTATGGGTGATCGACATTGTACTTTTCGAAATGTACCTTACTGACAATAAAAAAAGCGAGACCCTCGCCGGGCTCACTTAGAATTAAAAGATAACCTATTTCCCTCTAATAACCAATCTATGACTCGCTCAAACATACACTCTTGGCTTGTTTTATCTTCCGTTGTGCTCCTGCTTTGGGGCTGTCAAACCGAGACGGAATCCTCAACTTCCACAGCTAGAGAGCTTGTCATTGAAGACACCGTAGAGTTTATCCTCAAAGATGGCCAATCCCTACCCCTAGAAGTGGCTCTGGCTGATGATAATGATGAACGCGCTGCTGGGCTTATGTACATTCGATCGATGGATGAGAATCAAGGAATGTTGTTTGTGTTTGAAGATGAACAGCCTCGAAGCTTTTGGATGGCAAATACGCCTCTTGCATTGGATATGCTTTTTGTGAATGAATCCTATGAGATCGTAACGATTCACCGCAATACTCAACCATTCTCGCAGCGTAATTTCACGTCAGAGATACCAGCTAAGTATGTTATTGAAGTAAACGGTGGCTACACCATTAGGCACGACATTCAAGAAGGGATGAGTGTTCGCATCCAGGCTTCTGCTTCTGAGTGAAGTTGGTCTAGCGTCCCTGAATTATCGATTATGGTGTCAGCATAGGTCGCCATTTGGTCTTGGGACATTTGAGCGCTCATTCTCCTTATTACATCATCTCGTGACCACCCACGGTTCTTCATCACGCGTTGAATTCGAGTCTCTGAATCTGCTGTAATCACGATAATATGATCAAAACCCTCTGGTCTACCATGATTTAGGAGTAATGCTGCCTCTTTTACAAAAACCTCCACACCCATCTGCTTTGCACGAGTTATGTCTTGCTGAGTTTCCTTTAACACAGCTGGATGAACCCATGACTCGACTTTTTTTCTGGCTAAATCATCATCAAAAATAATCCCTGCAAGAACATCGCGTTGAAGTTGCCCTTCTTCATCAAAAAGGGACTGACCAAAAGTCTCCACAAGCTGATTTTTGAGGGTGATGTCAGATTGCATGAGGGTAATGGCAACCTGGTCCGCATTGAAAATATGGGCACCCAGAGACTCTAATGATTCACAAAACTGAGTCTTACCACTTCCAATTCCACCTGTAACGCCTACAACGACCATAAATCAGGATTCTGTCTGGTTATTTGTGGAAAGTAAGAGTGATTTGATAAATGCATTCAGATCTCCATCCATAACCCCCTGTACGTCGGATGTCTCAGTATTTGTACGGTGATCTTTCACCATGTTATAGGGGTGAAATACGTAAGATCGAATCTGTGATCCCCATTCAATTTTCCCCTTATTGGACTCTAATTCTGCTTTAGCTCTCTCTTTAATCTGTTTTTCAAGCTCATAAACTCTTGATTTGAGAAGCACCAGAGCCTTTTCACGATTCTGCAACTGAGATCGCTCTTGCTGACACTCAGCGACTACACGCTCTTTTGTCCCATCACTAAGTGTCCCCACCCAAATCAACCGAACACCTGTCTCTACCTTGTTGACATTCTGACCTCCAGCACCGCTAGAATGAAAGCGCTGTAGTTCGATATCTGCATCGTTAAGCTCTAACTCAATGGTGTCATCAATAAGTGGAGACACAAAAACAGAACAAAAGGAGGTATGACGCTTAGCATTGCTATCAAATGGGGAAATGCGCACGAGCCTATGTACTCCACTTTCTGCTTTGAGATACCCATAAGCATTTTGGCCACTGATTTGTAGAGTGGCACTTTTAATCCCAGCCACATCCCCATACTGGTGCTCAATCACCTCCACGGTATACCCTTGCTTATCGCCCCAGCGCTGGTACATTCGGAACAACATCTGCGCCCAGTCCTGTGACTCTGTCCCGCCTGCCCCAGGGGTAAAGTTGACGATGGCATCACGATGATCATCCTCATCAGAAAGCATGTTCTTTAGCTCAAGATCCTCTAATGAGCTCAAGTAGGACTCAATCTCCCTTGTTAAATCATCCTGTACATCCTCTCCTTCTGACAAAAACTCAAAGAAGAGTTCAATAGATTCCTTTTGGGCTGCTAGAGAGTCCCATGACGAGATCAAATCTTTCTCCCCATCCAAAGCTCTCATCACTTTTTTGGCCTCGATGGGGTCTTGCCAAAATTCAGGATCCTGTGTCCTTTCTTCTAATTCTACAATCCGAACCTTGCGACGATCGTAGTCAAAGATACCTCCTAAGGTCGTCCAACCTTTGAAAATGAGGTGTTAATTTATCTAGATTATATTCCATAGTCATTGTTTATCAATGTATTACAGATTTATGCAGCAGTAGAGTTAGCCATCTGTAGCTGCACCAATTTCCGATAGAGTCCATCCTCTTGTTCAAGCAACGATTGATGAGTACCCTCTTCCATGATGCGTCCTTTGTGCATCACTAGAATGTGATCTGCTTGTTGAATAGTCGACAAACGATGAGCAATGACAATGGACGTCCGGTCACGCATCATCTCTTCACAAGCTCTTGTAACCAGCGCTTCACTCTCTGAATCAATACTAGACGTTGCTTCATCCAAGATAAGGATGGGTGGATCCACCACTTTGGCCCGTATAAAACAGATTAACTGGCGCTGTCCAAGGGATAATGAAGCCCCTCGCTCCGCAAGTTTTGTTTGATACCCATTGGGCAAGCTATCAATAAACTCATGCGCACCGATATCCACTGCGGTCTTTTTGACATCTTGCATCGATATTTTGGGGTCTCCCAGAGTGATATTTTCCTCAATGGTGCCACTAAATAGCGCATTATCCTGCAATACAAGTGAAAATCTTGACCTCAAATCCTCAAGGGCATACTCTTTGATGTTCACTCCATCTACCAAGATCTCCCCTTTTTCAATCTCATAGTAGCGTAAAATACAATTGATGAGCGTCGATTTTCCGGCTCCTGTAGCCCCCACAACGGCTAGTGTTTCACCTGGTGTTGCCTCAAAACTGACATCTTTGAGGATGAAATCACTCTCCTTGTTATAACGGAACCAAACCCCACGGAATTCAATGTGCCCTGTCGGTAAGGATGATGTAGATGATTGCAACCGTAGGACGTTAGCCGATGAAGTCGCTGGAGCAACAATCTCATTTTGTGTATCAAGAACTTCAAAAAGTCTTTGTGAACTGGCTAAAGCGCTTTGTAGGGCATTCCATTTTTCCGAAATGCCGCGAATAGGTTGGAAAAATTGCCTTACATACTGAATAAATGCCAATAGAACGCCAAACGTAACCCCACCAAGAAGTGCTCGACCTCCACCATACCACACAACAAGAGCCATGGCTACGGAAGCTAATACCTCTATCACTGGCCAGAAAATGGAGAAATAGAAAATCGTTTTGTTGTGGGCTTTGCGGTGTTCTTCGTTTATCGTTTCAAAATCGCGCTCTACATCTTTTTCGCGATTGAATAACTGAACGATGGTAATGCCCTGAATGTGTTCTTGAATAAAGGAATTGAGCCGTGCTACTTGATCTCTTACACCCAAAAAAGCAGCCTTCATCTTTCCATTAAACCAAAAGGTCGCATAAAAAAGGATCGGCAGGACAAGAATCGCGATGACCGTTAACTCCCAACTCATCGTGATCATGAAGTAGAGAATGAAGATGATTCGGAACATATCTCCAATTAAGTTCACAATCCCATCGGACAAGAGCGATGAAAGGGCCTCTATATCACTTGTTGTGCGAGTAATGAGTCGTCCAATCGGATTCTTATCGAAAAATTGTACATGAAGCGATTGGATTTTTTGAAACACCTCGATCCTGAGTTGGTGCAAGGACATCTGACCAAACCAGCGAGTGAGATAGGTATTAAATATCAGAATGAATAATTCAGCGCCTAGTGTTGCCAAAATGAGTAAGATCATCCGGCTCAATCCATCCACATCCCCTACGGCAATATGGTCATCCACAGCCAATTGTGTCAGCTTAGGGCGTAAAGATCCTAGATAAGAGGCCCCCAGTGTAAGCACCAATGCCAGTAAAACCCATTTTTGGTTAGGTTTAAATAAGACATACCGCCTTTTTAAAAGCTGTTTGTTATCATATCTAGCATCTTTTGATTCTATCAAAACAATTCAGCGCTTGGATTAAAACCGATCATAATCATCATATCGAGGTCTTGGTGTAATGGGTTTATGCTCGCGAGATCCAGAGCTTTGGGATCGATCCATCGACCCACCACGATCTGAGCGTCCATCATCCCTTTTTGGTCCATCAACCCCACCTCGCGATCGATAAGAGCCTCCATCGCGTCTCTGCCCTCGATCATCACCCATCCGTTTTTTCCTTGGCCTAAAACCACTTTTGCCTTTATGGGGGCCTTTGGAATACGATTTTTTATCGTCCTTGTCGTTTAACTCCTTAAGAAGCACCTTTGCCTGAACAATCCCTTTTTCGTGTGCAGGATCGGTAAATATTGGGCGCAGCTCTGTCGCCAACCATGTTGGAAAGAATTTCTCGCGAGCCTCCTTTAGGAGAACAAATGGATTGGTATAGCGAGCAGAAAAATGGCCGATCACAAGTAGCTTTGCTTGAGCTTCTGTCGCAACTCTGGCAGCGTCTGATGCTGTAGAGTGACCATTCATAGTCGCTTTGTCTTCCAAATTCTCACCAAATGTAGCTTCGTGGTACAGGATATTTGCGTTAGTTGCCAACTTCACTGCTTCTGGGCAGTACTCTGTATCTGTGACATATGCAAAAGAATCACCAGGTCGTGGATGCCCCACGATATCGTCAGGCTTTACTTGGGTTCCATCTGCTAGTGTGATGGTTTCACCAGCCTTGAGTGCCTTGAATTGTTCGTCCTCTGTAATTCCTAGCTCAGAGGCTTTGTCGGCATCTACCTTGCCCGGTTTATCCTTCTCCTCAAATCGATAGCCAATGCAGAAGATGGAGTGCTTTAAAGGTCGCGCTTCCACCGTGTACTCCTCTTCATCAACGACTACAGCATGCTCAAAACCTTCGTCTAGCTCAATAAAATCTAGTACATATCCAACCTCCAGTTTAGAAAATTGTATATGCCACTCAATGTATTCTTTGAGCCCTTTGGGGCCTACAAACCTAAGGGGTTTCTCTCTGCGTTGTAATTGAAATGTGGCTAATAGCCCCACCAGTCCCGAAATGTGATCAATATCTAGATGAGATATAAAAATAGTATCAATCTTTGATCGCTTTAGACCGGCCTGAAGAAGTCGCATTTGAGCGTTTTCGCCAGCATCGAATAGGAATATACTCCCCTCTCTCCATAAGGCTACGGAAGGAAGGTGTCTTGTAATGGTAGGGGTTGCCGAAGCAATGCCCAAGGGTACAACAATCATGGCTTCTCCTGATTTTATAGAACATATTCGCGTTCAACGAAGGGATGTTCTTGTGGTCTTGTTTATGATATTTCGACTAAGTCTTCCTCAAGTTTTTGAGCTTCTGACATCTTGTAGTAGACCCCTTTTTGATCAAGCAGTTCTTGATGGGTCCCCTCCTCAACCAAACGACCTTTATCCAATACATAGATTCTGTCCGAGTTTTGTACAGACGAAATTCTATGCGATATGGTCAAGACCGTTTTGTCTTTGAGTTCTAATTGTAAAGTATGAAGAATTTGGTGTTCTGTCTTGGTATCAACCGCACTTAGTGAATCATCCAGAATAATCATAGGTGGATTCTTAATAAGAGCTCTTGCAATCGCTGTTCGCTGTTTTTGACCTCCTGAGAGGGTAATTCCTCGCTCCCCAACCATGGTATCAAATTGCTTGTCAAATGATTGGATATTCTCTAATACCTCGGCTTGATCGGCAGCATGCTCTATTGATGAGAGTGAGGGTGACGGCACACCAAATCCGATATTCTCTCCAATCGTGGTAGAAAACA